>Ga0180431_10005309_pt1 | contig 15715 bp, 13 predicted proteins | sample SS_ome_11_FD_132459 | JGI IMG/M metagenome (GOLD analysis project Ga0180431, IMG submission 132459) | Hypersaline lake sediment archaeal communities from the Salton Sea, California, USA - SS_1_MS_1 metaG | ecosystem: Environmental > Aquatic > Non-marine Saline and Alkaline > Hypersaline >... | reverse complement strand
CCATTCATCTTCTGTTCATGGATACTCCATCCATCTGGGAAATTCAGGGTTTCTGGGTTCCATCCATAAAACTCCCACGCAGGGACCTTGATAGATTTCATAATAGTGAGTCATATACGGACTATAAAATAGGTGGCGCCGGGAAAGGGATTCGAACCCTTGTATCCGTACGGACACCAGCTTTCCAGGCTGGCGCTATACCAGGCTAAGCGACCCCGGCAACCATCATATTCCCTGTTGCCATCCTTTTAAATGTTGAACCCAGAGACCGCCATATCCCTATGTTTGAGTGCTGGGTGTTCCATACAGCTTATAATACGCGGAATCATAGATACCGAGACACAAAATGAACCAAGGCTGGATCGAAAGAACACAAAAAACCATAGACCAACTACAAAAAATCAAGGAAAAAAGAGACATAGACCGACTGGAAATAGTCACCGCCATGAGGTTCAGCTTCGGAGCCCTCAGCCAGAGCCTAGGCGGATGGATGCAGTGGGTCAATAGCCCAGAGATTATGAGCCAGTTCACACGCGAGGAGCTACTGGATATCAGTGACAAGCTCATCGATATGGTAACCGTCTTCGTCGAGTATGACAGGGATATCACAGATTATGGTATGCAGAAAGGCTTGGGGAAACAGAGAGAAGAGCAAGAAAACAGATTTGTCATTTAAAAATAAAACTTTATAGTTAACAGAGGATAAATTAAAGTTATATAATTCCTAGTTTTCCATATCTGCACAAGGTATTAAAGAAAATAGTTCTTAAATGTGGAATACTCATTCGTACGATACACAAGTTGAACACACTGGGAATTATCCTATATGCTATAAACGGGCTAATCCCCTTCATATTCACGCTGGTTCTTTTCAAGAGATATAATGAGAAGAAAAAGCCATTTTACCTGTTTTGGTTGACAGGTTTTTCTGCATATGGATTGTCAAGCCTAATAAACGCCTACATGTTTCTCGATGAAACTACCTCCCCAGTCTTAAACCTACTATTTAATATCTTTTCATTGATTGCCTTCATCAGTATCGTTACCGGAGTAGGTGAACTCGTCAAAAGAACACTTGATTTTTTCCTAGTCTCACTAGGTGCGCCCATACTATTACTTCTATTTACTGCCTTGGGGAGAGTTAGTTATTCTCTGGACCTTCTTTTCATGTTACCATATATAATTATCACAGTAGGGCTCGTAGTGTTACAGCTCATGTATGAAGTTAATCTAGGCTATCTAGGGCTTGGCTGGTTCTTAATATTAATAGCCAATATCGGTTACTCTACTGGCAATATCGCTTTCTTGACTGCACCCTTTATCAGTATTCTAGGTAAATCTGTTGTATTCTACTGGATGACCCGACCACGTTTCTCCATGATAACAGAAGAGTTCGAGGAGTTCATGAAGACAACAACCTTCGACTCAACAGTACTTGGAGATAACTTCATCACCATGGTAGAGACATCCGCCTCAAAAGATAATCTTAACTGGATCCTTGAAAAGGTGAGAGAAAGCCATGATACAGGCTTAAGGTCCATCCTCTTTTGGGTAGAGAAAGAAGAGGAAACAGAGGATTATTCGAGGCTGGAGGAATGTTCAAACCTCTACCTCTTCAGGGTCACTGAAGGTTATCATAGAGTTGGGAAAGCTTTCTCTGAGCGAATAATGGAGGTATCCAGTAATATCGATGAACTGACGGTCATGATCTACGATATACTGGATTATATCATGGTGAATGAGACGCCTGTTCAGCTATTTTTCTATGATATAACCCAACTGATTAAACGGAATGGCTGGAAAAGAGTCTACAGTCTATTGATATCCCTAATCCCCCAACTCAAGTCTTGTAACGCCCATGTTTACTTCATCTATAATAATGAAAATGAGGAAAATAAACAAGAGAGAGAGATACTCAGGCTCCTCGCTGATAGAGTAATGTATATCAGGGATTAGGCTAGTTTATCGCCAGCCCCTTTTCCAGTGCTTCCCTGATATATCTCGACTATTTTACAAGCCACAGTGCTTCTCCCGGGGTATGGTTTCTCTCGGTCAGTGGCGATCTTGTAGCCCTTCTCATAAAGTGAGCCCTCTTTATGGTTCTCCGCATTACATTTTATCTGGTAGCTGCCATTCTTACCATAGCAGACAAAGCTGACCCAGCCATTTGCCTCTATGTTTTCCAGAGTTTTCCTGAGATAGTTGTTGACAACGCATAGTGTCTCATCGTCCTCCCACCACCACATGCCCACATAGATGACGTTGGGCACGGCTTCCTTGTTGACAGTTGCCATGGGGATAACTTTCTGGGTTTTGAATGCTTCTCTGATGTTTTCTGGTACTTTTACCATTTCAATAACCATCACAGTGGTATGCTCGGGGTTTAAAACAGTTAGCAACTGTGGTTAATCATAATAGCCTCGTTGAACCATGATCCACCTGTGTAAATAATGGATTATCGAGCAATTCATAGCGATTCAATTGTGGTGGACACTCACTGTGATACACTGAAGTGCCTCTTCCACGAGTTTACAAAGCCCAGAGACAGCATGTGGGATTACCGTGGAGACATAGGTATGGGGCAACGTTCCAGTCTAGGTCACCTAGATGTCCAGAGGATGATCGATGGGGGTGTTACCTGTCAAGTGTTTGCAGTCAGCAGTGAGCGGAGCAGAACCCCAGCCTACCCACTGAGGACCGCCTTGTTGATGATTGAGCGCTTCTACAGGGAGTGTGATGCTATACCTGAGTTGATGCCCGTTACCTCGTACCAAGAGATAGTTGATGCAAAGAAACAGGGTAAGGCTGCCGGGTTACTCAGTATCGAGGGCTCAGATGTCATTGAGGGCAGGATAGAGATGTTGAGCATCTTACATCGTCTAGGTGTACGTATGGTGGGTCTCGTTCACAGTCTAAGGAATCAGTTGGCTGATGGGGTCACTGATCGAAGAACAGGCGGTGGACTCAGTGAGCTAGGTGTCCAAGCAGTTGAGGAACTGGATCGTCTAGGGATTATTATTGATGTGAGTCATCTGAATGATGAGGGATTCTGGGACGTATTAGATCACACTAAGAACCCTGTTATAGCGAGCCACAGCAACTCAAGAGCAGTATGTAATCACCCCAGAAACATGACAGACGAAATGATCACAGCATTAGCAGAAAACAATGGAGTCATGGGTATGAACTTCGCCCCAGCTTTTGTACATCCAACAGAAGCCGCATTGGAAGGCGTGGTAGATCACATGGACCATATTGTTGACCTAGTGGGACCAGACCATGTGGGTCTCGGGAGCGATTATGACGGTATTCCAAGCACACCACGAGGACTGGAAGACGTAACCAAGATGCCAGACATCACAAGGGAGCTAATCAAGAGAGGCTACTTTGAAGAAGACGTTAAGAAGATACTCGGCGGCAACCATCTCAGACTATTCAAAACGGTCATAGGAAAATAAGGGGAGAGGGGGTAGACCAGCTAAGAAGAAACCAGCCCCATTTCAACAAAATATCCCTTAAAACCGCTTCTTTCTGATCATAATCTATATAAAAACGCCGTCAAATCAGTACCAAACGTAACCCACAAAACAAGAAAAAAGGATAAAAATAAGGGATTTAGCGGAGCTTAGCCATGCTCTTCTCAAGGTCAGCCAAGTCGAGCTTCTTGAGGGTCTCCTTTGTGGGGATTCCACGCTCATCCCAGCCCAGCGTCTCGAAATATGCCTGTAGCTTAGTGTCAACTACCTCTCGGTCAGTGGTCTTTCCCTTGTAGGGTCCGCTTGGGAGTGGCTCATAGAACCTTGGAGGGTTATCATCGTCCTTGATTGGCTTCCACTTCAGGTCCGGTCCACCAAGCAGCAGTAATGCTTTCTGCATGGTAACGATCCTTGGACCAGTCTCGCTTCTCCAATTATGGAGAGTAATATCAAAGCCTGTGATCGCCTTCGCGAAGTCAAACACAAGGCTCTGAGGAACACCATAATAAGTAAAGTTACAGAAGACCGCGCTATCAGTAAAGACAGCCCCACTCATATCACTATAACCATCAACAGCCACCGACGTATGATCGCCGCCTTGGACGCTCGCCGCATAGCTAATGTCATGAGTATAGTCTGCGTCGCTTCGTGTACCATGTGCTCCGATCTCGATTCCCTTGACATGAACCGCGTACTTGAGGAGTTCTTCAGGTTGCATGCCCTTCATCTTTGCGATGAGATGAGCAGCCCTGTACGTACCTTCAGCGAGCACATCGCCTATGCCTTCACGATAAGCCATCATCCTCATTATCTTGTCGAAGGTCTCAACATCACCCCATTTGGGTGTGAATCCGAAGTCTTCGTCTTTTAGTATTCCACGTTGGTGTAACTCTACCGCGAATCCAGCCGTGTTAGGTCCGTTGATTCCACTGTGTCCAAGCTGGTCTGCGAGTGCACTCAAGTGTATGTTTGCCTCGGGGTCGAAGATACCGAAGTTGGTCCCACAGTAAGCCTGTAGCTCATAGTCGGGCATATCAGTGATATCCCCCTTCCATGGACCCGTCTTGATACAGCTAACCTTCATACAGTTGGTAGTACAGTTGAAGTCAGCCCACTTCTTCTTGACCCAGAACCTAGTCTCAAACATAGGTCCACCATAGCTCTTCTCGTCGTGCCATTCTTCCTGCCAGTTTCGGATTGGCTCGCTACTAGTGTCTGCTCCGACACTATAGCCTGCGTAACCTGTTCCTTGTCGTCTCATGGCGGTTCTGCTAATGAGGTGCTCATGGGTCTTTCTCCAGAGTAGCTTGGCTGCCTCAGGAGCATCTACCTCGGGTAAGCTCCCCCTGCCCTTAGCGACTACAGCTTTGAGGTTCTTGCTACCCATCAAGCTGCCATAGCCACCATAACCAGCCGCATGACATATCTTAGCTAGTACAGCTGCGTTCCTGACCATGTTCTCTCCTGCTGGACCGATATAGATCATTCCAGGCTCCTTCCAGAGACCCACCTCAGGCTTACGCTTGGTAAACTCCTCAGTAACCTCCTTATTGAGCTTGATAAGCGTCTTTTCACCATCCAGCCCCCATAAGTGACTAGCATCCCTGAGCTCTGCTCCATCATCTGTGACCAAGAGATAGACAGGCTTGTCGGCTTTTCCTACAAAGGTAACCCCATTGTATCCTGCTTGCTTTATCTCATTAGCAAACTCAGTGGCAGCTGTTGAGCCAACGGTTCCCATGCTTACTGGGCTCTTACCGCTGACACATATCCTGCTACCAGGGTAGATGCCTGTCATGGGTCCCGTATAAACCATCAAAGGGCTCTCGGGTGCAAGTGGATCCAGTTCTGTCCATTTTGAGCCAAACTTGTCCCAAAGAATCTTAGCTGCAAGTCCTCTGCCGCCAAAGTATTGGCGGAGCATCTTGTCGCTGTATTCTACTTCCTCTATCTTGTCCTTGCCTAGATCTACTTCTAGCCATTTTTCTGCGTATCCACCTGGGGTCATTCTATAACCTCCTCTCCTTTCTCACCAAACATATTTACAGCCAAGTCCTTAGCGGTCTCCACAGGATGCCTACTATACAGCTTCCTATGAATGCTTGGACCCTCGTTTACTATTGTTAATGCGTTGTATCCTGCTTCGGTGCATACCTCAACACATTTGGGCTCTCCTCCACAGAGGTCACAGATAACAGCCTTGTTATCCTTGGGGTGAAGATACGGCACAGTACCCGGGCATGCCTTTATGCATAAACCACAACTCGTACAGGCTTCCCTGTCGGTGATGACTGCTCCAGTATCCTCATCTTTGCTCAAAGCACCTACCGGACACACCTCTATACAGGGATAGTCCTGACACTGAGAACAAAGATGCGGTACCTCTACACCTGGAAAAGGCATAAAGACCCTTACCCTGCTTGCTTCAGGCCACATCCAGCCCTCATGATGCATGCTGCAAGCTAGCTCGCATCTTCTGCATCCGCTGCATGCGGCGAAGTCTCTTGATATCCATATTGGTTTTGTCAATTGATTCACCAGAATTATCTACCAAATAAGCTACTGAGGGGTATAAAAATATGTGGAAATCGTAAAAAAACTACGAAATGTTGAAAAAAACATATCGTAGGAAGGGAAAACCACTACCTACGAAGCTTGGCCATTAAGGGCTCAACATCAGATATATCGAGTTTATCCAGCGTCTCCTTCTTTGGGATACCTCGCTCATCCCAGCCCAGAGTATCGAAGTAAGCCTGAATCTTTGTATCTACACGCTCTCGATCAGTAACCTCTCCTTTATAGGGACCTGTGGGCAGTGGGTCGTAGAATCGCTCTGGGTTATCATCATCCTTCAATGGCTCCCATGTGGCATCAGGTCCACCAAGGAGAAGAAGTGCTTTCTGTAGAGTGATAATCCTTGGACCATTCACTCTTCTCCATGACTCGATTGTTATCGGGAAACCTGTGACGGCTTTCGCGAAATCGAACTGGAGTTGCTGACTTGGACCCCTGCTTGTGAATGTACAGTATACAGCTGAGTCAAAGAATAATGCACCACTCATATCACTATAACCATCAGTTACAACTGATGTGTGGTCACCACCTTGGACGCTCGCCGCATAGTTCATGTCATGAGTATAGTCCTTGTCGCTTCGTGTGCCATGGGCTCCTATCTCGATGCCCTTGATTTGAATAGCGTACTTCAAAGTCTCGCTTGGATCGAGGCCCTTCATCTCAGCGATCTTCAATGCAGCCCTGTAAGTACCCTCAGCAAGGATATCGCCTATGCCCTCACGGTAAGCCATCATGTGAGCTAGTTTATCGAAAGCCTCGGTGTCTCCCCACTCCAGTTTGAACCCTATGTCTTCCTCGGTGAGAATACCTCTCTGGTAGAGTTCCGCTGCATAGCCCAATGTGTTTGGTCCGTTAATGCCGCTATGCCCAAGTTTATCCATCAGTGTACTGATGTGGACATTATCGCCGGCATCAAATATCCCAAGGTTGGTACCACAGTAAGCCTGAAGCTCATAGTCGGGAACATCAGTGATATCTCCCTTCCATCTACCAGACTTTATGCAGCTGACTTTCATGCAACCTAGTGTGCAGTTAAAGTCGGTCCACTTCTTCTTGACCCAGTACCTGTCTTCATAGCGGTTGACCCCCATTGAGGCTTCGTCATGCCATTCCTCTTGCCAGTTTCTGACCGGCTCGCTGCTGGTGTCTGCTCCTGCGCCGTATCCGAGCCATCCAGTTCCCCATCTGCGAAAGCGGGTTACCTTCATTAGCTCCTTGTGAGCCTTGTCCCAGAGAAGTTTAACAGTTTCAGGGGCATCCACTTCTGGGAATTTGCCCCTGCTCTTGGCTGCTACTGCCTTGAGGTTCTTGCTGCCCATTAGTCCACCGTAGCCACCGTATCCTGCTGCGTGGCACATCTTGGTCATTATACAGGCGTTTCTAACCCTGTTTTCCCCAGCGGGACCGATGTACATGGTTCCGGGTTCCTTCCAGAGACCGACGTTTGGATGACGCGTTTGTAGCTCCTCTGTGATCTCTTTGTTGAGCTTGATGAGGGTCTTTTCTCCGTCGAGTCCCCAAAGGTGAGTAGCGTCCCTGAGTTCTGCGCCATCATCAGTTACCAAGAGATAGACTGGTTTCTCAGATTTCCCCGAAATAATGATCCCATCATATCCAGCGTTCTTGATCTCTACAGCGAACTCTGTCGCAGCCGAACTGCCGACTACTCCATTGCTTGCCGGGCTCTTGCCGCTGACACAGATCCTTGCACCGGGATAGATCCCAGTCATGGGCCCTGTGGCGAATATCAATAGATTTTCTGGGGAGTATGCGTTGAGACCAGCCCACTTGGCTCCAAGTCGATCCCAGAGTATCTTCGTGGCCATGCCTCTACCACCAAAATACTGCTCAAGCATCTTGTTTGGGAATTTGATATCGTCAATCTTACCGTTGGTTAGGTCTATGTCTAGCCATTTTCCAGCGTATCCACCGGGGCTCATTCTATAACCTCCTCTCCCTTCTCACCGAAAAGATTCACAGCCAAGTCTTTTGCCGTCTCGATGGGATTTCTACTGTATAGTTTCCTGTGAATACTCGGTCCTTCATTTACAATAGTTAGTGCGTTGTATCCTGCCTCAGTGCATACCTCGACGCACTTGGGCTCACCACCACAAAGATCGCATATGGTCGCCTTGTTGTCCTTGGGGTGAAGAATGGGCACAGTACCCGGGCACGCCCTGATGCACGCCCCACAGCTAATACAAGCCTCTCTGTCTACGATTACTGCCCCAGTATCGGGGTCGCTAGATAATGCATCCACTGGGCACGCCTCTATGCAGGGATAGTCCTGACACTGGGCGCATAGATGAGGCACCTCAACACCGGGGAAGGGCATGAAGACCCTTACCCTGCTTGCCTCGGGCCACATCCAGCCCTCATGATGCATACTACATGCTAGCTCGCATCGTCTGCAACCGGTGCAAGCCGCAAAGTCTCTTGATATCCATATTGGTTTTGCCATCTGGTGTCACCAGAATATTTCAATCAGGGTACACCGGTGGGAATAAGAAAGTTTCGAGGCGACTATTTGCCAGCCTTGAGTTTGTCGAAGTGTCTCATCACTATCTGGATGAACTCTGGTTGATGAGTGTAGAGGGTCTTGGCGTCTCCCTTTGGTATGAAGAGTCTGAAGAGGTATATCTTCTCCAAACGGTTGGCTGAGTCAAGATAAGCTTCTGGTGAACGGAGCCCCAGATCACAGTGAATATCACAGAACTCCGTCATAGCTGGCTTGATCACCTTCTCTGTGATATCGGTCTCGGTGTAATCCTGACTAAAGCCGATTGTGAATGTGTATTTGATTACTCCCTCGTGGGTTAGGTTCAGTATCCTGCTGTTCATAACCTGGGTATTAGGGACTTTGAGCAGGTTGAAAGTCGGAGTATAGAGGCTCGTATAGTTAATGCTGATTTCCTCTACTTGGCCTTCAAGGTCCCCTATCTTTACATAGTCCTTGACCTTGAAGGGTTGACTGACTAGTACATAGAATCCAGCAACGATGTTGTTGATGGTCTGGCTGGAGCCGAAGCCTAATGCAGCGCCCAACAATGCGCTGGTCCCAACGAATAGATCAGAGGGAACATCAAATATCGTGAGTACCGATGTGATGGCAACGATAAGCGCTACAACTCTGACCAATAATCTTAGTATGTTGATTACATGGGGCTCTAATTCAAGGTCCTTGCCCCTTCTCTGTATGACCCCCATTATCGTCTTGTAGATAACATAGGTTATCACGACCGCCAATAATGCGAGAACGAACCTGTACCCCTCATCCATCAATATCGGTGTTAATCCCTCGAACATGTGTATCACTAATTGTTGGGACTATTTTGTTTCTTCCTTGAAAACGTTTCCAGAATAACGCCTAGAATTGGTCAAAACAATCTCTTTTCGCAGCTGTAAAAAGAGCCGAGCAAACAACCCATAGGCTATCCCCTGAGCCCCGAACAATACCAAGAGCATGGAGATGAGAAAACTATAGGGATTCAGGAAGCCCTCTCTGTTGAAAACAAGTTTTTGAACTGAAAGAAAAGTCATACACAGTAGCCCAGTTAAAAACAGAAATCCTCCCACGATCATTGAAAGTATATCTACTCTCAAAGACATCAAGTCCTGACCCTTGGACGCCATCTTATATTTTAGGGAGAGCCGACCACTGCGTTGATCATTCACCTCAACGGGAATCTGTGCGATGCTGAGACCATGCTTTTCTGCCTCCAAGAGCAACTCGGTCTCAAACACATTGCTCCGGGAGGGAATTAGACGCATCAACTCCTTTGCTATGCCTTTCTGGTAAGCCTTGACACATGTGGTATCAGACAGGTCTGTCCTGAATAGGACTTGAACCACCTTGTGGTACCCAGTGCTCGCCACTCGTCTCCTTAAAGGTCTATGGTCATTGGCTGTCCCTAGTTTTTTACTTCCAACAACAATCTCATAGGTATCCAGAAGACGGATACTCTCCGGAATGAAGCTGAGGTTAACAGAGAGATCGATGGGGAAATACACAACCTTATCAAAAACAGCGTCTGAGACCCCAGCCTTAATCGCCCCACCCAGACAAGGCTCACTTAAGTGAATGGTCTTTATCCTAGGGTTGGCTGAGGCTAATTTCTCAGCATATAACGCGGTTTTATCCATACTACCATTTTCAACCAATAGTAGCTCAAAATCATCCAACGACTCATCAAGATAATCATGAAGGACAATGGTATTAGCCTCTAGAATGTCCTCCTCATTATAGACTGGAACTACAATACTGGCTGTATTAGCCAAAAGAATCCCCCAACATTCAAATATTTTTAACAGTTACTTGTATAAGGATTTAACGAAAGAGGACCCGCCTTGAAAGTATGTTTTGTCTCACCAGAAGTCTTCCACTGGGGGATACATGGGGGTTTTGGCTACCTTACCTGGATACTTGGGAAAAAGCTGACTGAACGAGGCATAGATGTCTCGGTGGTAACCCAGAGGAGACCGGGGCAGAGTGAGGAGGAGTGGCTCGACGGATTCAAGGTCTATGGGTATCCATCGCATAATGCTGGTCTGGGGTCCTTGTGGGCGAGAAAGGAGTCAATAAAGTACTACCGCAAGGCAGATGCAGATATCTATCACAGCCAAGCCATCAGCTATAACACCTATATGGCAACCGTTGCCTGCCCAGAGAAGAAGCATGTACTGACTTTTCAAGACCCATATGACCGGGCTGAATGGAAAAGGATAGCCAAAGTAGAACCCAAATATGGCTCCATCAAGCATCAACTAAGGATCGAAGCAGAGATCAGGTTCCTCGCAGACACATGTAGAAAACTGGATGCCCTCTATAGTCAGGCACATTTCTTGATACCCAAGGCAGTCAAGCTTTACGATCTCAAAGACGAGCCAAGTTTCCTGCCTAACCCAGTCCCTGTACCCAAGAACAGTATTGAGAAATCAGAGGAACCCACAGTATGCTTCTTGGCTCGCTGGGACCCCCAGAAACGCATCGAGATATTCTTCAAACTAGCAGAAAGCCACCCAGAGATAAACTTCATAGCCATGGGGAAAAGCCACGACCCAATAAAAGAAGATGAACTCAGAGAGACCTACTCACCCCTCCCCAATCTAAGACTAACTGGATTCATACCAGAGCCAGATAAACAAATGATCCTAGCGAAATCATGGGCACTCCTAAACACCAGCATCCGTGAAGCCCTACCCATAAGCTTCCTCGAAGCCCTCGCATCCAAGACCCCAATAATAAGCGGTGAAAACCCGGACGACTTGGTATCAAAATATGGTTATCATGCGCAAGAGGATGATTTTGACTCCGGGCTGGACTGGCTCCTCAACTCAGAAGAATGGCGCAGAAAAGGAATCCAAGGCAGAAAACACGTAGAGAGGATCTATCAGGTGGATAGGGTGATTGACCTGCATATCGCTGAATATGAGAAGATCGAGGCATCGAATTGAATATACTGGTTTATGGCGGATGGTTCGGATCAGGAAACCTTGGAGATGAGGCGATACTCCAAGGAGTAAACCAGATAATCAAGAAGAAACTCCCAGAAGCCAACCTCACCGCGCTATCCATCAACCCAGACTACACCTATGAAAACACAGGAGTAAGGGGCGAAAAAATCGAGAGCCCCCGAACCCTACTAAGGAACCGAGAAAGATACCTCAAATTATTCAAGAATACTGACGCCCACCTGCTAACTGGGGGGACCCCCTTCTATGATTATGGGCATCTCTCTAGAGTCGTCCATTTGGGGTTACCAGCATTGAGCGCCAGAAAGGTCTACTGCTTTGGGGTAGGTAGTAAACCCATTACATCGTTGCAGGGAAGAGAGATCACCCGTATGCTATTGAAGAATACCGCGATCATCAGCACCCGGGATGTTATATCTAAACAGATTCTTCAGTCATTGTCGGGTAAGCTGGGGAAGCCTATCAATGTTACTGGGGACAGCGCCTTGATGCTTGACCCAGTTAAAACACAAAAAGAAAATGATCATGTATTATTCTGTCCCAGAAGATTAACCGAGAACCACAAGATACTCTTTCATCAAGAGACGGATAGAGCAACGATAAACAGAATCCGTCATATGCAAGCATTAGCCGCTGACCGTCTGATAGAAGAGGGGTATCGGGTCTCTTTCATGCCTTTTCACTGTGTAGCTCCTGATGATGATAGGGAGGAGATACGTGTAATAAGGAACCTAATGCGCTGTGAAGTAGAAATATTGCCTCGCCCAAAGGACACAACAGATGCTCTACGGGAAATCGGCTCCTCTACCCTAGTGGTGGGTTTGAGACTGCACAGCCTGATTCTTGCATCTATACAAGCTACCCCATTTGTTACTGTGGATTATGATATCAAGATAAGGGGATTCATGGAACACATGGATTCCCAAGAATACCTATCTAATACGGTACATGGGCTCGATGCACTTTATGAAAAATCCAGACAAGCTCTGAATCATAGAGAATACTCTAAACACATCAAGAAAAAGGCATCAAATCTTAGGAGATTGATCAACTCTGAGGCGGATAACTTGGTAAGGGTGCTTACTCAGAGAATAAGCGAGCATAATAGGACCTAGCGTCCCCAGCAAGATACACCGAGCCTATAACAAGTATCATATCATCTGGACCAGCTATCTCGACCGCATGCCTGAAAGCCTCTTCGCGTTCAAGATAAACCTCATAGGGTTTGTGATACTTCTCAATCTCTTGAATGAGCCTCTCAGGCTCCGTTGCTCGATACGTGACACTATGTTTTGTTAAGATATAGTGGTCTGTGAAATCCGAGATGTGTTCTATCATACCCTCAATGTTCTTATCGGAGGAGATGCTGACTACGGCGATTATCCTGCGATTATTCAGATCATCATGGATGGTTTTTCTCACAACCTCTGTAGCTTCAGCGTCTTTTGCACAGTCCAGCACCACCAGGGGTTCTCGGTGAATAACCTCAAGCCTCCCGGGCCAGTAGACATTCTCCAAGCCCGCAACTATGGATTTAGAAGGAATCACTATATCCTGCTGGGCTAGGGTTTCGGCTACGGTTACAGCTGTGGATGCGTTATTTACTTGATGCATGCCAAGTAGAGGGATTCTTAGTCTTTCATAGCTTTTCTTCGGTGTTTTCAGGTTGAATATTTGGCCATCTGACCCCGTTGAGAGCCTTTGATGTTGAGTGTATTCTTCTACTTGGATTAACTCGGAGCTATTTTCCTTTGCGACAGTCCGGAAGACCTCTAAAATATTGGGTTTTGTCTCCCCGGTTACTACTGGGATGTTTTCCTTGATTATACCAGCCTTCTCGTATGCGATGTCCTCCAAGGTAGGGCCTAGAATGTTCACATGCTCGTATCCTATGTTTGTGATGACACTGACAAGGGGCGTGATTATGTTTGTGGCGTCAAGTCGTCCACCGAGACCCACCTCGATGACCCCAAAGTCCACTCCCTGTTCCTCGAAATACTTGAAGCAGACCCCGGTGAGTATATCGAAGAAACGCAGCGGCATAGGCTCAGGGTACACCAACATCTCGTCAAAAACGACTTTAGCATCTGATAGTAACCTAGATGCATCCGTGTCACTGATCTCTGCTTCATTGATCTTGATTCTTTCATTGAACCGCTCAAGATGTGGGGACGTGTATAACCCAACCTTGTAACCAGCAGCCTCAAGGATAGAGGCTATGAATGCAGAAGTAGAGCCTTTACCGTTTGTCCCACCCACATGGATTGATTTGAAGCTGTTCTGTGGATTCCCCAGTAGCTCAAGATATCTTCGGGTGGGCACCAGCGTCCGGTCTGGACCGAATCTCCTGACATTGAACAGCCAATCCATCGCCTCGTCAATATTCATAGAGCCCACATTCACGGGCATAGAGACCGGGCGAGTAAATAAAGTGCTACGTATAAATTAGTGAAAGCGGTGCTAGAGGGCTTTCCTCACATACTCCGCTGAGCCCTTTGAGCTGAATGCCCTGAAGAATACTCTTGCCTCAGCGTAGGCGATGGCCTCGATGCTATCTGTTGTCTCGGGGTCTACCGAGTGTATCCTGTCGTAGTACACTTTTATGGCGTTCTTGACGTTGCTCCCGAAGATCTCCTTATCGGCTTTTCCCGGGTTCTTGGGCTTGTAGGTCTCTATGGTCCATTTGTATATGTCGCGGTAGAGCTCAGGCTCATACACCTTGTAGGCGTCCAGTACTATGTTCTGCCAGAAGGTGCCGACGTTCCCCTTGAGTACATCACCCTTGGGGAATACGCTGTTGATCAACTCGCGTGGTGTGCCCGTGATTCCATGCTGGGCTATCCTTACATCGAAGTTGTTTTCTCTGATTGCCTTTGCCACTGCCTTTGTCTGGGGGATGTCGATGGATACTTGTTCGATGATGTTGCCATGCTCATCGTAGAGGTTACCATGAGTTGACCCGTTAGCTATGGCGAGTATCTGTGGATGGACATCGTTCTCCTTTAGTGCCTTGAGGAATGTAACAGCCTCATCTGGGGTAGTCAAGACGTGGCCTTGCTCATTCTTCTTACCGATCTCACCAACCTCGACCTCCAAACCGAAGGTCTTACCCTTCATGCCTTTCTTGATATGTTTGGCTAGATCAGTGGTGACATCGATGTTTCGCGACAAAGCGTCTCTGATGTTATCCTTGGATAAGTCATACAGGTGTGATGCGTCGATTGCAAAGGATGTGAAATCTGAATCTATCTGGGCGTCAATCAACGCCTTAGCGTCCTGAACATCCTCTGGGGTGCCTTCTTTGATGGTAATATGGTCAGCGTGGAGAGCCCAAGCATCATAGTCAATCAAGTCAGCGGTCTTACAGGCATAACCCGAGTAATCACTCGGGACCATGCCCGTGTATCCGCGTTTGAGGTTGCACTCCGATTTCGCTATCTCGAATATAATAGCGGAGTCCAAGTCTTTGGCTGCCCTGAATATGCCCTCGGTAACGCCGGGTGTAATCCTGACGTTTGCCGCCATTATGATGACGCCCTTGTCCATGAGCGCCTTGTACATCACGTCTCCGGGAACTGGTTTACTCACATCACATACCTTCCTTCAACTTCTTGATGAGTTGGATCTCTCGTTTTCCCCCGATGTAGACAGGGGTCCGATCTTGATTACTCACAGGGTGGATAGTTAATATATCTCTTGCTCCATCGCTGACAGCGCCCCCAGCCTGAGTTACTATGTACCCCATGGGCACACACTCGAAGAGGAGCCTGAGCTTTCCCTTATCCCTACCCTTGTAAGCTGGGTAGGTGAACACCCCACCGTTATGCAGCACTTGGTGAACATCAGCTACAAAGGAGCCGCTGTACCTTAGCTTGTAGCCCTCGGACTCCAGTTGCTCCACCCATTTCACGTGGTATGGTAGCCACTCGATGCGGAGAGCTCCCGGCGAATATATCTTCCCTTCCGGTATTGTGAGGTTCTCCTGCTGGAGGACATATTCGTCCTGCGGGTTGAGGACGAACTCATGCACACCCACGCCGAGGCTGTAGACAAGCACTGTCAATGGTCCATAGAGGATGTACATTGCGCCTATCATCTCTCGTCCGGGTTTGAGCACATCTTCCCGGTGGATGCCGATGATGGTCCCAACGGTGAGATTGATTCCTATAAGGGATGAGCCGTCCAGTGGGTCT
>Ga0180431_10005308_pt1 | contig 15715 bp, 11 predicted proteins | sample SS_ome_11_FD_132459 | JGI IMG/M metagenome (GOLD analysis project Ga0180431, IMG submission 132459) | Hypersaline lake sediment archaeal communities from the Salton Sea, California, USA - SS_1_MS_1 metaG | ecosystem: Environmental > Aquatic > Non-marine Saline and Alkaline > Hypersaline >... | reverse complement strand
GTACGGTGACCGAGGTTGTTGCCATGTCAGCGCCGGCCGCTTCGAGTTCGGCTGAGACTTGCTGCTGAATCTGCGCGCGGGTCTCGGGTTGCTCGCTCAGCAATATGCGAAGAGTGACAGGCTGACCACGTCGGACGCTGGGCAGCACCTCAGATCTGAACAGCATCCAGAATTCATCAACTTCTGACGCAATGTCCAATTCGTCGTCTATCAGCAACTGCGCGTTCTGCACGTCGAGGTTGTCAACCGTGACGTTCAACTGATCTGCGAGCAGCTTGCCGGTCAATCGTTCACGCACGAAATCGACCAAGGCATCGTCGGCTTTCTCGACGTGAATGCTGACCTCTGCGGTTTCGAGGTCTGAATCGGACAAACTTTCGACCAGCTGGTCGAGTTTGTACAGCGCGGTCGCCGCCTGGCCGATGGGCGATCTGCCTGCAAGTGCCATCCAAAGGTCATGCTCGACATCGTCTACGGTAGTCCTGTCCTTGCCCCGCTCCCACACGTGTGGGAATCGCTCGGCCACTTGCCGTACGGCTCGCTCCAGGCCCGCCGCGTCCGCGCCCAGGATGACCATGGTGGATTTGTCTTCAAACGCGTTCGGAATCACCTCGATCCAGCCCTCACCAGGGCTCAAATCGGGCATCACCAGCTTCGCGCTGTCCACCAACTGACGAACGACAGGATGCGAACTCCCGATCAAGACCATCGGAGGATGGTCACCCGGATCCTCAATCTCTTCCGGAACTATGGCAATGGGAATCGTTACACCTGCCGCTTCGAGACCGAGACGCGCCGCAAGGTCGACGGTCGCGCCGCTCGTTTCGCCAGTGGCACTGAGCACGACGTCAACACGATCTGGAATCAGGTTACGGTCGTTGTCGCTGAAAAAACCATCGGTTGTGAACAGGTTAGAGAGGTTGATGTTCTCCTTGTCTCCGCCACCGGGTCTGCGGCCCGACGCTCTCTCAGGCGACTCATTCGGTCCCTTTACGTGGATGGGTGTGGGCTCAATACCGTCTGCGATTAGCTGTATACGCAACAACCGCAGCCCGTCGTATCGGAGTGACGGTGGCTCGTCAACCCTCTCCTCCGTATCCTCCGCTTCCTCTCTCTCCTTCGTCACCTCCCTGAGTACGCTATCCGCCAGCCAGAACGTTTCAGCGGATATGCGCACTACCAAATCCAGCCGCCTCAACCCCGGGGTTCCGTCCTCGACGACGACGCGAACAACCCGGGTGTTCGTCTCAACCACACCGGCCGCGTTGAGTATTTCACGCGCCTCGGTCGCCACGTCTTGGTAAGTGGATCCCTCCGGATCCCACAGGTGCGGCGTAACAGCGCTGAAGGCAAAAGCTGCAGCAGCGGTACCGGCGTCGTCGCCGCCAGTTACGACGAGAATGTCCCCGTTGGTACCGGGTGTGAGTGTTATCACGCCAATCCCAGGCTCCAGGTCCACGCCGAGCGCCTCGGGTTGAATAGCTAGTGCGGTAAGCGCGCTACTGCCTACAGCAATTGCGACACCCTCAGATTCTTCCGTCATCGGGAGGTTCATGGAAGAAGTCTCGAATCCGATTCTCGCGGCAACATTTGCGGCAGCGGCCACTTCGGTGTCACTCGGGTCAGCTCCGAGTACGATATGCCCGTTCACGAAGTCAATCAGCCCGTCATCGTTTCGGTCTTGAAGCAGGGGACCGTCATCGAATATCGATTCGAGGCCAGGTAACTCGTCGTATTGGTCTTCGTGTCGTTCAGTCGGAAGGATCGGAACTGCGACTGCCAAGAGAGCCAAGAAGGCGAGTCGACCACACATGTTGTGCACGCGCGAGATGTGCTGCATGAGATCTTCTTCTGATTGGGGTTGCAGAAAAGTATTGGAGGTGCGTGGCGGGAGCCACCGTGGTGTTTAGAACGCGAACAGCTTGGTCAGTTTCGCAGTGACCAAACGTTCGAGCACCCCGCCGCCATTCTTCGTGTCGCGTCGTTCCGTATAAACGAGGAAAAGATCGCTCAGCGGAGCATGGATGTAGTTGAGGCGAATGTTCGTGATGAACTGTCCGGCGGCGTCGTTGTACTGCACATACCCGCGCACATACAGCTTTGTCGAATAGGAGTACTTGACTCTGGCACTGAACAGGTCGGCGTTACTGGAATTTCCTTGTATCTCCAATGCATTGTGTGTGGCTGTCAACTCGAATGAAAGATGGTAGTCGGCTCGCCAAGTGAAGCCCGTGGAGATGGAACTGCGCGTACCGCCATAGTACCCACCACCTGATAGCGTAAGGCTTCCAGACAGCGGGCGGCCTCCGCTGGAGCTGTACGATGCTGATGCCTCGCGGAAAGAGTAGTCGCCCGCAGGCACCGTATCGGATCCGACCCTGAAGAAGTTGTCAAGGTGCTCGAAGTTGTCGGTGAATTGCAGATTTAGTCTGCTACCATCCATGAGTGTGGCTCCCAGTCCAATCTCTCCTGTTCTCGTTTCGAGAAGACCATCTAGATTGGTGATGTAGTGTCCTTCCACGTACGGATTCAATGTCATCACCAAGGGAATATCAGGACGTGGGTGAGCGCCAAACGTAGCGTAGTATTGACGCATACCGACGCGCCGAACGTAGCCTATTCCGGGTTCGAAGTTGTCGCCGAAATACCTGAACATCGCCGAGGCGTCCCAAATCCGGTCGCGCCACCCTATCGAGAGCCGTGCCGCCTCGTCGTCATCCCCTTCGCTACTTCGCGTGAGTGCTAGATAGGAGTTGATGACGAGGTTCCTGAGTGGCCGCACATTTGCGTCCACGCCAAAACTGCGATTGTAGGCTCCGCCGCTATCTCCTGTCGCTTGGCGATTGCCGAACATGAAGCCCACGTCTGAAGCGCGGAGCAACTTTCTACGCATGCGGACGACCGAGAAATTCTCCGCAGGCGCGCCGTCGAATGTCCCCGTCTGGACGTTGAGCAGCCCTATTTCATACGGGCCTACCCCTCCGGTGAGGCGGCCACCGAATTCCATCGGAACCGGGTTACGGGCACGCAACCCGATTTGTCGGGAGTGCAATAGGCTGAAGTCACGCAGCGATGCGCCGGTGCGAGGGTCGCCGGACATACCACGCAGGTCGCCGAAGGTGAATGTTCCTGAGTTCTCTAGAAAGAAATCCCTTCGCTCCGGGAAAAACAGTGAAAACCGAGTAAGGTTAATCTGCTCTTGATCTACTTCGACCTGCGAGAAGTCGGTACGATAGGTCAGGTCAAGAGTCATGCGAGGAGTGATCCCGTACTTGAGGTCGAGCCCGCCGTCGTAGTCGTTGCCCCTGTCATCCTCGGCCAGGTTGCTGCCCGTACCACGCAGTGCTCGTTTCACGGGCGAGGCGTCTTTACATGCCGTGCAGGGCCGTAATCGAGATACTCCGTGGAGCTCCAGGGTTCCTTTCCTGCACGTCCACGTAGAATCGATTGAAGATATTCGCGAGCTTGAGCTGCCACAGTATTCCGGCAATTCGATAGCCGAGTCGCAGGTCGACGACCGTGACGGCCGATCGCGCATCGAGTGGATAGCCGAGGACTTCTTCGACACGACTTCTGTAGCGAGTGTCCACCCCAGCCAATCCGCCCAGAAAGTTCACGGTCGCCGTCAGGTTGTGCTTGGACCGGTATGGTAGGGCTCTGTGCGCATCACGGTCCTCAGTGGAAAGGAACAGGTATCCGCCCTGTACCTCCAGTACGCTCGGCAAAACCTGAGCGTTGACGCCAAAATCCAATCCCGCCACCCGAGCGCGCGACACGTTCTGGAACTGAAAAACAAAGGGCTGATCGGGTGCCATTGCGGGTCCGATGAGGTCATGGTAGTAACTCGCAAACAGAGCGCCGTCGAACCGGACCCTGTCGAGCATTGTCACCGTTGTACCCACTTCGCCGGACCAAGCCTGTTCGCCTCGCAATCTGGGATTGGGAACCACCTGGAAGCCGTATTGGTATGTTGAGACGAATTGCTCGATCGCACTCGGCGCGCGGTATCCGCCACCAACGGACATGCGAATCGTTGCCGTTTGTGCGAGCCGGATGACCAATCCGGCTTTCGGGCTCAGCGCAAGCTCACCTTCGCCGAAATCGGCTTTGTGGTGGTCGAGCCGCAACCCGAGTGATGCCTTGAGCCTATCTGTGATCGGGAATTCGTTTTGTGCAAAGACTGCTACGTCATAGATCTTGGGATCTCCCAGGAAATTTGACGTGACCCAAGTGCCCGATCCATCCGCACCGAAGGTGAATGCGTGTTTGCCGCGTGCGTACCAAGACAGTAGTGCCGCGAAGCCGGGTTTCACCGCTCGATGCCAATCCTGGTTCACGCTCAGGCGGTTCTTGAGTGAATTGACGTTGAAGTATGGGCTCAACCGGAGCAGGATGTTTGCTTTGACGATCGGCGTGATTGTCGCCCCTGTGAGCGCCTTGAAGTCGATGGTGTGATCCCCCAACTCGTTCGGGGGCACCCGATACGGTTCCTCGGCTGAGCGCCAAGTGAAGAACTCGCCGGAGCGGTCGCGGGAGAACACACCGTATACATCCCACGGATGTTGATCTGTCGGAGCCGACATCAACTTGACACGTCCAGTGAACCGAGTCGATTCACCGTTCTCGGTGAATCCCTCCGAGCCTTCGTATCCAAACGAAGCACGAACCCCCACAGTCCCAATGCGGCGGGAGTGCTGAACGCCCGCTCCGAGCGCTGAGCGCAACTCCCCCGCCCACTTGTACTGTGGTTGGTATACGTATGCGTCGGCGTGGCCTCGGAAAACCGTCTCAGGTTCGTCGTCTATCGGTTTCGTGATGATGTTGACTACACCACCAACGGCATTGCTGCCGTAAACCGCCGAGTAAGCTCCCTTGACGATCTCCGTCCTATCCAAATCGAAAAGAGGAATGGTGCCGAAGTCGACTTCGCCACCGTCACCACTCAAGATAGGATGCCCGTCGAGCAACATGAGCACCCTGCTGCCTACACCTCGCGAGAAGCCGGCTGCACCCCGAATGTCAATCTGCTCTCTGCCATTGAATGTTACGCCGGGCACGTAAAGGAGCGCCTTGTCGAGAGTACTGACGTTGCGCTGGAGGATCTCCCTGCTCGGCAGAGTGGATATGCTGATTGCTGACTCATCTCTGCTTTCCGCAATCCGACTGGCGGTCACGACAACTTCCTGAAGCAACAGCGACACCCGCTCGAGGGCTATCTCGACCTCCCGCTGCTCACCGCCAGTGAGTGAGATGCCAGAGATGCTGTCGACCTTGAATCCCATAGCGACAACGCGTATGTCATAGCTTCCGCCGGCAAGCCTTGTGAGGGCGAACCTACCGTGCGAGTTCGTGACCGCCGTGAGTGGAGTGCCGGTGAGGAATATCGTGGCACTCCTAATCGGTTCACCCGAGTCAGCCTCGCGAACCACACCGGTGAGCGTGGCGTTCTGACCTGAGAGAGACACCGTTCCTAAGCAGAGGACGCCCAGAATGAGTAATACCGATGCTCTCACGAGTGCCAACTTAGCCTCCATGGTCAAGATCCCATATCCACGTCTCAAAGGAAATCCCCAATCAGTTTCTCTGCAGCACAAGTACAGTCCGCACGCCTTGCGAACTCGTATCGATCGTCAGTCGATTCGTAGATGCATTCCATGCATAAGTGCCCTGGTACTGCAACGCCGGGTCGACAGAAGACTGTTGAGTGAAGTTGCCCGCAGTGGCGGTACCGGTCGCGGTGTATGTGCCGTGGTCGTCAATGGTTTGTAGGCCGTTGGAAACGTCGATTAGGACCTCATAGGTAGTGGCCGTCATGTTGAAGGTGCCGGTTGATCCTGCCAATACTGTGAGACTGCCACCAACAGTCCCGCTGGAGATCTCATGGAGCGTGTAATTGCCACTGAAGTCCTGGGTTTCCCCTTCGTCCGGGCTTGTGCTATCGCCACAAGCGACGCTCAACACCAGGGTAAGTGCCGTCGCGATCATAGGTGCTTTGCTGGGGAAGAGTTGCATCAGGTCTCCACTGATTGTAGTAGGGAATTCGCCACTGAACTAAGCTGTGGAGCGGCAGTCTCGCGCGCAAGTGCCCGTTGAACCTCACCCGTTCGGATACAGATATCCTCACCGCACAATAGTATTGTCGACAGGGATTGTTACATACCCGTTACGCCAAACTCTTCTCTACGAGTTCGCAGACGGCGCTACCACCATTTCCGCACAACAGAACCTTATGTCCAGACCGGTACGCGCCGATAATTGTATGTGCGATGTCGGAAATGACAGAAACGAGTTTGGGGGGGTGCTGGATGGCCTCGTTTATCGCCGTACTCTCGGCGAGTCGCAAACAGGCTAGCTCATTCGGGCTCCAGTCGCGTTTCAAAGACATAATGTGTGCCTCCGCGGCACATACCAGCTACGTTATTGCAAATAGTGGATACTAAGAAATTGACTGACTCAACACTAGACACGAATGCGTGATATGGCAGACACTCAACTCATTGTATCTAACCCGCCGCACGGGGATGTCGACACGGCAACCGTTGCGCCTCTTCTGGACTGTTCGACTGCGGAAGCTCGGATTAAGGTCAACTTTCCTGCTCCAGAGATCTGGGCCGTGGAAGCAGAAAAATCCACGGCGGGAGAGGCAACGAAGAGACTGCTGGATGCTGGTGCAAGAGTGGCATGGATTCCAGGATCTGTCCTCGCCGCGGCACCGAGAGCTTCCATTGGGTCCGCGATTGCCATTGAGAATGACCAGGTAGTCATAACTACCCGTACCGGTGAGCTGATTGTCAACTCGGGGGACCAAGTGGTTGTTGTAGTGGGTGAGCCGGTTCAACAGGACTCACGGCCATCGTCCGAAACCGCATCGATCTTGACGCAAAAGGTGCGCGGCAGGGGGGCGGTGAGAAACATGCCGTTGGCAACTGGCGTTGCAACGGGTGTTGCTGGCGTTGCCGGGTACAAGGCGGTATCGAAGCTCGACAAGATCGCGGAAGAGGCACGCGATGCAGCTGAAACGCGTCTGAGTGATAAGAGAACGGCCACACCAACGGAGTTGTTCCTCGACATCTACGCGTTTAGCAAGGATGGTTGGCAGTCAGCCAGGATCGCTCCGAGCCTCACCGACTTCTCAGGTCTTGGAGATCGTAAACAACCCACGGCCAAGGCCAACATCGGGGCCATCGTGGATGTGTTAAAGGCCCATTTTGGCGCGCGTGTGGACGAACGCCTCATGAAGGTGAGCTATAAGACGTCCATTGTGAGCGGTATGGCAGTCAACCAAGTCTTGGGTGCAATATCTGAAGATATTGCGTCGCTCTCCATGCTGGAGATCGGATCTCAGCTGGCATTCCTAACGTCCAAGGGGTAGACAACACACACGTTTCTCAACGGATTCGTGGGTTGTAGTTTCCGTGCTGCCACATCCTGGTGGCGCGTCCGTCCGGGCCAATCTCGAATCGAATTTCTTCACCCAGATTGTCGTCGTCACGCACGCGTCTGAAGGTATGTTCGCCGGTTTTTCTCAGCTTCATCATCGAAGCCAGGGGATCGTTGGACGTAAGCGAAACGACCGCCAATTTTCCCTTCCAGAGAACAACTGCGCTCTCATGACCCCACGGCGCTTGGTCGTACGTACCCAAGTAGATCTCCAGGGAGTCTGTACTGAGGTTGCGATCGGTCTCCTCCTCTTCCACAGCCGCTCCAACGGCAGGGCCAACGATCTCCTGAGCGCGCCGAGTGTACATGCTGCTACTCACACCGGAAGCATTCGTCATGAAGATGGTTGCCACTTTGCCGACCGGGTCGAGATTGAAGTCTGACCTATAACCCGGGCAGCTGCCGCCATGACCCACATAAGTCTTGTCGTTCTCTCGCCACACTCCGAACCCGAGTCCCCGCTTAGCATTCCAATCACGGTCCATCCATTGAACGCGCTGCATTTCGCGCAACGTATTCCTGCTCAATAGCTCGTCGGCTCCGTGGTGCAGTACGCGGAACTGCCAGCTCGCGAACCTGGCGAGATCCTCGACTGTCGATGCAAAACCGGCTGCCGGTGCGATACCCCGAGCCTGAAACGCTGTCACAGCGGGCCGGGAACCGTCGCGGCGTTTGGTGCTGTACCCCACTGCCATGCGTTGTCCATGTTCAGCGACGGGGATGTCCGTGTAGGTATTGCTCATTCCGAGCGGGTCCAGGATGTTGGCCCGAATGTAGGAGTCATACGTCTGACCCGACGCTGCGGCAACGATCTCACCAGCTAGAGTGAGTCCTAGATTCGAGTACTGGAAATACTCGAATGCCGGGTACAGCTCTTCCTGCTCAGATAGTCCGTCCACGATCTCTTCCCGCGTGGGAAAGTTGAAATCCGGGGCAGACCAGTATGGGTGATTCGACTCGCGCGGGAGACCGGAGGAATGCGTCAGAAGTCCCTCGACGGTCACAGGGGGGGCATCAGGGTATTTGTCCTGGATGTTGAACCAGTCCAGGTGCATCGAAACCGCATCATCTAGGCGCACACGTCCGGCATCCCGCAACTGCATCAGTCCGACCGAGGTGAAGAGCTTTGAGATGGAACAGATCGAGTAGATAGTCGAAGGTGTTGCCGGTATTTGGCTTTCCCGGCTGGCGAGCCCAAACCCCTTCGACCAAATGATGTCCTGGTCGTATACAACGGCCATTGACATGCCCGGTATGTCATCGTACGCCTGCTTTGCATCGACCCATAGTTCGAGCAGATGCAACGCCTCCTGAACGCGTGGATGGTCAGCGATCGAGGGGGATTGGGCGAAACAGGGAGTGACGATCGCTAGCGAGAACGCCAACGCAACGAAACGGGTCATGTAGAACTCCTGTGATGCGATAATTGCGGATTTGTGATGTTTGATTTGTGATCTGCGTCTTAGCCGCCACTACCAGTCTCAAAGAGCCAGAAGACCACACAATCACAAATCACTGATCGCTAATCACAAATTTCAATTCGTCTCGATCTGCAATCTGCAATCGTTGCGCTGATGCTGCCAGTGCTATGATGTTGGAGGCTCAATCCGCCGCACCTCGCATAGACTCGACTTGAGCGGTGGGAAGCCCGATATCGGATCGAGTCCCTCGTCAGGTATGATTTCGTTGATGTCATGACCCACCCAGGAGTGTACTGTGTGCACTACCCCACTCGGAACGATGTCCGTCACCCATGCCTTCATTGTGACCGCGCCTAAGGGCGAAGAAATCTCTACCCATTCTCCGCCGACGATGTCTCGTACGGCTGCGTCCGAAGGGTGTATCTGAATACGAGGGTTGGGCTCCCGCTCGAGCAGCGTCTTGAGTGCTCGACCTTGTGAATGCATGAAGTTTTTACTGCGGCCGCCTGTGGTTAGGACCAGCCGGTAATCGCGAGCGATCTCAGGTGTTGAGACGGGGCTCCAGAACGGCTCTTCGTATACCGGTAGGCCGTCTGTCCCTAGACTCTCGAGTTCGGTGCTTACGAACTCGACCTTGCCAGTGGGCGTCCCGAAGCCGAGCGTCTCGTAGGACCGTTCGAGGCCGAAATCAGGTTCTCTCAGGATCGGTGTGCCGTCAAAGGGCACGTCAGAAAACCTGAGTCCAGTACCCTCCAACCTCTCGTCGTAGCTGCTGTGGATGTCTCCGTTCCAGAACATGTCGTTCAACCCAAGACGCTTTGCCATCCCGAACACGAGTTCGGTATCGCCGATCGCGTCGCCGCGCGGCGGCACGGCCACCGGACGGTATTGAATGCGGCCGTAAGGATTTACCACGAGCGACTGTCTTTCGAGATGTGTTGCAGCCGGGATAAACACGGTTGCCGCGTCGATGGTCGGGCTCGGAAAGAAGTCGCTGATCGAAAAGAACTTCAATGATTTCAACGCGCGTGCAAGCCGCGTCGAATTCGGCCACATCATCACATTCAGGCCGATTGAGAACACGGCCTTGACCTGGCCTGATTCAATCGCGTCTGCCAGCCGCATGCCTTGCGCTTCTCCGAAGTACTTCACGAAAAGCGGATGTTCCTTCTGACCCATCGGAGCAACGTCCGATGCTGGCAATTCGGCTGAGAGATTGACGTTTCTTTCTTTGAGCCGCTTACGCCATGGTCTGTTGCCACCCTCTACGTCCAGGTTGCCGCACAGCGCCGGTAGAAGCAGAACAGCACGGTGTGCCTGAATGCCATTGCTGTGGTGCGTCGTGGAACTCGGCGAAATCGTGAGTTGGGCAGGACGTGATTTTCCGTAGAGAAGTGCGGCCTCGATCAGCAACTCCGCCGGCACTCCAGTGATCTGGCTCGTGACCTGCGGCGTAAAGCCGGCTACGTAATTGCTGTACTCCTCAAAGCCATGCGCATGCTTGGCAAGGAACGGCTTGTCATGGAGGCCGTTTTCGATGATGACGTTTGCGAAGCCGAGGGCCAGGGCGCCGTCTGTGCCTGGTCTGGGTTGGAGGTGAACTACGGCTAGTTCGGCAAGATCTGTACGCCGCGGGTCAACCACGATAGTCGGTACGCTCGACGCATCTGTGTATAGGTGGTGCTCCTCGTACGGCAGCATGCTTCCCGACGGAGTTGTGGACCATACCAACCTGCACTTGGCTTCGGGACATCTCCTCCGGGACGGACCGAGGAAGTACTCGTATTCCCTACCGAGCGTGATAGTGGCGGCCACGAACCCAGCAGCAAAACAGCAACTGGATTCGGTGAGGTAGTGAGGCGATCCGAAGGCGCGTGCTAGTCTGGAGAGGTATGGCCGCACCTCTTTTGTGAATCCGATCGCGAACGCAACTGATTCGGGCCCGTAACGATCGCGGATATGAAGCAGCGCCTCCGCGGTTGTGTCCAACGCCCTGCTCAGGGAGACATCGTTCCACTCTTCGTTGTGGTTGCCGCGGACTAACGCGGATACAAGGCGGTCGGGGCTCTCGCGCTGTTCGAGCATGCCCTCGGCTCGAACGCATTTCGGATGGTCTATCGATAGGATACGGTCTCCGTCACTCACGACTGAAATTGGACAGTCGTCGGAGCACATATAACACGAGGAAAGCGTTGTTTTCGTGGGCATTAGGTTCCTTGCTCACACGAGGCCTTCAATGAAGTGTATCGCGCAGGAGGCCTGATTGGATGATGATACACTTTGGTGGCTATGAATGCTACAGAGTGTGGCTGCAGGTTCTGTATGTGGCTGGATTGCGGAGGATCCGTTGGATGTTTGTGAACTGGCCGCTGAAGAACGCGGAATTGCGCGGACAACAGCAGGGGTAGTGAAAGTTGCTCGTACGGAGAGGTTGGGATACTCTGGTGAGTCGACTCCAGACAACAGTTGGGAGGACTAGATGCGAATCGTCGGCGGCAAATGGGCAGGCAAAGACCTGGTCTCCCCTGGCGGGCGGGTACGGCCGACATCTGAGGGCGTTCGGGATCGGTGGCTGACGATGCTGGAGCCCGACCTCGATGATGCGAACATCCTCGACCTGTTCTCTGGTTCTGGGGCACTCGGCCTCGAGGCTCTGTCTCGCGGAGCCGCCAAAGTCGATTTCGTCGAAAATGGGCCATCGAGCCTCCACGCGCTCAAGGCAAACGTCGCGAAGTTTCCGGTCAAACGCCGAACACGAATCTTCAAGAAAGACGCGATACCGTTCGTAGAGCGACTGACCGAAGGTGCCTACGATATCGGGTTTGCAGACCCGCCTTATGGCTCGCGCAAAGTGGATCGGATCGTGAATCGTTGGCTCGAAGTGCCATTCTGCAACGTCCTCTGTGTGGAACACGCGCGGGATCACAGGCTGCCAAAGAAGGGCAAGCGGTATGATCTGGGTGGGGATACGAGGGTGATGGTGTATCGCGTGAGGTGATGTGTGCTTCGCATAGAGGAGGCTTCCTCGCTCGAGGCAATGTAAGGCCCACGTGACCTCTCTGGCTCTTGGGAGGTATTACCCATACATTGGAAGGGAGCAACGCAACTGCCCACGAACCTCGTCTGCACCTGGCAGGCGATGCGTTCGTTCCGGTGCTCTGTGCCGTGACTTGGTAACCAGCAGCTCGGGAGAAGTCAAATGCTGGACGCCCCCCTCGTGACACCACGCGGTTACTGCCATTCTGAATCGCGCGCTAACATAGCACGAGTCTTGGTTGGTATCTGTTCAACTGCCCTCGTACTGGCAGCGTGCGGAGACCCGATATCAGTGCTAAATCCCGCCGACATGGTACTCCATGTCGTGTCAGGCGATTCCCAGGTCGGTGTTCCATTCGAAGAGCTACCGGAACCGATCGTTGTCCAAGTCGTAGATACGGCCAACAACCAGCCGGTGGTTAATCAGGTCATCAATTTCCGTGTGGTCGAGGGCGGCGGGTCGGTCTTCGCCGGTGTTGCGCACACCAACGAAGAGGGGATCGCTCAGGAATATTGGACGTTGGGCGGTGCTGGTCCGCAACTCCTGGAAGCACGAGCTGTGACAGGAGAGGGTGAGAAGGTGATTTTCGGCACTTTCTCGGCGACCGCGGTTGAGCCGTTCGATTCAATCCCGTCCGTCGTCCAATGCCTGAATACCGTGCCGACTTGGCGTCCCCACGGTGACTGTGAGTACGGGATAACCTGGGTGGACTCGTCCGTCACGGCGTCGTTCCGGGTGGTCAATGCCGACAGCGTACCGCTTCCCAACGTTCTTGTGCGGTTTGAGGTCGATACGACCGTGAACGGGACGATGTTCCAGCTAGGTACTGTGACTCCCGATTCCGCACGTACGGACACTGCGGGTGTGGTGACTGCGACGTGGACGCTTGGCCCGTACCCGGGTGACAACCGCCTGCTGGTTTCGGCGTACGGACCTGATAGTACAGCGACGATCGATGCGTGGGCGTACGGAGCGGCTCACCCGCCTCCACCAGACAGCGTGCCGGCTTTTATCCGGTGCTTCATGCCCGGCGGTTGGTGGCGCTATGACGGTGAATGCGACTATGGACCTGTACCTGTGGACTCTGCCATTTCAGTCTCGTTCCAGGTTGCTGCGCGCGATTCGATCCCATTGCCGAATACCTGGATGTTCTTCGCGGTGGATACGGTGGCAATCGGCAACTACGTACAGGGTGGTTCGGTAACACCTGATTCGGTGCTAACCGACAGTCTAGGGATGGCCATTACGAGTTGGACTTTAGGGCAAAGCGCCGGCCGAAACCGTCTGGTCGTTAGTGCAGTTGGTGCTGGAGTCACCGTGACTGAGGTGATGGTGGCTACTGGCGTGCCAGAGTCCATTCCCATCGATTCCGTGCCCGCGTTGATCCAATGCCAAGACTACCATGGCACTTGGAGAACCGAAGGCTTGTGCGCGTACTACTCGGTGCCGGAAGGTACGACCTTTCCCGCGCTCTTCCGCGTGACAAACCGGGACACTCTGCCGCTTCCGAATGTCGCGATGGAATTCGAAATAACACATGGAGATGGAGTCGTAACGCCGGTTTCCGCCACAACCGACAGCCTGGGCCAGGTTACCGTGCAATGGACGGTGGGTTCGTACAACGTCGGCCAGCAACTGACTGCGCGCGTGCCTGAGTGGCAGCTCGAGGTGTCGGTTCGGGTCGGAGTGCAGATGCCGCAGCCGGAGAAGATCTGGTGGGACAACCCGTACGGCGGTGATTGGACCAAGACGAGCAACTGGACGGCCGGGCGGGTGCCTCGACTCGGCGACACCGTGGTGGTGAGCCTAGGTGGTGACTACACCATCCTTGCCGAGAGCGATTCTACAATCGCGATGGGCTCTTTTGAAATCGGCACCCCCGACACGACCACGACACAGACACTTTACATCGACCGTACAGAATTCCATGTGGATTGGTTTGGGGGAGTACATCCGAGCGCCGTGATTCAGGTCGACAGTGGTGGAGCATACGTTGGGCCGGGCCTGGTATTCGTTTTGGGTGGTGAGGTCCGTCTGACAGGTGGCAGTTGGGAGACGAACACAAGGGTCGATAGTGGCGCGTTCGTGTTCGACGGGTGGCAGCCCAAGTCGCTGGTGGATGCGACGATCGTCGGATATGGCGGCGAGATAGTGTGGAGGTCGATGGACACGCTCCTGGTTCTTCAAGACAGTGCGGCAATGTACCTGTTGGGTGACGCTGACCTCGTACTGGAGGACACGCTGACGATTGTGGGTGGGTTTTTGAGTGAGGCGTTGGTTGTCGACTCCACCGCGTCGCTCGTGTTCACGGCAGATGCTGATCAACCGAACTTTCTGCAGATGAGTGGAACCAACGTTTACATAGGCGGTGAGATCGCCATCGAGACCTCCTTGGAGCCTGCGAGTGGTACCGTCTTCGACCTTGTTCGTTTAGTCGGCGGGGCGACTCTGACAGGAGTACCGACTCTGGTTACAGCGGGGTACACGCTCTCGGTGAACCCGGAGGAAGGTGTCGGGTTGCGGGTGGTTAAGAACTAACCGGTAGGTCCTGGGTCCGGACTACTCTTTCGCCAAAGATTTCCTCTATCATCCGTCTGGCCGCGCGCTGATGGATCGTTACGGAGCTGATCCGTATCGAGATGACCGCTCGCGCATCGTCACTGTCTTACAGATGACCAGCTTCACCATCAGTCACTCGGTACGGTCAATCTCCGACATGGCCGTAAAAGCGAGATTGCTCTCCGATCCGGAAGAGCCTTAAAGGTATCATCGCCAGTCTGAGAACCTCTGTACCTCAGCCATAACAGATGCTCTTTGAAAACACAGCCACACACGGCAACAACAGGTTGGCATGCATCACACAGCAGAACTTGACAATTCGCCTATAGGTATTTGCGTGTTAGACGGCCCTGCTAGTATTCGGCGACGAGCGCGCTATCAACAAGACCGGAGCGATGCAGTAGCCACTCGCATGCGCGTCGAAAGGGCATGAACTCCTTTGCGTGCGGCGACCAACGATCCACTGCGTGGTATTGCGTTCCTCGCCGAGCTTCAAGAAGCCATCGGGCACCATCCCTGCCCACTAACACAACAGGCTTGCCGTCGGGCCCGATGGCGCTGTCTGTCTGACTGGTGGTGGCTTCCCAGAAACGAGCACTGCCAACAAGGCTGAGCCATGCAGGCCAGTCGTGTTCAGATAGCGCCAACGTCGTGTCCCGCCGCAATTCCCCTGGCTCGTAGCCGCCAGCACCAGATAGCGTGGCCGCATGCAACGTGTAGTTCGCGCCTCGCTTGTCTAAGCGTACCATGACTGTTGGGTCAAAAGTCGGTATCCACGTGAGGCGAAATACGACTTCGGAGTGCTCCGATTCGGCACAGAGGGAGCGCTGGCCTGTGGCCCTAAGTTGCGCGCCATACCAGTGGTCGCGTTCCTGTAGATACCGAAGAGGAAATGTATGCGATCCTGAATCACATTCGATCGGCACACCAGTCCAATGAACAATGAAACGATAAGTGTCCACACTTGCTGAGTCTTGACCAGCAGCCCGGGGCACCAGCACCGTAGTCAGAGCAAATGAGAGCAACAAAGCTAGGCCCACGCGGGGCCGTCTAACGACCTTGTAAATAGGCTGCAAACGCACTCTCAGGCAGGTCCTTGATACATTTGAGTTCATTGAAGCCACCATGCGCACAAACCGACCGCTCCCCCAGTGTTTGACTGCTTCATTTGCTTGATACTCATAAAGGCCTCCTCGGGAGCTTACTAGAGAGGTAAGCTCCGGGGATCTGCAAACCCATCCACAAGGAGACCTTTATG
>Ga0180431_10005307_pt1 | contig 15716 bp, 26 predicted proteins | sample SS_ome_11_FD_132459 | JGI IMG/M metagenome (GOLD analysis project Ga0180431, IMG submission 132459) | Hypersaline lake sediment archaeal communities from the Salton Sea, California, USA - SS_1_MS_1 metaG | ecosystem: Environmental > Aquatic > Non-marine Saline and Alkaline > Hypersaline >... | reverse complement strand
CGGTAAGGCACAAGTAGTCCACGGCAATCGCATAGGCGTGTAACCGCACAAACTCGTTCCACTCAGAACCAGTCATCCCGTGACTATACCCATCGATAATGCGCACGCAGGCTTTTCGCACTTGCTCTCTACCCATCTCCCCCTCCCTTCGCCGCGCGCATGACGCGGTTTTCCCGCTTGATGCGATCTAGCCACCGCTCGGTCTTGGCGGCAACGCGGCCCCCGTGCGTTATGACAACCAAGCCAATCAGGTGGTTTCTCGCAAACCACCTTGCAAACCGCCCGATATTCTCAGTCATCGCGACCTCCCTCCGGCGGCGGCGTCGTCCGCATCTGGGCTGCAAATCTCTGCTAGGCGGTCTAGGATGTCTCGCTCACTCATCTCCCTGCCCTCCGATTGGCTCGTGCCGAACGACGTCCCAAAGCATCATGGCAAAGTTGGCGACATCGGCAGCCTCTACCATTATTCCACCAGGAAAGTGCGGCCGCTCTCTCAATGCCCACGACAGTTCCTCAACTTCTTGCCGCAGGCGCATCAGCAGCCAACTGGCAGAACAGTCCTCCCACCCGCCCTTGCGATCATTTGCCCGCAACACGCGCTCCATCTCCTGCGCGAACTCTGTTGCCGTTTTACGGATCTCAGTTGGTTTCATCGCCCTGCCCTCCGTCGTTGGGGGTGGCGCTGAGTTTCGCGGACACCGCCCACGCACGCCTTCCGATGTCGCTAATGCTCGTGCGCTTGTCGTCGTGCGTCTCGCGCGTTGTTCCTGGGATACGCACAGTGGCCAGCGCAGCCCCGATCTCTCCGCGCAGATCATCGAACCTATGCTCGAAGTCGGGGGCTCCAAACTGTTCACGAAACCAGGAAGCGAACTCCTTTTTGCCCATGAAGGTAAATGGTCCGGCGGTCCATTCCCCCTGGTCTTCCCTCACACCGTACATATCGGACAGAACCGCGACAGCCAACGTGGCCACTTCGCGCGTTGGTGCATCGAATATGTACGGGTCCGATGGGTTGATGATCTCAAACGTCGCCATCTCCCCCTCCCTTCGCCGCGCGCATGACGCGGTTCCAGACTTCTACAGCAACGCCTTCTTCTTCGCGCTCAGGGCCACGCCAGCAAGTGTCCTCGCCCTCTTCGCGCCATGCCATGCATTCCACATAGTACAACTCCTGCCCCGTATCTGCGCAGTCGGTCGCCATCACAAAGGCGCTATGCCCACACACGCACCGCTCGATCTTATCAGCCATCGAACCCTCCGTAACGTAGAGCAGCCATCGTCGACACCGTGCCGATCCCGCGACACAGCTTGCATGGCCCGCCGATAAGCGCACCGTCGATCACTCGTCCAGTAGATCCACACCCAAGGCACGCCGGGCACTCACACTCCCGCAGCAGATCGAGAATGCAGTCCTCGCTAGCTGGCGGGATTAGCTCCGCGTCGCAGTGGTCTAGGATGATGGAGTGGCGGTCAGGCATCGGGGGCCTCCAATGCTTTCCGAAGCCTGCTACACACTTCGGAAACGTACTCATCGCCGGTCAGGTCGTGCAGGATCTCTGACGCATCAGACGCCAGCGCCTCCAACTCCCTGATCCTCTCCTCCTGCCGCCTCCAGTCGGCGCAAATGGCCATAGCGTGGCGACTGCACACTTGCTCATAGTTGCGCTGCGCCGGCGGGAACGGCCGCCCGCGGAACCACTCGACGTCCTCCACCCGCTCAATGATCTTCATGGCTGGCCCCTCCATCACTTTCTGCGGCGCATTCGTGGGGGTCGAGCAGCGCGAGGCGGCAAACAATACGCACGCCCGCTGCATACGATCCCGGCAGCACGTTCGGTCCCAGCGATGCGATGCACTCCCGAGCCTCGCACTGTGGACAGCCGCGCATCGTGTCAAGGTGTTGCCCGTACTCGTGCATCCCGTCCCTGTACGCGCTCATCTCCCCTCCACGCACGCCCGGTAGGATTCGAGGTTGTCATGCGCTCCCTGTATCGCGTTCGTCGCTGCCAAGAGATTCTCTAGCACCGCCTGGTACTTATCGTCGCAGCCGGGTGGTTCGGGATCCGCATCCAGCAGGATCGCACCGCAGCAGCGCGCGAGTTGGATCGACTCGACCGGATCGCCAGGCGTGCCGTCGAGGGAGAGGGGGCGGCTGCCGGGCTCTGTGGCAACTTCATCCTCGGTCCCAACGCCGAACGCATCGCCTTGACTGCGCGGCCGAAAGTCAACCTCGCCGTTGTCGTATTGGGTGCATAGGTGATTGCTCATCTCCCTTGCGCCGTCCACCTCGCCCAACTCCCCCAGCCTCTCCATGATCCTGCCCGGCCAGGTCATGCGTTCCCACGTTGCAAGGTTCGGGTCCTTATCGGCGGGTTGCATGAGCGTCAGCACCGAGTTCTCCCGGCCGCAGAGCATCGCAACGGAGATGTTGCCCATCATCGCTTGCTCGTAGGTCAGGCTGCACCCATCGTCGCTCGTCTTGTACGGGGGCGCGTACCACACCGCAGCGTCGTCCTCATGGGCGAGCCTGTCGAACTCCGCCACGTCGAGCAGCGGCCAGATGTGATCGATGCAGCTAAACATGTTCTCGAAGAAGAAGTAGTCAGCCGCGCCAATCAGCGCCAGGTTCGGGTTGCCGCCGCAGTTGATCGTGAGCTTCTTGCCCCTCGCGTTCAGCCGATTCCGCAGTGCCCGGCAGAACGGGCCGATGTTCTCCTGCCAGTGCCACGCCTGGAACTCGCGCGAGCCGAGCACGTAGCCGCACTCAGCAACCGTGCCGCCGGAGATCACCTGGCCGTAGTTGTAGAGCTGATAACCCGTGTTGTCGAGGAAGACACCATCGGCGTAGACATCGGCGTCATCGGTAAACGGCTTGCTGATCTCGTTGGCGATGATTGCGGCGATGTACGCTTCCCGAGTCTCCGGCGTGGCGAGGTGCATGGCGTAGCGGTCTTCGGAGTAGAGGCGGACTGATGCCCCAGCCCCGTATGCACGCTCAACGCCGCCGCGCACGATCACGGTCGGCTCGGAGAAGTGCAGGAACATGACCGGCCCGAATGAGTAACCCGGCGCTCCCACAGCCGTGTCCGTCCCGCTCTTGTAAACGTGCCAGCGGAAGTCGGGGTTGAGCCGCTTGATCGCAGCAGCCCCCACAACGTCTCGCCCGGTGATGCCGATTGAAAAGCGATCCGCGATCTTCTGCCGCAGCTCAAGGCCCCGTGGCGCGACGTACATGACGGTTCCGTGGTTCATCTCCCCTCCTCCGGCGGCGGCACGTAGACCACTCGCCTGCCGTCGACACATCCCCCAAACCGTGGGCCAGCGATCCCGACCCGGAACACAAGCACAATCATCGGCACCTTCCGCGTCTGGCAGCGGATGATGATCGCCGTGCTCGGTAGGTATTTCTTCTTCGGTGGGCGCTCGCCCTCCTCATCCGCAACGGCAGGCGCCAGCAGCAAGGCCAGGACGATCAGTAGCGTTCTCATGACACACTCCTTGCGTAAATCCGATAATCATCATGCTTCCCGTAGTCGGCCGGCTTGACTCTCTCGGTGTGGATGTAGGTGCCATCTACCGGGCCGTCGTACGGCAGCGCGAAGGCGCGCGGCCACTGCTCTACAGATGCGAGCAGGCCGCTCCCGACCAGCGTCGCAGTCGGCTGGAGCCTGATAGACTTGCGCAGCAACCCCGCAATCGCCCGCCGCGCGTACTCCTCAACGTACGAGTCCCCAGCCGAGCACACTCGCTGATTGGCTGAGAGGTCCGTGATCCGTGTCCAGCCGTCCAGCGGCACGCCGTAGAGATCCATGACAACGTGATTGAACAACTGCCCCACGTCGTAGCTGGTGCCGTTGAGCTTCTCGGCAGCCTCCCACATATACCGGAGCGCGTCGTCAGAGAACCGGAAGGGCTTCCCGTGAACTATCCGTTGCGCAAGCCGGAAGTCTGCGCCGTCGAGAAACTCCCGAACGTCGATGATCCTCGCCTTGGGCGTCGTGACCTCGAAGAGCTTTCCATCCCCGAGATACCGGCCGACGTGGGTGTAGACGTGCCACGGCTTGTAGCCTTGGACCAACTGCCAGCCCTTGATGCCGAGACACGGCAAAGGCTTCCACGGCGGCCACCACTTGGGATGACAGATCGTGATGATCGGCTCGCCCGGTGCGATGCATGCAAGCGCCTGTCCTACGGTTAGCTCTACCACGGTTCCCTCCCCTAGAATGCCAGCCCGAGCGCGGCGAGCACTGCCAGCGCCAGCAGGCTCCCGAGCACTCCGCATGCCGCTCCCTCGATCGCTTCGCGTTCTTGCCGTCTCATAGCACCCTCGCAGGTTTCCGCCGCTCCACATCGGCCACCAGTGCACGGCGCCCGCGTGAGGCCGCGTCGATCGCCGCCTGAAGCCACTCCTCCGCGTCCTTGCAGACGCCTTCGCGCGCCAGGTCAGCCGTCACGCTCCGAAGCTCCCGGAGCGCAGCGTTGACCCTACGAATCCTCTGCCTGCTTCGCATCCGATCCTCCTCAGAATGGCAAGTCCTCTGTTTCTGCAGCAGCCAGCGCCCGCCTCGGTGGCGAGAACGAGATCCGCAATCCCAACGCTTCGGCTGCCTGTAGGTAGTTCAGCCACGGACCCCCTCGCTTCACTGGCGCCGCCCGGTGGTAGAGCCGTGTCCAATCTCCCGCTGAGAGTCCGATCGGAACGCTCGGCAGGCGATCGACGAACGGGAGGGTCTGCCGCTGGTGCCGCCACGCGCCGTAGACGCAAGAGCAGGCCGCGGCGATCCGGGTCCATGGCTCCCCGTCTGCGATCGGTGCCCACTGTCCGTCACGCTCCCGGTGCAACCGCAGGGCGACCGGGATGATCCCGCTCGAGCACCCGATCTCCCCACTCTCCCGGTGGTGCCAGCCGTTGCAGCGCTCGCACCCCCCGCGCCGGTGGTCCAGGCTGGAGAAGTCGGTGGTGTACCAGGTCCGCGGTTTCTTCCCCGGGTCCGGCTCGGCCCGGTGGAACCGCATGGCGAGCGTGACAGTCTCCCCGTCCTGGAGCGTCAGCGTCAGCGTCCGGTCCTGCCCGGCGGTTGCCAGCAGGTCCTCAACTCGTCTCGGCATAGACACCCCACTTCTTACCCTTCGCGATCCACTTCTCGACCGTCTCCTCGTCCTTGAGGACATAATCGATCAGGTCGTTGAACTCGCCGCGTCCCTCCCACGGATCGGCCGCCATGGCATCGATCGCCATGCGCAGGATCTTCTCCCCATCTCCCGGGGCCCAGTCGCGGAGCCGGCGAACGATCGCCCTGAGGCGCTTCGGTGTGAGGCGGTAGAGGCCCTCGGATTTGCCCGTCCGGGCGAGGTAGTAGCGGTACACGCCCCGAGCGGCCTTCTTGATCTCTTGCAAATCCCATTGATCGGTATCAGACACACACTTAGCAAGCCCCTTCCCGAGGGGCTTGGGGAGGGGCTCTCGAAGCCCCTCTTTAGCTTTAGCTTTAGAGTTAGGGATTGGAGAGAGCGGAAGATCCTCTTGGTTGGGATCGCCACCGGGGCGAGGCCAGCGGTCGGAAGGCTCGAGCCCGTAGTATTCGGCGAAGCTCCAGAGCAGCGAGCACGGTGGAAGCCCGCGGAGGATGCGCTGGATACCAGCGACCTTCTTGGAGTCCCGGAGGGGTTTCCCGACGTCGAAGCGCAGCGCGTTGCGGATCCACAGGACCGGGCCTTGCCTGACGATCCACTCGGCAAGCTCCAGCTCATCGAGGGAGACCTTGGCCCGCCGCTCGGTGAGGCCGGTGTAGCCGCGGAGCACGTCGAGATGTGGCATGAGGACGCCCGCCATGTTGCCGCCCGGGTAGTGCAGCAGCGTCCAGAGCATAAGCTTAGCATCCGGCGCGAGGCGCTGGTAGTCGGGGTCAGAGAGGATCGCCCGATAGGTTCCACGCCATTCTCCTCGGTCCTCATGGACTCGCTTCGCCGGAGTCACCGCACCCCCTAGGCTTCCGTCCTTGGCTTTGGGCCCCGGCTCCCTGGCTTCCACGGGCTGCCCCCGCGGCGCCGCTGCTGCGCCTCGCGCTCCCGGATCGCACAGGCATCACAGCGCGAGCGGTAGAGATTGAGTTGCCCCGTGCCGCAAATCGGGCAGAGCCCGTCGGCGAGCTTCCGGCGGCGCCACGCGAGCTGTCGGCTGATCTGGTGGCGCCGACGCCGGCGACCTTGGAGGATCTTGAGGCGTCTCGATCTCATGGGACCATCCTAGCAGGTGTGGGCCGGAGCGTCAACCGACAATTGTGAGATTCCGCTAACAGCTATCGACCCGGACACATGCGGCGGCGGGCGAGTTTCCGCACCACCGCGCGCGAGGCGGCACGGAGCGCCTCGATCTCTGACGGGAGCGGCCCGCGTTGCGTGTCTGCGATCTCGAGGATCCTCAGTCGCAGGCTGTCGGCGTCGGCTTCCGCAGCGGCGAGGGACTCCCGGACGGCCCGGAGATCGGCGCAGCAGGCGGAGTAGTCGGATTCACAAGACGATAGCCGCCTATTCGTGGTCGTCAGCGAAACCGCAAGTCCGAGCGCTATGGCCGCGATTGCCGCTGCCGCCGGGGTTGCCAAGTGAGATATGCGCATCATGCCCTCCTCAGAGCGTAGAGACACACGCGATCGGTGACGTATCTTGTCAATGGCCGGATCCCGAAGGCCAAATCGTGGCCCACCCGGAAGCGAGCCTCGCTGACGATCTCAAGCCCGGCGCGCGCTATCAGCGCAGACCAGCGGTAATCATCGAACTCATGGAAGTGACCGCGATAGCGAAGGATGCATGAGCGGCGGGGGACTGAGGCAAAGATCCGAGGGCGAGCGTCTCCCCCATGCCCAACGATCGGGAGCAAGCGTGACGCCTCAAGGAGTGCATGCAGTGGATTGAACAGGTGCTCGAGCACATTGAAGGCGAAGATGTAGCTGAAAGACGACTTGGGCTCTGCGGCTGCGACCTTCTCGGAGAACGGCTCGTCAAGGTCAACGCCTGGGGCGCAGTGAACGTGCACCCCAAACGCCGCCGATATGCCGTCCTCTAGTCCGCTGCCGCCGCCTAGGGCGAAGCCATGGGATCCAGCGGCACCATCAAGATGGCCCCACTTTCCGAGAATCTCCACGGTGCGGTACCATCTGTCGATCGTGCCCGCGGTTACAACCACGGGCCGCCGAAAGGGATTGGTCTCTGAAGCCCTAATCCTCATGCCCCGATCCTTTCGATGAAGACCACGACCTTGCCCCCGGCTACGATGCCGCAACGCTCGACGGTGATCCGGTCAATCGCCGCGTCATCCTCGTAGACGTGGGCATGTTCCAGGGAGTCGAGCAGCGCCTTCTGCACGTTGTCGATGTCGCGGCGCCGACGGTCGGGCGGGTGCACCAGGATCTCGACGGCGAGCCTGCCGGCGACCGAGGGGCGGCCCTCCTCCATCACGCGCCAGCAGACCGCCTCGCGGTAGCGGATGCCTTCAGTGCTGACGTGGATCCGGCGCCCGGATCGCCGCCAGTAGTGGTTGATGCTCGGGGGGTAGGGCAGATCGAGGCGGATCCGATCACTCGGGTTGCGGGTTGCCATCGGAGTCTCCCCCGGCGGGCGGTGCCTGCTGCTCTGCAATCGTGCGCTCGCGCAGCTCCTCAATGCCGTTCTCCAGCAAAATCCGCTGGGCAACCTCGCTCAGGGCACGCACTTGCACGTTGGTTGTGACCATCGTCAGAACCAGGGAGGCGTTGCTTCCGAGGATCTCGGCCACGGGGCCGACGAGCTGGTCGAGCGTGGCATCCTGCACGCGGACGGTGTTGGTCGGCCGGCCGCCGGAGAGGATTGGAATGGGCCCGGGTACGCGCCCGCGGAATCTGTCCTGCGGCCCGCCGGGGCCTCCGTTGCCGCCGTTGTGCATCGTGCCCTCCGTGGTTGGTGGTTGCGGGGGAGGCGGCGGGATCACCTCCAGCCGCGCGGGGCGCAGGCCAATCCGCCGCACGCAGCGCCACCGCCTCCCCTCAGGCGCCCACCGTAGGCCGCTCCTCCCAAGGCGTCAACCCACAATTGCCCCGAATGCCACAGGAGCCCCGTGAGCGACGATCTCGGGCCGACCCGCCCCATGGGCCACAGAGTGCGCCCGGCGAGCCAGGGGGCCAGGATCCTCCCCAATCCGCCCCGGGGTCCGCGTGGTCTGTGGTCTGGAATCGGGGGTGCCCCGTTACAGGTTTCGTCTGTGAGAAACCAGCACCAACCCGGCTCAAGAAATCTCTCCGCGGGCCGAAATAATGGTTGACGGGTCGGGCGCCCGCTGGTAGGGTGGATCACGTTGACGCAAGGGGCACCAATCACGGGAGGGACTACCATGCAGCAGCAACCCCAACCGACCAAACCCCACTTCACCGGCTACTACGAGCAGGTCCACGTCGGGCTCGGGAAGCAAGTCGACCTCGCGCAAGCCGCCCTTGAGGCTCAGGAGCGGGTCATCGAGGCGTTCGTCGAATTCGATGCGGCTCGCCGCCAGCTTCGGGATGCTGTCGATGCCGCCAAGGCTGCGGCGCGGGCAGCCAAGGATGCAGCCGAGAAACTCGACGGTGCCGCGCCTGAGGACGTGTGGGAGTTCACCGACTTCACCGACGCGCTGGAAGATCAGCGCAGCTAGGAGGATCTGATGCTATCGATGTTGAGATTGCCATACCACGGCGTGCGCAGTGTACTGCGGAGGCGGCAACGGGTATTTCCACATCGACCTGCCAGCCACGGAAGTCATCAACATGCTCAAGATCGACAACGACACGCGGCAGCTTCTCGCCGACGCTCGGCGGGAGCGTCTCGGGGGAATGTGATGGACGGCCAACGGATCGCAGAGGAGGAGCTTCTCGAGCACATGATGCCGGGGAGCACGGATGGTGAACGGCGCGCGCGCCGCAACGAAACGGGGGAGGACGATGGGAGAGAAGATCAAGATCGGGATCAGCAGGCTACCGCGGTTCCTGGCCTGCGGGCAGTCGGTCGCGGCGCCGGAAGACACTGGGGAGCCAGCGATCAACCCGACGGGGCCGGCGGCGGCGATGGGGCGCGCCGTCCACGAGCACATGGCGCATCGGGTGCTCGGTGACGACGACGCAACCACCAACTTCGCCGAGCGCTACGGTGTCGATCAGGAAGAGTACGACGCGCTCTGCCGCCGGGGAGACTATCTGTGGGAGACGCTGCTGCCCAACCATCCGCAGGCGTTCCCCGAGCACGGCGTCTCAGTCTCTATCGGCGAAGAGATTGAGTTGCAGGGCGTGATCGACGTATGCGCGATTGCTGGCAAGGTCGCCTGCATCATCGACTGGAAGACGGGGCGGTCTGATCGTGACCCGTGGGCACAGCTCGCTGGCTACGGCTTGGCAGTCGCCCGCACGCTCGGGCGGGAGATCGAAGAGGTCAGGCTCTCGGTCGGCAACATTCGCACCGGCGTGGCCGAGCCGCCCGAGAGGTTCACGGCCGCCGATCTCGATGCCTTCGAGGCTGAGATTCTCACCGCTGTCAGGCGGCGCAATACGTACGTTCCCGGCGATCACTGCCAGGGATGCCGGCGGCAGTTCACCTGCCAGGCACACCTGGAGATGGGCCGCGCGGCCGTCGCCATGCTGACTGCCACGGATGCAGAGCGCATCGCAGAGACGATCCCGCAGCTCGCAGCCGATGCCAAGCTCCCCGACCTGCTGGCAGCCTGCTCACTTGCCGAGAAGGTCGCCAAGGTCGCCCGGAGTGAGGTTCGCCGCTATGTCGATGCCAACGACCGGCGCGTGGTGCAGGGAGACCGCGAGATTGTCCTCGCCGAGCGGATGCGCAAGAAGGTCGCCAGCGTCTCTCTCGCCTGGCCCGTGCTCAAGGAGTGGCTCGGATCGCAGATGCATGAGGCGGTCACAATCTCTCTGACCACAGCGCAAGACATCGTTGGCTCACTGGCCGAGCGAGGCCAGAAGGGCAAGGCCAAGGCCGCGTTGCTGGCAGCGCTCAATGCAGCCGGCGCGGTCGATGAGATCCCGTACGACGTGACGACGGTGCGGAAGATCAAGGAGGGCGCCACCAATGGCACGGACTGACACAGCACTCCAGCGACAGGAGCTGGTCGAGCAGAAGCTCTCGCTGATGACCGATGAGATCGCTTCGATTCACCCGGTTGATGCCTCGGTCGCTCGGCGCGCGATGCAGATGATTACGATCATGTCGCGCCGGGAGCTGGCCGGTTGCACGCTGCGCTCGATCGCCCTGGCCGGATTCGGGGTCGTCAAGCTCGGCCTCATGCCCGACCCGCAGCTTGGGCAGGCGTACATCATCCCATTCCGGGAGAAGGGCGTACTGACCGCCAAGCTCATCGTCGGCTACAAGGGATACCTTGAGCTCGCGCGCCGCGGCGGCATGGGGGCGATCAGGATCAATCCCGTGTGGGCGAACGACACATTCGAGTACGCGGATGGCTGGCCGGTCGTCTTGCGGCACGTGCCGTACTGGATGGCCAAGAAGGACTCTCGCGGGGAGATGGTCGCCGCCTACCTTGTCGCTCACGTCGCGGGGCACCCTGAGCCGATCATCTCGGTACGCTCGGTCAACGAGCTCGATGAAGCGAAGAAACACAGCCGCAGCGCCCGGAAGGGCTCGGGGCCATGGATTGAGTTCCCGAATCAGATGCGGCTCAAGACGCTGATCCGCCAGTCACACGCCATGCTCCCGTGTTCGTCTGACCCGTCGTTCTCATTAGCGATGGAGTTGGACCGGCGCGGGGACACCGAGGGTGAGGACCAGGAGGGGGCGTTGCGAGACATTCCCGGCGCCCGCGTGCTCGAGGTGGAGCCGCTGGACGAGCCGCTTGCGCCCGAACCTGAACCGAAGGAAGGACCGCCGCCAGAGGCCGACCCCAAGGGGCTCGACCTGTAACCATGGGGAGGACTGAGGCCGTGAACGCAACACAAGTCGAAGCCGCGATTGCCGAGCTGATGGACACTCCGGCGACCGCGAAGCACGTTGAGAAGATCGGGGACGTTCCCCGCGCTGGGGCGCTTCTCGGAGAGATCCTGGACACGCTCACGCGCTACGCCGATGAAGATCCTCGCCCGATGCCCGCGCCTGTCTTCGGCGCGGTCTGCACCCTCGCGCGCGCCTACGCGGTTGAGCACGATCTGCTCGGCCCGAGGACGCCGCTGGTCGAGGACCGCTATCCCCCGCCGCCGGTGGAGATCGGGGCGGTCGTCACCGTCCGCAGCGTTCGGGGCAAGAACAAGGGCAACCTGTACCGCGGGCGGTTCATTCGCTACAATGCGAAGTCTGGCCGCACGACGATCTTGCTCGGCACCGGGGGCCTGCTTTCCGGCGTGTGGGTTGAGGAGACTGCCACCGATGAAGAGTAACGCGGTAGGTGTGCGCGCATTGCTCGTTGAGCGACTGGCAACCGTGCTGTTTCGCTTGTACCTGGAGGAGGTAAGGCGCGACATCGCCGCTCACTTCAGCATGTCGCTGGAAGAAGCGATCCGCGCCATTGATGGTTCATGTGGCGTCAGGCACGGAAACATAAAACGATAGTCGCCCTGCCGGGGGCACGGTGCCCGCTGGTAGCTGCATGGCAGTGGGCACCAAGGGGCGGGTTGGCCGACAGGGAGTTCCGGCCGCCCGCCCCATCTCTATGCCCACGGCCCCGAGTGTGTAGTGATCTCAGCGGCCTGCATGACGTTGGCAGCATAGCTCGCGTTGAAGACTTCTCCGGCTGAGTTGCGCCGCACCGACCCCGCGTTGTAGGCGCAGAGCGCAAGCCGCTGGTCGCCCTCATAGCGGTCAAGCTGGTAGCGGTAGTAGCGTGCACCGAGATCGACGTTGATCGCGGGGTCGAACACCAGCCAAAAGTCCGGTTCCCGCTCGCCTTCCCCGAACGGATTCGCACCCGGGCCACGACGTGCCATCCAGAGCGCCGTTGGGAACATGATCTGCATCAGGCCGTAACTGGCCGCGATGATCTCGGGGTGGTCGTAGTACCGATGCGCACGCCACTCTGTCTTGCCCTCGATGTACCGGCCGTAGAATCGCAGCTCGGAACGCTTGAACCGGAACGCCCCGGCGATGAGACGCGACTCCCACGCCGCGATGGCCTTCAGCATCCACGGCTGAATGCCGAGTCTGCGCCCGTGGTGGAGGAAGAGGTCATCATAGCTCTCCGTCCAGAGCACGTAGTCTGTCCATGGCCGGGCGGGCATGTCACGGGCCGCCGACCGCGTGAGCCAGCGCATCAAAGAGATACTTCAGCAGCGGCGCGACGAGCAAGACGATGATCGCCAACGCTCCGCCCCATCTGTGCTGCGTCTTCTTCACCTCTCCGACCTCGCGCTTGAGCACTCCCATTCCCTGCTTGATCTCGCCCACTTCACCTCCCAAGGCCCGGATCCGTTCCTTGTTCTCGGTGACTTGATTCGATAGATCGACGTGATTCGGACAGCTCTCCACGGTCATGATCTCCTAGTCCGCCGCTGCTGCGGGGCCAATGTCACGAATCCAAAGCGTGTCGCACCCGTCTGAGCGCAGGAAGTCGCACCCGATAATGAGCGAGTCAGCCTTGTAGCAATAGATGTTTGGAGAGATAACGACGTACTTGCCTACGCCGTTGTCGAAGTAGCCGCCGGTGATTGTGCGCTGGCACGCCCAGTTCATGGCGAACAGATCGCCCGGCTCTGCCCCGGCCATGTAGACGGTATCAATCCCGTCTGCCGCCAAGTCGTCAACGTCGTACATGATCTGAAAGTTGGTGTCGTACTCGAACGGCTTGCTGAGGTGTATGTAGCTCGAATCGTTCGGGGAGATGTCGTCAGTGTTGATCTGCGGGACCGAGAGGTCGCCGAGGAGCTCTGACGGCGCGTCCTCTGCCGAATAGATTGCGAAGTCGATCCAAGAGCCATCGTCGAGATACACGCTGTAGCTGGTTCCGTCTACAGTCGCGGCCGAGTAGACCGTGGGATCGACAAATAGCCCGTACGTGTTCCCATCAACATGACTGCCACTCGCGGCGTTCTGCTTGATGAAGGCCCCGTATTGGTTGACCTTGATCGTGTCGCCTACAGCATACGAGTAGGCATTCAGGCCGAAGACGTTCTGAGCGTTGCCAGTTGTGTTGCGGCCCTCGAAGTATCCCGCCTGCACTGCGCCCACGTCCTGATCGGCATCGTTGTTCGCCGCGTAGCCATACACGCCTGTCAATCCATCGGCCGCGTCGCTTGCCCCCTCCGTTTTGGTCAGCCCGCCATAGAGCGCGATCTTGCTGGTTGTGGTGTTGAGGCTAGTGTCTTCCGCATTCAGCAGGCGCGCACTGTTCGCGGAGGCGTAGGCGCCAACCGCTCCTGACAGCTTGGTTGTGCCTGTCACCTCAAGATCCCCGGCAACGGTCATGTCATCGCCACAGGTCACGTCACCGAACCCGGTGGTGACAAGATCCCCCGAGGTCGTGAAGTCGCCGCTTGATGCGATGTCGTCAGTGACCGCGATGGAGGACGAGTCGTTGGCCGCGATGCTGTCGACCTGAAGCGCGGCCATGATGAAGGTCTCGGAAGTCTCAAGGTGTCCGGGATAGACCGCCGCATTGGCAACGTGCTGCGAATCCACCGCGCCGGCCGCGATGAGGTCCGTGGTCACAGCCGCCGAGTCGATCTTGCCGCTTGTGATCGCATCATCGACAATCGCCCAACCCGGAACAACGGCGCCATAGAAGGCTAGCGTGTCGGTGATGATCGAGTCTGGTAGCTCGGTGCCAACGATCAGCATGTTGGCATACAGCAGCGTGCGAGTTCCGGCGCTGTCGCGGTAGACAGAGTAGACGCCCCACGGGGGATTGATCGGATACCAGTAGCCGAAGCTGTCGGCATCGGAGAAGTAGAAGCCCACCGCGTTGCCGCTGGTGTCGCCGGGCACCGTATACGATGGATAGGCCAGCACCGTGTCTGTGTTGTCTCGGTTGAGTACGTCGCCGGTGGTGGTCGCGTAGAATGCGTAGCCTGGCGTGTGGGTCTCGTCATAGATCCCACTCCCACTCTCGGCTAGCAACTGCCCCACCGTGAAGACGCCACAGACGGCGAGGAACAGAATGGCCCCAATCAGCCGGTTCATTCTCATGGCTATCTCCTTCGCCCGCGTGCCGTCGGCACCGGGTGCCCGTGAATCGTGCCCGTGTCGGGCGCGGTCTCATCGTCGCCGATTGGCAGCGTTGGCGCGTAGCCTGGAGTGGACCGCGCGTAGACGATCATCGTCATCGTCCGCATGTCGATCTCCCGCCCGACGATGATGTGGTAGTACCCGTAGTTAATGAACGTCTCGTCCGGGAACAGATACTTGTTGCGCACGACGATCCCGAGGCCAGGCTCGAAGACGGTGATGAACGGAAGCCCAGAACACACCGTGTCGTATCGCGCTTCCCACCAGTAGTCGAGCGCGGCGAACACGGCCGGCACAGACGCCGGCGAGAGGAACGGATTGTCAAAGGCATCATCGTCGCTTTTGACGCCGTACTTGCTGATGGACTCGTTGTTCTGCACCACCGTGACCGACTGCTCTAGCTTGGTGATCCCCATGCCGTGGCAGGTGATAATGACGCGATCGCCGACAGCGAACTCCCCGATATTGTCCGATCCGACCGCCGGTGGAGTCATCGAGAACGCGACGCCGGTGTCAGCAATCGAGTAGGTGACTCCGGCCTTCTCGACCCAAATCGCAGCGCGCAACAGATCGCCAGACGACCACGAGACGCTCTGCCCACCGCCCACCCCAAGGATCGGGCCGTTGAGCACAACCCAACCATCGCGGCGAACTTCGACCACTCGCATGTATGCCGTGTCACGGTAGACGACCATGCCGGGGCGCAAGACCGTGGTGTCGTCAACGTAGATCGTCTTGTTGCCCGGACTGTTCGGGTCAATCGTGATCGGCGAGTTAATCATGCAGATGCCATCAGACGAATCGCCGTAGCGATACTTGTCCTGCGGGATGATGCGCACCGCCGTCCCGATCGGGTGAGTCGCAGTGCCGTACGGCCGGTTGTTGAGCCTGATCGAGCCGGCGGCGACATTGATCGAGTCGATGGTCCGGGCGTCCCCGTCTCCGATGAGGATGGTGTCACCGATCCTGATGGCCCCCTCGCCAAGCCGGACAGTGCCGTCCGGGTCCTGGTAGAGCCCGTAGACGTAGGCCGTGTAGTCTTGCGTGGACATCGCAGCAGATAGCTGAGTGGTCAGATCCGCGAAACTGCGGCGCCACGCGAAGAGCAAGGGGACAGTAGTAGAGTCATCCGCCGGCGGGCATCCGCCACGGATGCAGACCAAGACGATCCGCTGCGCTCGGAAGTAAGCATACTGCGCCTGCACGGCGATCCCGTCAGCGGTCGATGCCGCTGTCAGCAGAAGCTCTACCTCGGGCGTCTTGCGCTCTCCGATGTAGGCGGGCGCAGATACACGGTTGATGATGCTCTTATTGTCCAGCCGCGTCTTCATCCGCTCGCAGCCGACCTGATTGCCGTCGGGCACAACTGGCAGGTCACCCCGCTGCTTGATCGAAATCGTCCCCGGCGTCGCGGGCCGTTGCTTGAAGAAGAAGTCGCCGTCGGCGTTGAGTCCCATCACGAAGTCGCCGCACCGCTGGCGCAGCGCCCGCAGAGCATCCCAGCAGTTCTCATACTTACCGAAGTCAGCCACGGGGAT
>Ga0180431_10005306_pt1 | contig 15718 bp, 11 predicted proteins | sample SS_ome_11_FD_132459 | JGI IMG/M metagenome (GOLD analysis project Ga0180431, IMG submission 132459) | Hypersaline lake sediment archaeal communities from the Salton Sea, California, USA - SS_1_MS_1 metaG | ecosystem: Environmental > Aquatic > Non-marine Saline and Alkaline > Hypersaline >... | reverse complement strand
GGGCCGTACGCGTCCTTGAACCGCACCGGAATGAACCGCACCTCTTGGCACGTCATCTCGGCGCCGGCCTTGAGCGTGAAGTACGCGCTCGAGCCGCTGTTCCACGGCGGGTACCACGCACGACCCAGTCCCTCACCGGCCGAACGCGGCTTGAACACGTGCACCGCACCGCCCATCGCCACCAACACGGCCTTGGCCTTGAACACGTAGAACTGGTTCTCGCGGACGCTGAACCCCACCGCGCCCGCCACCCGGTCGCCGTCCATCAGCGGGTCGACGATGAACACCCGCTCGATGATGTTGTCGATGCCCAGGGCGTTCTTGGCCGCCTCGGCCACGACGACCTTGTAGCTCTCACCGTTGATCATCAACTGCCAGCGACCTTCGTGCACGTAGTTGCCATCCGCATCCGTCCAGATCGGCAGGCCCCACTTCTCGAACAGGTGCACGGTCGAGTCGACGTGACGGGCGATGTTGGCCACCAGGTCTTCCCGGGTGACGCCCATCAGGTCGTTTCGAACGTAGTCGACGTAGTCCTTGAGCGTGTTCTGACCGTCTTTCAGGCCGACGTACTGGTTGATGGCGGACAGGCCCATCGCCACCGCGCCGCTGCGATCCAGCGCCGCCTTGTCCACCAACGTCACCTTCAGACCGTTTTGCTTGGCCCAGTGGGCCGCCTCAACCGCAGCCCCGCAGGCTGCCATGCCACCACCGACGATCAGGAGATCCGTGGTGACCTCAACTGTCTCGAAATCTGCCATGGTTTCTCACCTTCCCAATCTCTCGGTGGTTACAGCGTAGCCACCTTGTCCATTCCGGTCGACGCCGGCTCGGTGAACAGCTCGATGCTGTTGAGATCACCACCGCCATCGCCGAACCCGCCGTCGGGCACCGCCTTGCCTTCCTCCGTCGTCCGAATCGGGAACTTGAACCGCTTGAGCATCCCGTTGCGGAACTTCACCGTCCACATGATGTCCTCGGTAGCCCGCATCGGCGTCACCATCGCACCCATCGGACAGAAGTCGGCGTACCCGCGGACCTCCACCGCCTGCACCGGACAGATCTTGACGCAGTTGTAGCACTCCCAGCACATCTCGGGCTCGCGGTTGTAGGCCTTCATCGTCTCCTTGTTCAGCACCATCAGGTCGTTGGGACAGATGTACTGGCAGGCCGTCTTGTCCAGCGCCTTACACCCGTCGCATTTCTCGGGGATGACATAGCTAGGCATTTATGCACCTCCTTTGGGTTCTTTGGAACACATCGGTCTATGACTTGCGGCCCGTCGGACGGGTTGGACTTGGCGACACCCCAGGACCCACCGCGACCCGTGGCTCAAGTCACCCAACGGCACTCGACTCGGCCTCGATGGGTCGCGTCCGGCTGACGTCCGCTTGACTTAAGGGAATCATTACTTTTACTTCTTCTTCTTCTTCTTGGTCTCTCCTGTCGCTGCTCCGTGCAGCTTAACCTCCACCTTCTCTTCCAGGTTCTGGTAGTAGTCCTTCAGGATCGCTAACACCTCGGGCCGGCTGAAACGCGGGTCCAGATCGCCGCCCTCGCCCAGCGTCTTCCGAACGATCGTCCCGCTCAACAGCACCCGATCATCCTTGCCGTGCGGGCACGTCTTCATGCTGGCCATTCCGTCACACGCGTTGCAGTAGAACGTCCAGTCGATCGGCAGCGGCTGGGTTTGCAGGGCACCGACTGGGATCTCCTGGAAGATCTTCTGGGCGTCGAACGGCCCGTAGTAGTCGCCCACGCCTGCGTGGTCGCGGCCCACGATCAGGTGGCTGCACCCGTAGTTCTGACGGAACACCGCGTGCAGCAGCGCCTCGCGCGGGCCCCCGTATCGCATGTCCAGCGGATACCCGCCTTGGATGACGGTGTCCGGGACGAAGTACTTGTCCACCAGCGTCTGGATCGCCTTGACGCGGACCTCGGCCGGGATGTCCCCTGGCTTGAGCTTGCCGATCAGCTGATGGATGTACAGGCCGTCGCAGACCTCGATGGCGATCTTGGCCAGGTACTCGTGCGACCGGTGCATCGGGTTCCGGAGCTGAAGCGCCGCGACCTTGGCCCAACCCTTGTCCTCGAACATTTTTCGGGACTCGGCTGGCCGCTGATACAGGCCGGGGAACTCGGTCGGGAAGAAGCTCTCGCTGAGGACCTTGACCGGTCCGGCCAGGTTGACCTCCTTCTGCGCCATGACCATCTTGACGCCCGGATGGGCCTCGTCGGTCGTGGTGAAGACCTGCTGGCACTCGTGGGCCTTGTCGATGGTGTACTTCTCCGTCACCGTCATCGTGCCCATGAGCTCGCCGTCATCCTCGGCGACCAGCGCGACCTCGCCGCCGTCCTTGATGCCGTCGGCCGTCGCCTTGTCGGCGCTCAGCGTCACCGGGATGGGCCAGAACACGCCGCTGGTCATCGTCATCTGGTCGCACACGCCCTGCCAGTCGGCCTTACCCATGAAACCTTCCAGCGGTGTGAACCCGCCGATGCCCATCATGATCAGGTCACCGGTCTCCCGGCTGGTCAAGGTGACCTTGGGCAACGAGCCGGCTTTTTTCACCTCGGCGTCCTTGGCGGCGCCTTCCAATAACAAGGGTTTCAAGTCAGGTGAACCGTGTGGGGGGACAAGTTTGGCCACGTCACGCCTCCTCAACTCAAGCGATAGGGGTTCCTCAGCCTAAGCTGACCCTGCTGCCACATGTCGCGGGCCCACCCGGCCCGGACGGTCTCGTTGCGACCCTCGGCGTCCGTGCCGTTTCGGATACCGCGTCGGATTCCGTGTATAATAGCGCGTCTGTCTTTCGGCAGGCCCGCTCCTGCGCGGCACCCAATTGGGGCGTTGCGCGGCGCCCTTCCGTGTGCCCCAGATACCACAATGTGGTACTACCACATTGTGGGCCCCGCATCGTCCTCGAACCGGCCCCCCATTGTCAAGACCCGGCTGGAAGAAATCGGGAAAATTCCTTATCAACTAGCCCCTCGCACCAAGCCGCCCCCCTTCCCGCGCGGCAGTGCGGGACCCGACCCGTGGCCACGGCGTTCGGCTAAACGCCACCCCAAACACCCGCTATCTCCTTATTGCCCGCCGCGAGCCTTCGCTACCGCCAGACGGCACTACCGCACCGCCGGGAAATGTGGTAGACTTCTGGGTCGACGTCTGGCGCGAGAGGCGCGGTAGTCGCCCGGATGGGCTCTCGGGAGCATTGCACATGATTAGTGCCGTTCGCCGCGAGGACGCGGTCTCGCGGACGCTTCACCGCCTGCTCGACCTGTGCCTGGTCTGGCTGGCCCTGGTCCTGGCCTACTGGGTCAAGGAGTCGGGCCAGATCGGCATCCGGACCGACCCGTTCGGTCTGCAGGAGGTCGTCCTGACCCTCGCGTCGGTCGGGTTGCTGTGGCTCACCTCGACCTCGGTGCTCGAGACCTACAGCTACAAGCGTAGCTTGACCCACACCATCACCAACTTGGCCGGGGCGTTGATCCTGACGTTCGCGCTTTTCCTGGCCTTCGTCTACCTCACCCGTATCTTCGTCTATCCAAGATGGTTCTTGGCGTTCTTCGGGACGTTCGGCGTGGTCCTCTTAGCCATCAGCCGCATCGTCAAGGAGGCGCTGCGACAGGCCCTCCGCAAGCGCGGCAAGCTCCAGCGACGCGTCGCCGTCGTCGGCGCCACCCCATCGGCCGTTCGGTTGATCCGATCGTTTCGCGAACACCCCACCTATGGCTATCTGTCCGTGGGGATCATCACCGACCGACCCCTACCCGCCGGGCTCCGGCGCGAGCGATGGCTCGGTCGGCTCGACCAGCTCGAGCAGATCCTCGACGATGAGCCACTCGATGAATTGATAGTGGCCTTGCCAGGCGAACAGCATCAACGAATCCTCGAGATCGTGCATCGTTGCCAGGCTCACAGTGTCAGGCTCCGGGTCGTGCCCGATCTGTTTGAGGTCATCATGGTCCGGGCGACGCTCAACGAGATTGGTGATATCCCCCTGATCGGGCTGCGGGACCCGGTGATCGCCGGATATCACGCGATCGTCAAACGGACATTTGACCTGATCTTTTCGTCCCTCGTGCTGGCCGTGTCGTGGCCGGTTATGGTCGGAATCGCCGCCGCCATCAAGCTGACCTCGCGTGGTCCGGTCTTCTTCGAGCAGGAGCGCGTCGGCGAGAACGGCCAGACCTTCCAGATGTACAAGTTCCGTTCCATGATCGAGGGAGCGCACGAGCAGGTCGACGAGGTGACCGACCTGGAGGGACGATCGGAACCGCTATTGGAAAAACGCCCGGACGATCCGCGCATCACCGTCCTCGGCAGGACGTTGCGACGTTGGAGCCTGGACGAGCTGCCACAGTTCTTCAATGTGGTCAAGGGAGACATGAGCATCGTCGGCCCGCGTCCGGAGGAACGCCGCATCGTGGACCATTACAACCTCTGGCAGCGTAGGCGATTGTCGGTCAAACCCGGCATTACCGGACCCATGCAGGTCGACGGGCGCGCCAACCTCAAGCTGGACGACCGCATCCGGCTCGAACTGATGTACATCCAGAGGTACTCGGTCTTCGAGGACCTCAAGTACGTCGCCAGAACGATTCCCGCAGTCTGGCGCGGCAAGGGTGCTTACTGACGAGGCCCCAATCCGCCCCCGTAGGCCTGGCCCGTCTTGACCTGCTCGAACCAACCCACCCTCGGCAGGTTCCCCACCAACGGGCCAGCGTAGACCAGGAACTGGTCCATGATGTAGTTGCCTTGCTGGGCGATGTATTCGTCGGGCAGGCTCTTGGTCTTGGGCTCCGTGGCGGGCGCGACCTCCTGCAAGGGCACGAGTTGGGTGCCGCACGCGTAGCTCGTGCCGGGTAGCCGCATCAAGGCCACGCTTCCGTCCTGGTCGGTCTCCAGGGAATAGCTGACCGCCATCTGCCCGCACAGCCGCGACTCCCAGGCGTCCACCTCGCTCCAAGCGGGAAAACTGCGCTGGAGGTATCCGTACGTGTCCGCCCGCACACGAAGGTCGGACTTGCGTTTGCCCAACTCGTTTCGGATCACGCCGGCCAGGTAGTCGGCCAACGTGCCCGTACCCGACAACTGGATATTCCCGAAGCTGTCGGTCTCGACGGTGCCGGCCCGGCCGCTCCTGGCCTCCATCTCCTCGACGACGCGCTGGGTCCACCGCACGCCGGCCTCGTCACGGATGCCTTCGCTGACGGCCACCAGACACCGGCCGAACTTGTCCACGATCTTGCCGACGTCTTCGACGAACCGCGCCACGCAGAACGACCGCTCCGGGACGTAGATCAAGTGGGGGCCGTCGTCCTCGCGCTGTCTGGCCAAGATGCTGGCCGCCGTGATGAACCCGGCATCACGGCCCATCAGGATGTTGATCTTGATGCCCGGCAACGCGCGGTTGTCCTGGTTGTCCCCGATGAAGGCCGACGCCACGAACTTCGCCGCGCTGCCGTACCCCGGGCAGTGATCGGTCACCAGCAGATCGTTGTCGATCGTCTTGGGAATGTGAATCACGCGCAGCTCGTAGTTCGCCTCTTGGGCCATCTTGTTGATGATCTGGGCCGCCTCGGCCGAATCGTTCCCCCCGATGTAGAAGAAGTAGCGGACGTTGTGCTTCCTGAACGAGTCCAGGATCCGTTCGAAGTCCTTGTCCACCGGCTTGTGCCTCGTCGACCCCAGCGCCGAGGCCGGCGTATACGCCACCAGCTCCAGCATCTCCGAGGGTTGGCGCTTCAGATCGATGAAATCCTCCTGCATGATTCCGACCACGCCGTGTCGCGCCCCGAGCAAACGCTCGATGTGGTCGTACTTCTGCACCTCCTGGATCACACCGGCCAGCGACTGGTTGATCACCACCGTGGGTCCCCCCGCCTGACCGACGACCGCGTTGCCCCTCAACAATGATGTCATGGATCCTGCCTCACGTCTCGCCTGCTTCTGCCAACATGCACGTTCGTGCGCCGCGGCGCTCAACCGTGTGCCACCGCGACTATCAGACCGATGCCAACTTACCACGTCCGCTCGATAAATCCAGTGTCCACCTGACCGCGCAAGAAATGCGTGTGGCTGAAGATCTCACGGTACAACGGCAAGGTGGTCTTGATCGGATGGATGACGAACTCGTCCAGGCACCGCCGCATGCACGCGACCGCCTCGTTTCGCGAGGCCTGATGGACGATCAGCTTGCCGATCAGTGAATCGTAGCGGGGTGAGACCACGTATCCCGGATGGACGTGCGTGTCCACCCTCACCCCGTACCCCCCGGCGGGCACGAACCGCTCGATCCGGCCCGGCGACGGGCTGAACCCGTTGGACGGATCCTCCGCGTTGATCCGGCACTCGATCGCCACCCCGCGCTGGACGACGTCCCGCTGTTTCATGGTGAGGGTCTCGCCGCCGGCGATGCGGATCTGCCATTTGATCAGGTCCAGGCCGGTCACCATCTCGGTGACCGGGTGCTCGACCTGAATCCGGGCGTTCGCCTCGATGAAGTAGTAGTTCTGCTCGCGATCGACCAGGAACTCCACCGTCCCTGCGGACACGTAGCCGGCCGCCTTCGCCAGCCGCACCGCCGCCCGGCACAGCTCCTCGCGGGTCGACTTGTCGATCGCGGGCGAGGGGGCCTCCTCGATCAGCTTCTGGTACCGCCGCTGCAGCGTGCAGTCACGTTCCCACAGGTGCAGGACATTGCCCTGATGGTCGGCCAGGATCTGCACCTCGACGTGCCGGGGCTGGTCGATCAGTTTTTCGAGGTAGATGCCGGGGTTTCTGAATGCCGCCTCGGCCTCGGCCCGGGCGTTGCGAAGGCTGCTCAGCAGCGTCGCTCGGTTGTGGGCGACGCGCATGCCGCGACCGCCCCCTCCCGCGACGGCCTTGATCATGACGGGGTAGCCGATCTCCTCGGCCAGATCGACCGCCTCCTCGTCAGTCTCCAGCGGGTCCGTGCTCCCCGGCACGACGGGCACGCGGATCTTCTTGGCCAGCTTGCGCGCGCCGGCCTTGTCGCCGAGCATCCGCATGGCCTCGGCCGTCGGCCCGATGAACTCGATCTTTGACTCCCGGCACTGGTCCGCGAATGTCGGGTTCTCCGACAGGAACCCGTACCCGGGATGGATGGCGTCGACGTTGGCGATTTCGGCCGCCGCGATGACGCGGTCGGCCTTGAGGTAGCTGTCGGCCGAGGCGGGCGGTCCGATGCACACGGCGCGATCGGCCAGTTGCAGGTAGGGCGCGTCGCGATCCGCTTCGGAAAACACCGCCACCGTCTGGATGCCCAGCTCGCGACACGCCCGGATGATCCGGAGGGCGATCTCGCCACGATTTGCCACCAGGATCCGACTCAGCATGCCAGACGACCCCCGACTCCTACTCACCGGGCACAGGCCTGACCGCGAACAGCGGCTGACCGAACTCGACCGGCTCTTCGTTTCGCACCAGGACCCGTTCGATAACACCGGACGTCTCGGCCTTGATCTCGTTGTAGACCTTCATGGCCTCGATGACGCACACCGGCGTATCGGGCTTGAGCTCGCTGCCGACCTGGATGTAGGGGGGCGACTCGGGGTCGGGAGACGCGTAGAAGGTCCCGACCATCGGTGACCTGATCATGACCAGTCCTTCGTCCTCTTCGCTCGACAACGCTTTAGGCACCGCCGGCGCCGACTCGGGCGACTTGGCCACGGGCCCGGGCGCGACCGCGCCGTCGGCCGGGGCCCCCACGATCGCCACCGGCTGATCCCGATCACCCTGGCGCTTCAGAGCCACGCGGGTCTCGCCGTCCTGCACCTCGAGCTCGGCCAGGTCGTTGTCGACCATCAGTTGGATCAAGTCGCGGACCACTTCGATGTCCATGCCAGTAGACCTCTTCCAACGGCACGTCATCATGCCCGGTCGGGCCGGCTGCAACCCACCCCATCGGGCCTAGATACCGGCCAAACGAAACTGGCCCTGCCAGCATCCCCCGGCCGAGTCCCTACAGATCAACCACGGCCCAGTCCAGGTCCTTGCCCAGCGTGGTCAAGACCTCACAGCCCTGGTCGGTCACCAGCAGGTCGTCCTCGATCCGCACGCCGCCCAGCCCTGGCACGTAGATCCCCGGCTCAATCGTGACGACCATGCCGGACTCGAGCGGGGCGGAATTACGGGCGTTCAGGCCCGGCGACTCATGAATATCGAGGCCCAGGCCGTGACCCACGGCGTGACCGAACTGCTTGCCGTAGCCGCACTTGGCTATATACGATCGCGCGGCACGATCCACCTCGCGGATCACCCGGCCGGCCCGAACCGCGCGAATCGCCCGCTGCTGCGATTCGGACACGATGGCGTACAAACGCCTGAATCGCGTTGCGATTTTACCGATGAACAGCACACGGGTCAAGTCGCTGCGGTATCCCTCATACCGCGCCCCCCAGTCGAACAGGACGGCACTGCCGCGCTTGACCACGCGTTTGCCCGGCTCGGCGTGCGGCAGGGCGCTGTTGGGGCCCTCGGCCACCACGATCGGGAAGCTCGGCCCGCTCGCGCCGCGGCGGCCCATCTCATAGTTCAATCGGCTGGCCAGCTCCTGCTCGGTCTGGCCGATTCGGATTGACCGGCGTAACGCGCGGAACGCCTCCTCCGCGATCCGAACGGCCTGGCGAATCCGTTCGACCTCGCCCGGATCCTTCTTGATTCGGAGCTCCGTCGACACATTGGGCACCTGCACCAACCGCGTCCCGACGGGCCGCAGGGCCTTACGAAGCTCCGCCGCAGCAGCCACGGTGATCTGGCCCGGCACGATCCCGATCCGCTCCATCCCGCCCCGCCGCGCCAGCTTGGCAAGCTCGGCGGCGTGGCTCTTCCTGCGCTTCACGAACCGCGCCCACGGCACCTCCTGCCGCGCCACCTCCTCGAACCGGAAGTCGCTCAGCAGATACACCTGCCGCGGCGTGACCAGGGCCATGCCGTCCTCGCCGTTGAAGCCCGTCAGGTACACCTGGTCCGTCCGCGACGTGATCAAGAACCCGTCCACTCGCTTCTTGCCCAACAACTCGCGCACGGCTTTCAACCGTCGCCGAACGGGTTCAGGAACGCTCGGTCGGGATCCCCTCGCCCTTTTCCTCGTTCTCGCCTTGCCCAATGGATCGCTCCCCACGCTCAGTCCAATGGTTCACCCAGACGACACACAGGGACGCCATGGCATCCAGACGCACATCTAACGCCCACCGAGCCCCGCAGGCAAGCCGTTGGCCGGTACAATCCCGATGGGGTAAGCTACTCTGCCGACGTCGCGATGGCCTCCCGGCGTCCAGACGTCTGGCTGTTTCGACGTTTCGACGTTTTGATGTTTCGCCGTTTCGACGAGGGATACCGATGACCACCGCCACCGCCCTACCCAAGACCATGCCCGCGATCGTCTGTCACGGCCCGCAGGACTACCGGCTGGAGGAACGCGCCGTCGCTCCGCCGGGTGCGGGCGAGGTGCTCGTCGAGATCCTCCGCGCCGGCGTGTGCGCGTCCGACCTGAAGTGCTGGCACGGCGCGCCGCTGTTCTGGGGCGACGAGCACCGCACCGGCTACGCCGAGACGCCCTTCATCGCCGGCCACGAGTTCGTCGGCCGTGTCGTCGCCTTGGGCGAAGGCGCCGCCGAGAAGACGGGCCTGGCCATCGGCGACCTCGCCGTCAGCGAGCAGATCGTTCCGTGCTGGCGGTGCCGGTTCTGCAAGCGAGGCCAGTATTGGATGTGCCAGGTGCACGACATCTACGGCTTCAAAAACTACCTGCCGGGCGGCATGGCCGGCTACATGACCTTCCCCGACCGCGCCATCGTCCACAAGGTGCCCGCCGATCTGCCGCCCGAGTTCGGCGCCGTCATCGAGCCGCTCGCGTGCAGCCTCCACGCGGTGCAGCGCGGCAAGATCGAGCTGGGCGACGTCGTCGTGGTCAGCGGCTGCGGGACGCTCGGCCTCGGCATGGTCGGCGCCGCCAAGCTGTACAACCCCGCCAAGCTGGTCGCCCTCGACCCGAAGCCCCATCGTCTGCAAGCGGCCATGAGGATGGGCGCGGACACGGCCCTGAACCCGGCAGAGATCGACGTCGTCGAGGCCGTCCGCGGTATGACCGACGGCTACGGCTGCGACGTCTACATCGAGGCCGCCGGCCACCCCGCCAGCGTCGAGCAGGGCCTGCACATGATCCGCCGGCTCGGCCGGTTCGTCGAGTTCAGCGTCATGGGCGAGCCCGTCACCGTCGACTGGACCATCATCGGCGACACCAAGGAGCTCGACATCTACGGCAGTCACTTGGGCCCCTACTGTTATCCCATCGCCATCGACCTGATGCAAACCGGCAAGATCAATCCGGCCCCCATCGTCACGCACACGCTACCGTTCGAGAAGTTCGAGCAGGCCCTCGAGATGATGCTCACCGGCGACGATTCGGTCAAGGTGCAGCTCAAGCCGTAAGAAGCGACAGACAAACGGGCGTCCAGGAACTTGGCGGTGAAGGCATGGCTGCCGGGGTGGTCTGCGGCTCGGCACCTGAGCAGATCCAGTTCCAGCATCTTCATCTTCTGCTGATGGGTCGTACGATACGGCTATAATGTCCGTAGGCCCAAGTACCGATGTGTGTTATGAGAGGTTACGCGTAACGCCCTGATCGCCCCAAGACGACACTGGCAACAAGAGCGAGCCGACGACCTTGGCTCGACGAAAGGTGTTTCGTGTCAGTACTTCGCACTGCTAGCATCATACCCGCCATTCTCCTGGCACTGGTGTTGCCTTGTTGCCAGCGGGGTAACGGGCCGGGGGCGGGGACCACGCCGGCCTCGCCGAACCGTCGGCCCAACATCATCGTTCTCACCGTGGACACGCTGCGGGCCGATCACATGGGGCTGTACGGCTACGCGCGGGACACGATGCCCGCGGTCGGGGCGTTCGCCGAGACCGCCGTCGTGTTCGACAACTGCGTGGTCCCGCGAGGGTCGACCCGTCCGAGCTACGCGTCGATGCTGACCGGGCGGTATCCGTTCCACCACGGCACGCGGACCAACGGGATGGTCTTGCACGGGGATAACGTGACGTTGCAGGAGATCCTCGGGTCTGCGGGGTATCACACCGCAGCGTTTGTCAGCAACTTCGTCTTGGTGGGCAAGCTGAGCGGGTTCAATCAGGGGTTCGACGTTTACGACGACCGCGTCGAAGATCGCGAGCGGACGCGCCTCAACTACGAACGAAAGGCCGGCAACACGGTCAAGGCCATTCTGGAATGGCTGGCATCCGATCCCCCACAACCGTTCTTCCTGTTCACCAATTTCATCGACCCGCACGGCCCCTATGATCCCCCCGCCAAGTATCGCAAGCTGTATCGCACGAACAAGATCCGTATCCTGAACCACCAACAGATCCCCAGCTATCAGCGTCTGGAAGGGCAGTACAACTTCTTCGACTACGTGGACCGATACGACGCGGAGATCCGCTACACCGACGAGGCGATGGGCATCCTGATCGACGAGCTGAAGCGCAAGGGGCTGTGGGACGAAGCCCTGGTGGTCTTCACGGCCGATCACGGCGAGTCGTTCGGGGAGCACGGGGTCTTCTTCGAGCATCACATGCATCTGTGGGAGGAGACGGTGCGTGTCCCGCTGGCGATCCGCCTGCCCGGCTCGGCGGTGAAGCACTACGCCGCCAGACCCAAACGCGTCCAAAGCCTCTGCTCGGCGATGGACCTGCCCCAGACCCTCCTGGCCTACCTCGGCCTGTCGCCCGATGTGGAATTCGACGGACGCAATCTGCTGCCGCTAATCGGTGGCACGGAACAGCCCGGGCGTATGCTCCTGCTGGAGTTCCCCGACCTGGCGACGATCACCATCACGGTCCCCGACGTCTACGCGGTCCGCAGCGACACGCACAAGCTGGTCCGACAACTGGACCCGAACACGGGCCAACTGCAAGACCAGGCGGTCTTCCACGTAGCCGCCGACCCGCTGGAACGTAAGCCCATCCCCTTCGACGCGCAGGACCCCCTGCACCGAACACTGGCCGACGAATTCGATTCGGTGATGGCTCAGGTCCGCGACTACAAGCTTCCGTTCACGCTGACCGTGTACCATATGCCTTTCAAGACCCGCGATAAGTTCGTCAAGCGAAGGCAGCAAGCGCCCAAGACGATCGTCAAGACGCTCACCGCGGAGCAGGCGGAACGGCTCCGGCAGCTCGGATACACCCAGTAGCCCCGCCCTCCGGTCGCCTGACCGCGCTCCGGACCCGCCATCAGCGATTGGCGAATCGGGCGCCGGCGGCGCCGCGGCCGGCCAGGAACATGTACCCCGCTATCCAGATCAGGTTCAGCGCCAGCCAGGCCAAGAACGCAAGGACCACGGAGTCAATCCGGCTAGCCTTACCCAACTCCTCGAAGACATCGTGCAGGGCGAAAATCAACATGGCCGTCATGGCGGCGAACAAGACCCCCGACACCAGCAAGGCGCTCAGGTACGAGACGATCTGCATCGTGCCGACCAGCAGGGCCCTGCCACTCGTGCCGCGCCAGGTCAGCGCCGTGCCCCAGGCCGTCACGAGCACAAGTGCGATGGTCAGCACAACCGCGAAGTACCCCGCGAACGGACAGACCTGCCAGAGAAGGGCGGGCTCGGTGAACGGATCGCGATGCTCGGCGGCGAAGTAGCACAACGGCACCGCGATCGCGCCGATCAAAAAAACGCCTGGCAGATGCAAGATCAAGAACCGCCGATGGTCGGTGCCGATGGTTGAGAGCCGGATCTGCCGGCCGAGCCACGTCGGGCGAGCGATCGAATCGTGGGTACATCGCGACCATGCCCGCCATCGCCCCAGCTCGCGCCGCCGTTGCCAAGCGGTGCCAGGTCGCACGCCCGGTCCCAGCGACAGCACGACCGGCTCGCCGCACTCGGGGCAACGGCCGTCCATGACGGCCCCGGTCAGGTTGTATCCGCAGGCCTCGCACCGGGGCGGGCGGCCGATGGGCGTCGTCGGCCGGTCGGCGCCGAGGCTCCGGAAGACCCCCCACAAAAACCATGCGACTGCGACGAGGCACCCGTACCCTATCGCAATATCAAGATGCCTGATGTACCACGGACGCCGCTGGTAGTACGCGTCCCACTGGGCCGCCCGTATGCGTTGGGTCGCGCGGTAGTCTTCCCACGCCTGCGAGTCGGCCGGCTCCCCCGGCGCGGGCTGGGGAACCTTCCCGTGCAACTGGTACGGCGTGGGGTTCTCCTGACGCCACGCCCGGTCCGCCCGGACGAGGGTTCCCACCCACAGCCCAGCCATCAGGATGACCAGCGCCAGGTGCGACGTCTGCTGCCACGTTCGCCGCAGCGCGCTGGAGACGCTGGCGCGGATCGACTCGTCCCGCGCGCCCCAGGGCGCCACGAGCAGCGCGAGCGCGACGAACCCGGCCTCAATGCTCACCGCGGTGGCCAGTACGACCACCGTCGACAACATGGGCGCACGGACGAGTTCGTCAATACCCTCCTCAAGCAGGTCAACCGTCGTGGCCAGCGTATCCCAGTGGCGGCCCCGGTCGGAGGCCTCGATCCAGCCGGCCAGCACGAGCACCACGCCGACCCCGACGAGGCCCGCCAGCCAGTGAACCGCATACGCCCGGCTCAGCGTCACGTGGGCCGTTCGCCGCGCCGTCGTCGCCGGCAACAACCACCCGACCAACGGCGCCGCGATCGCCGGCCAGTGCTTGTCACGCCCCCGAGCCTGCAGGGCGGACGTCGGGTCAGGCGCGGTTGCGCCCGGCTGACCTTGTTCGCTGGGATCGATGGTGTCCATCCGCTTCCCTACCACTGTCACCGACTCTTACGAAGCAGTTCGTAGGCATCAACGGTTCAACCCAGCTCGGTCTTCAGTCGGTCGCGGAGTTCGGCCAACAGCTTGAACGCGGTTCGGGCCGCCGGTTCCGACAGCGAGCCGGTGCCGCAGCTTGGGGTGAGCAGGGATTGACGGACGACCTGGTCGGCTGGGATCCCCTTGGCGGTCAGGGCGTCGAGGGCGTCGGCCCAGACCTGGTGCAATTGCTCGACGGTCTCGGTGCCGGTGGCGACGAGGGTGGGCACGAGTCCCCAGGCCAGCAGCCCGCCGCGGTCGAGGAACGCTGCCAACGCCTCCGGATACAACGCCAGCGACGCGGCGTACTGGAACGCATCGAAGCTGACGACGTCCACGCGACTGCGCAGGAACATGGCCCAGTCGGTGTTGCCGCAACAGTGCACACCGGCCACGACGCCGTCGGCTTGAAGCGGCTCGACGGACTGGTTGATCGCGCCGATGACCTGCTCTTCGTTGATCGACACGTACGCCGACGATCCGAAGGCCGACAGGACCGGTTCGTCCAACAGGATCACCACACGGTCGCAGTGGTCGCGCAGCCGCGCCGCCTGCCACCGCGCCTTGACCTCGACGAGCTTGATCACACAGTCGAACACGTCGGCGTCGTAGCAGATGGGGCGTTGGTCCTGGTCGTTCAGGCCGAGCGCCATCGTCATCGGGCCGGTCACGTGGCCCTTCAGTTGGGGATGGCGTCGGCCCGTGGCGCTCAATTCGTCGAGGAAGGCGTACAGCCCGGCCGCGTGCTCCGGTGAGGTGTGTCCCAGCTCGAGATCGCCGGCGAGGTAGCGTTCATAGAACGCGGCCAGCGCGTCGGCCTTGCGATCCGGGTCGGACAGGTCCAGCCAGACCCGCTTGTCGGCAAGCGAGATCTGGAGGCACGGCAGGGCCTCGGCGAACTGGGGGACCATGAGCTCGCGGAAGTCGCGCCGGGGCAACTGAGGCCAGAATGACAGGTCCAACCGCGCGTCCGCCACGAAACGGCAAGCCGTGTCGATGTCCAGAAACGGCAGAGACCCGATCCCCGTGCTGGCGAGCAATCCGTCCATGACAACCACCCCGACCAGCGGACGCACCCCCAACGCCATGAAAGGTTACCGGCCGGATGCCGTCCCCTGCAAGGAGCGGCGATTCGCGGCCGCATTGACCCTCCCGTCCACGGTCCGTTAGGATGCATCTGACGGGCCGTTGGAGCGTGACCGCGACCATGGATACGGCAACCGAAGCCAACCTTCATCACGACCTGCGTACCATCGTTGGCGACGACGGGCTGATCACCCGACCCGAGGAGCTCCTGCCGTACGAATGCGACGGGCTGACGATCGCGCGGGTGCCGCCGTCGGCGGTGGTTTTTCCGCGGGACACGGGCCAGGCGGCGGCGGTGATCCGGGCGCTGAACGAGCACGGCGTGCCGTTCGCGCCGCGCGGGGCGGGCACGTCGCTGTCGGCGGGGACGCTGGCGGTCCGGGGGGCGGTCCAGATCGGCACGTCGCGGATGAACCGCATCCTCGACGTCGACCTGCGCAACCGGCAGATGCGGGTACAGGCGGGCGTGGTGAACCTGCGGGTCACCGAGGCGGTAGAACCGGATGGGTATTTCTTTGCGCCCGATCCGTCGAGCCAACCGGCGTGCACGATCGGGGGCAACGTGGCCTACAACTCAGGCGGGCCGCATACGCTCAAGTACGGCGTGACGGTCAACCATCTGCTCGGCGTGACGCTGATCACGCCCGACGGCGAGATCGTCGAGGCCGGCGGCGCTGCCGAGGACCCGATCGGCTACGACCTGACCGGCGTGATCTGCGGGAGCGAGGGGACGTTCGGGCTGATCACCGAGGCCGTGGTCCGGCT
>Ga0180431_10005305_pt1 | contig 15724 bp, 16 predicted proteins | sample SS_ome_11_FD_132459 | JGI IMG/M metagenome (GOLD analysis project Ga0180431, IMG submission 132459) | Hypersaline lake sediment archaeal communities from the Salton Sea, California, USA - SS_1_MS_1 metaG | ecosystem: Environmental > Aquatic > Non-marine Saline and Alkaline > Hypersaline >... | reverse complement strand
TTTCATGCCCAGCCCAACGCCTGTCCCCGCTGTGGCCCCGGTCTGCGGCTGGTTGATAGTGCCGGTAACGCGGTTACGGTGGATGATACGCTGCGTGCAGTCAGCGAGCTGCTTAAGAAGGGCAGAATTGTCGCCATCAAGGGTCTGGGTGGCTTTCTGCTGGCCTGTGATGCCACCAGCGAGGAGGCAGTTCAGCGGCTGAGGGAGAGAAAAAAACGTCCCGCCAAGCCCCTGGCGGTAATGCTGGCTAACCTGGAAGAGGTAAAGAAGCACTGTGTGGTCTCTGCTGCCGAGGCGGAGCTACTCGCCTCTCCGCAGTGTCCCATCGTGCTTTTGCGGTGGCGAGCTGGCTCTTCGCTAACTTCGGCGTTAGCGCCTCAGCTCAATTATCTCGGCGTGATGCTGCCCTATACCCCGTTGCATCACCTGTTGCTCGGAGAAAGCGGCCTGCCTCTGGTAATGACCAGCGGTAACCTTAGCGAGGAGCCCATCGCCAGGGATAATGATGAGGCGATAAGGCGACTTGGCGGCATTGCCGACTACTTTCTGCTGCACAATCGTGACATCTATTCCCGCTATGATGACAGCGTGTCCATGGTGGCAAGGGGTGAGCCGCAGCTAATCCGGCGTGCCAGGGGTTACGCTCCTTATCCCATTCACCTTCCCTTCAAGGCGAGGCAGGTGCTCGCCTGCGGGGCCGAGCTCAAAAATACCTTTTGCCTGACCAGGGACGAGTATGCTTTCCTGAGCCAGCATATCGGCGATATGGAAAACCTGGAGACCGTGGGACACTTTGAGGCCACTATTGCGCTTTATCAGAGGCTTTTCCGCATCCAGCCGGAGATTGTGGCTTATGATATGCACCCTGAGTACCTGTCCACCAAGTATGCCCGGACTATGGAGGATGAGACAGCTAAACTTACTTTCATCCCGGTTCAGCATCACCATGCCCATATAGTGAGCTGTATGGTTGATAACGGCTTGAACGAGCCGGTCATCGGGGTTGCCTTTGACGGCACCGGCCTGGGCAGCGACGGCTGTATCTGGGGAGGGGAGTTTCTGCTGGCGGACTACCGGGGCTTTCGGCGTTTGGGGCACTTCCAGTACGTGCCTCTTCCCGGCGGCGCTGTCGCTATAGAGAGGCCATACCGTATGGCTATCAGCTACCTGGCCAGTCTGCTGGGGGAGGAATTCCCGGGCGGGAAACTTCCGGTCATGAATTATGTTGACGGTGGTGAAATTGACATAATCATAGAGCAGATTAAGAAGAAAATTAACTCTCCGCTGACATCGAGCTGCGGACGGCTCTTTGATGCGGTGTCGGCTCTTACCGGGGTAAGGTACAGGATTGACTATGAGGCGCAGGCTGCCGTAGAGCTGGAAATGGTTGCCGATGAAGGTGAGCAGGGCAGTTATCCCTTCTCCATCATTGTGCAGGACGGCGTTGATATTGTGCAGCTTGGTGAGCTGTTCGCAGCCATTATTGCCGAGCTTAACCGGGGAGTCCCCCCTGCCAGCATATCGATGAAGTTCCACCGTACCCTGGCGGAAATAATAACCCGGTTGTGCCAGCGTTTATCACAGCAGACAGGCATTGGCAGGGTAGCCCTGAGCGGTGGGGTCTTCCAGAACCGCCTGCTGTTTCGGCTTGCGGTGGCTGCTCTGGAGAGTGCCGGGCTCACCGTGTTAACCCACCGTGAAGTGCCTGCCGGCGACGGCGGCATCTCTTTGGGGCAGGCAGTTATTGCCAATTTTGCCCGTGGAGACGGAGGCTAATTATGTGCCTGGCGATTCCGGCACTGGTCAAATCAATAAACGGTCGGCAAGCTGAAGTGGACGTGGGCGGAGTCAGACGCGGGGTTAGCATCTGGCTCACCCCGGAGGTCAAAGTTGGTGATTACGTATTACTGCATACCGGCTATGCGATAAACATTGTTGATGAAGCTGAAGCTAAAGAGACGCTGAGACTGCTGCGGGAGATGGTCAGCCAGACCGAATAGGAGTTACATCCGGGGATGAGATTCGCTACGGAGTATCGTGATGCCGGGCTGGGCAAACGGCTGATTGAGAGGATTCACCGCCGCTCGACCAGGCCGGTGAGGCTCATGGAATTTTGCGGTGGGCATACCGCAACCATTGTCAGGTATGGCCTGCGCCAGCTGGTGCCGCCTACCATAGAAATGCTTTCCGGCCCCGGTTGCCCGGTTTGTGTTACCGCCAGCGCCGATCTGGATAAGGCAATCTACCTGGCTCAGCTCCCCGATGTTATCATCACCACCTTTGGCGATATGCTGAAGGTACCGGGGAGCTATTCCAGCCTGCAGCAGGCCAAGGCTGAGGGCGGTGACATCCGCATCGTTTACTCTACCCAGGACGCGCTTGATATCGCCCGTAATAACCCGGCAAAATCTGTTATCTTCCTCGGTATTGGCTTTGAGACCACCGCCCCCACCGTTGCCGCTTCTGTCCTGGAGGCGGTTCAGGAGGGTATCGGTAACTACTATGTCCTTTCCCTGCACAAGCTTTGCCCGCCGGTAATCAAAGCACTGCTGGACTCAGGGGAAGTTAGACTCGATGGTATTATTTGTCCGGGTCATGTCAGTGCCGTTATCGGTTCTCTGCCTTACCATTTCATACCAGCCGATTACGGAATTGCCTGCGCAATCTCCGGCTTTGAACCTCTGGATGTACTTCTTGGTATCGATATGCTGGTGACGCAGATAGAGAAAAAACAGCCTGAGGTTGTGATAGCCTACCGGCGTGGCGTGAATGTGGAAGGTAACCGGCGGGCGCTGGAGGTAATGGAGCAGGTGTTTGAACCCTGTGCGGCGAACTGGAGGGGCATGGGCATAATTCCGGAGAGCGGCCTGAAGCTGAGGCAGGAATACGGGGGCTTTGCCGCCGAGCGGGCCTTTCAGATTGAGATAGAACCTCCCCGCGAGCCAGAAGGCTGCCTTTGCGGGGACATTTTACGCGGGGTCAAGACTCCTCTTGATTGCCGGCTCTTCCGGAGGGAGTGCCGCCCGGAACACCCGGTAGGCCCCTGTATGGTTTCCTCGGAGGGGAGTTGTTCGATATACTATCTTTACGGGGGCAGTTATGGAGGATAAGATTCTGCTGGCTCACGGTAGCGGGGGTAAACTCAGCCATGACCTTATCAGCAAGAATTTCTTACCCCTGTTCAGGAACCCGCTGCTGGACAAGCTGGATGATGCCGCCGTTTTTGAACTGAACGGCCGGCTGGCATTTACCACTGATAGCTATGTGGTCAATCCTGTTTTCTTCCCCGGCGGGGATATCGGCAAGCTGGCAGTCTGCGGGACAGTAAATGACCTAGCCATGAGTGGTGCTACCCCTCTATACCTGAGCGTGGCCCTGGTTATAGAAGAGGGCTTTCCGTTAGCTGATCTCCAGCGGGTAATGAAATCGGTTCAAAGCGCGGCGGAAGAAGCTGAGGTACAGGTGATTACCGGCGATACCAAGGTGGTGAACCGGGGCAGTGCCGATGGATTATTCATCAATACTGCCGGTATCGGGGTGGTCCCTCGGGGAGTAGATATTTCCGGTGCTAGCGCCAGACCAGGTGACCGGGTGGTCATCAGTGGCACCATTGGTGAACATGGCATCGCGGTAATGAGTCAGCGCGAGGGACTGCGGTTCTCGGGTTCGATTGAGAGTGACTGCGCTTCCTTGAACAAATTAGTGGCTGATATGCTGGCAACAGGTGGCCGTATTCACTGCCTCCGTGACCCTACCCGCGGTGGTTTAGCCGGCACCCTCAATGAATTTGCCGCACAGTCAGGGGCGGGAATAAAGATAACGGAGGAAGCAATTCCGGTTCAAGATGCAGTGCATGCCGCCTGTGAGCTACTGGGTTTTGACCCGCTCCACGTGGCTAATGAAGGAAAGCTGGTTGTCATCGTTGACCGGGATGACGCGGAAAAGGTGCTGGCTAAAATGCGCCGTAACCGGTTAGGCAAGCAATCGGCAATTATCGGGGAAGTGGTCGCGGAACACCCCGGCCGGGTGGTGATGGAAACCTGCCTCGGTGCCAGCCGGATTGTGGATATGCCTGTCGGTGAGTTGCTGCCCAGGATATGTTAGAATACAGGACAGAGGGGGGTGGAAGAGTTGAGTATCCTCGGAAACTTGAAGCGATGTGAGGTATTTCTCGGACTGAATGATGAAGAGCTCCTGAAGATTGCCGAATTACCTTCCTGCGAGGAAAAAGTCTACCAGTCCCAGGAAGTCATTTTTAAGTCGGGCGGGGATGCCCGTCATTTCTTTATGGTTGAAGAGGGGCAGGTCAATTTAGTTTTACGGGAAACATCCGGCCGGGATCAGCTACCCATGCAGACTGTAGTCCGCACTATTACCAAGGGTGGAACCTTCGGATGGTCGGCGCTGGTACCTCCGCACGTCCGCATTCTGGGTGCGGTGGCCAGAACCCAGTGCAAAGTATTGCGCATTGGCGGTAGAGAGCTGCGCTCCCTGTTTGACCGGGAGCCTCACCTTGGCTATGAAGTAGCGAAAAGTCTACTGAACGTTATTGCCTGGCGGTTCAGGAATATTGAGCAGCTACTGGTAACCGGAAAGGGCTCCTCCTTTTTTTAAACGGGCTAAAACAGGCTAGAGGCTATGAGCCTAACTTTTTAAGGAACTTTTCCACTCTTCCCAGTAATTCCTCAGGGCTGACTGGCTTATCAATATAGTCTTCGGCGTCAAGTGTCAGCCCGCGGCTGGTCGGAATGCCGGTTTCGCCTCTCCTCTCGGAAAAGCTGGTCAGCATCAGGAGTGGAATTTTACTGAGCTCAGGGTCTCCCTTGAATTCCTCGGCAGCGGTGAAGCCGTCCTTCACCGGCATTATTATGTCCAGGAGGATCAGGTCTGGATTTTCCTCCTTCGCCTTGCGCAGGCCTGCTTCCCCTTCATCAGCCACTATTACATCGTAGGAGTTGCTTTCCAGAACAATCTTAGTTGCCTCTACAAAGTCAACATCATCATCAATGAGCAGGATTTTAGCTTTCTTTGCCATGTCTTACACCGCCTTTAAAAATTCCAGAGACTCAGGCTACCTCCTTCTTTATAAGCAACTTCTGCACACGTTCCAGCAGGATATCCGGGGAGATCGGCTTTTCTACATAGTCATCCACGTTGAAATGCCTTGCTGTTTCCAGTTCATACCGGCGGCGGCTGGCCTCTTCTCTTACCGAGGTCAGAATCAGGATTGGCATCTGCCGGAAGTTCGACCATCTCCCATCTTCTAGTTCTCTGAGCATACCGAATCCGTCCATTTTAGGCATGAGAAGGTCCATAATCATCAGATCCGGTTTCTCCGCCTTTAAGGTAGCCAGCCCCTCAATCCCGTCTCTCGCCGTAACTACCTGGTAGTCCTGAGATTCCAGGATTACCGTTAACGCGTCTAAAATATCAGGATCATCATCGACTATTAGTATCTTCTCTAGCATTTCCACCTCCTTCGGGCGATTATAACACAGGCCTCAGTAATATTCTAGACTGATTTTACTGTTTTACCCCCTCCTTTCCGCCTTGATCTGGTTTGACTCTTATTAGCCATAGCCAGCCTCCTGGGCAGGGTGAAAGTGAACTTGCTTCCTCTTACAGATTCATCTTCGGGGTTAGGGCTCTCTGCCCAGATTTTCCCTCCGTAGGCTTCAACAATCCTTTTTACAATGGAAAGACCCAGCCCGGTACCCGGCTCTTCCCGGCTGCCGCCCCGGTAAAAATCGTTAAATATTTTGGATAGTTCCTCGGCGGCAATGCCGATACCGTTATCCATTACCTGCACCTGAATATCAGTCTTTCCTTCAATGACTCTCAGTTTTACCTCACCCTTCTCCGGGGTAAACTTGATAGCGTTAGATAACAGATTGGTCATCACCTGTTGCAGGCGGATGCTTGAGGCTTGAAGCCGGGGCAAAGGCTTGGGCACCTCAGTGGCTATCTTAATTTTTTTATCCTCGGCCAGGGAGCGTACACTTTCGACGGAATCCCGCAGTACCTGCGGCAAAGCTACCTCTTCTACTTCTTGGATAATCTGTGCCTCTTCAATTCGTGAGATGTCCAGAAGGTCGCCAATCAGTTCCAGAAGCTCATTAATTCGCTTGCTGCTTCTTGCCACCATATGACGCTGCTTTTCACTCATCTCGCCGACAAAGCCGCCAAGCATTACCCCGAGATAGCTCTGGACAGCCGAGAGGGGTGCCTTCAAGTCATGAGAGGCCACCGCCAGGAAATTAAGCAGGTTTTTTCTGCCTTCCTCCAGCCTGCCCAACTCTTCATTGGCTTCTTCAAGCTCTTTCGTTTTCTTGATTAGCCCTTTCTCCTGCAAGGCAACCACTTCTCGCTGCCGCTTCCTCAATTCTCCGGAAATGTTGGTGACCATATAGGCGGCGGCATAAAGACAGGTAGTCAGTGCGACTAATACACCCACGATGTATGTTTCCTGGCGGTACAGGTCAGGTGCCGCGAAGCCCTCCAGATGAACATGGGGAATCAGCCCGCTGTATTCCAGCCCTGCTATCAGGACAAGGAGCAGGATGGCCGCCGTGGCCAGGAAGTATGCTATCCGATAGTGCAGCAGTATTCCGGCGATAATTGCGTGGAAAATGAAATAAAAGATAAAGGGGTTCTCGATACCGCCGGTGAAGTGGAGAAGCGCGGCTAATATTAACAGGTCAAGAACGATATGGATATTGCCGATAGCCCGGGCTTTCTCAACCAGTGGGGAGGTTGCCTTAGGTATGAAGAGCAGACGTCTTAACGGCACGGTTTGTTCTTGCGGCAGTGAGCCACTGGCTTCAGCGCTGAGGCTTCGCGCCTGGAAAAAAAGTACGCCGTTATAAAGAGCTATGCAGGCGCAAATGATATATACCGGCGGCAGCGGGAAATTGATATTGAATACCTGGGTAGCCAGCAGACTGGCCAGTAGAACGCCGGCAAGCGCTATCCACCTGAACCTGACGAACATGCGTATCCTGAAGACCAGAGCTACCTCTTCCGGTGTCAACTCAGGCCTGCCTTCTGGTTCAGAAGACGGACGGCTGGTCGATTCACTAGCCATAATATCACTCGGCTACTTTATATCAGTAGTGAGCAGTATCGGTTATAGTCCGGCGGCCTCCAGCACTTCAGGGACTTTCTTTTCCCAGCCGATAGCCATTATATGCACTCCCTGGCACATGGGTTTCATCTCTCTTATCAGGCGGGCGGCTATCTCCACGCTCTTTTTGGCGCGGTCTTCCGCCTGGTCCATCTCATCAATCAAGTTATCCGGCACATGCACCCCGGCCACGTTCTTGTTCATGAACCGGGCCATACCTGCTGATCTTAACAGTACTATTCCCACCATCACCGGTACCTTGAGGTGTGCTACTGATTTCATGAACTTCTCAAACTTCTCCGGCTCGTAAACCGCCTGCGTCTGAAAGAACTGTGCCCCTGCTTTCACCTTCTTTTCCATTTTGATAAGCTGGGGCTCCAAGGGGTCAGCGCCGGGGGTTACCACAGCGCCCAGGCAGAAGCGGGGGTTGCCCTTCAGTTCGTTGCCGGCAATGTCCTTCCCCTGCTCCAGTTCCCTGGCGGTAATCAGTAAAGAGACCGAATCAAGGTCAAAGACAGGCTTCGCCTGGGGGTGGTCACCGAGCGCCACGAAATCACCGGTGAGACAGAGAACATTCTCCACTCCCAGAACGTAGGCACTAAGCAGGTCAGATTGCAGAGCAATGCGGTTGCGGTCACGGCAGGTCACCTGGAAGACGGGTTCCATCCCCCTCTCCTTGAGCAGGCGGCAGGTAGCCAGGGAACCCAGCCTCATCACCGAGCTTTGCTGGTCAGTGACGTTTATGGCGTCAACCCGGCCGCGCAGCAGGTCGGCATCGTGCAGCATCTCCTCAATATCCACGCCCTTGGGTGGGCCAGTCTCAGCAGTAACCACGAACTTTCCGCTTTTGGCTAGCTCGGCAATGTTCATTTGGTAATTGCCTCCTTCTCCTCGTTTTCCAGAGCCCACAGGATGGTGTTTCTCAGGTGTTTGGGAGGCTGCATCTTGCTGAAATCCTTCGGGGTGACTATAGCACTCATCTTCTCCAGTTTGTTCAGCTTCTTAAGCCGCTCGTAGATTAGGTGCCAGCCACAGTCCCTTGTCTCCGGTTCAAACTCGCACTTGCCATCCCGCGCGCCTCCGCAGGGCCCGTTTATCAGGCCCTTGGTACAGGCTGTCAGCGGGCAGATGCCCCCGGTATAGTCCAGCAGGCACTCTCCACACTCAAGGCAGCGCTCGTCGCCCCACCACTCTCCACGGGCACCGCCCGTGTTAATGGTATTGCAGGCCGGGTGGGTAATCTTATCCACTACCTTGGCGGTAGCCTGTACTCCGAGGCCGCAGGTCATCACCAGAAGGGAGTCAGCCGAGTTTATCTCATCTTCATGGGCCTTAAGTTTGAACTTTACCAGTGCCTTGTCACATAGAAAGTCAGCCACGGTAGAGCCGGTCACTTTTTTGCCTGCCTCTTCCAGTTTTTGTTTCATCTCTATAACCTGAGCTTCACCTCCGGTATGGCAGGCTTCGGCGCAGCCTTTGCAGCCGACGATGAAGATGCGCTGCTCTCCTTCCAGCGACTCCAGAATTTCTGGCAAGGGTTTCTGTTCGGAAATTATCATCTTCTACTCTCCTTTCTCAGGCTTACCGTGATATTCGGAGCCGATTTCTTCCATGACTATTTTGATAATCTGGGGGACTCGCTTTTTTACTTTTTCTGACAGTTCCAGCCCCCAGTTCATATCTTCAGGCTCGATGCCAATAATCACCACTTCCCTGGGCCTCCGGCTGAATTTGTCCATCAGCCAGACATTTTCCAGCAGGCTAATCTGATGTAACGAAGTAAGTACCTTATCGGCCGGTTCTATATCTTCATAGTGAAAATGGTAGATGGCGCCCGGTTCACCTCCTGCCTGCACGGCATCGACGACTATCAGTTTATCCACGTCCTCAAAGGCAAGCGGGGCGTCGGGCAGGGTGCCTCCGTCCACCACCTCCAGTTCCACGTCGGCGGGTGAGGGCGTTCCCTGCAGGGCTTGTGCGATGTGAACGCCAATACCCTCGTCCTTTAAGAGCAAATTACCTACGCCGAGCACTACCACCCTGGCTGTCCTGGTTTTCACTGTTTATCCGGCTCCTCGCTTAGCAAACACGGAACTTGCCCAGGTCCTGACCCTTGGGGGTAATCAAGTGCACCGCACAGGCAAGGCAGGGGTCAAATGACCTGACTATCCTTACTATTTCGAAGGGATTGTTTTCGTCCCTTATTCTGGTTCCTTCCAGAGCCTGTTCCACCGGCCCCGGCTGTCCCTGGTTATCTCGCGGGGAGAGGTTCCAGGTGCTGGGTACTACGCACTGATAATTGGCAATCTTGCCATCTTTAATCTCAACCCAGTGTCCCAGGGCGCCGCGCGCTGCATCCACCAGTCCCATTCCGTTAGCTTCCTCGGGAATTTCATAGGGGGTATATACCGGCTCGCCGGGTTTCAGCTGTAGTAGCCATTCTGGCATAGTGTCGGCAATCAGCTTGGTATAGAGGGCGCGCGCGGCATGGCGCCCCAATACCGAGAACAGAACACTCGGCGGCGCTTTAAAGCGGGATAGCACCGAATCGACCAGTGCTTTTGCTTTAGCATCGCCGCTGGCATAGGTAACCGCCATACGTGCCAGAGGGCCGACTTCATAGACCTTGCCGTCATAGCGCGGGGATTTGACCCAGGAATAGGCGCCTTCCTTATCCGGCTCGGGGCTGGTCTCGCCCTCGGTGGGGTGTCGGCCGTTGCCATGATCGGCATACCAGGAGTGCTCTACTTCCTCCGCTATCTGACCGGTATCAACTTCACCGAATTTGAGGTCGGTGGAGACCTTTCCCTGCTTCAGCAACCGCTCTCTTCTGGTCAGGTCTTTTTCATTGCTGTCAAGGTCAAAGCTACCGAAGGAGAGCAGATTACCGCAGCCCTGGCCTATCTCAAAGTAATCGCTATAAGTCTCCGCCACTGCCAGCACGTCGGGGAGATAGACATTATCAATAAATTCCCTCAGTTCGTTCAGCCGCCAGAGGAAGGCGGCTATCTTATCTATGGTGGGCACCTCGGTGACGCCGCCGGGCATAATGGCGCAGTTATGCGGCATCTTGCCGCCGAAGATGGAGAGCATCTCCTGTCCTTTACGGCGCATATTGAAAGCCTGTACATAGTGGGCTACTGCCTGATTATTAATCTCATCGGGCAGGCGGTAGTCACCCTCATAGCGGGGCACGAAGGGCCCCAGCTCGCCCCGCTCGATAAACTGCTTAACTGAATTCAGGGCAGTGTCATTGCCGGAATAGTTAGCCACCTTAGCCACATCCACGTAGTCGAGGGCGCACAGGTGATAGAAGTGCAGGATATGGTCAGCAATATGAGCCGCCCCCAGTATAAGGTTGCGCAGCAAGCGGCCGTTATCCGGTATTTTATCATCAATGCCAAAGGCGCTGTCCAGATTCAGAGTGGCCGCCATGGAGTGACTGGTGGGGCAGACACCACAGATGCGCTGGACATAGCGCTGGGCATCCCGTGGGTCTCTGCCCTTCAGGATGAGCTCAATGCCACGGAAGAGCGTTCCCGTGCTCCGGGCTTCCTTTATCTCACCGTTCTCGGTCACCGCCTCTATTTTAAGATGGCCCTCAATACGTGTTATGGGGTCAATAATAATTCTAGCCAATCGTTTAAACCTCCTCTCTGCTGCTACCAATATTCGGCAAAGCTTCCTCGGTTAGCTTCACGTAGAATGGGGCGACTTGGTCCGGGAAGCCGGGTTCCACGCAGCCGATGCAGGGAGACCCGCTGCCTATGCACCAGTTGACACCACCGTTCCAGAGCCTGAGGGGGCAATCAGCATGGGTGACCGGGCCTTTGCACCCCAGCTCGTTAAGGCAACCCGGTTCACCAAACTGCTTGGCGAACTTACCTTCGTCGAAATAGGCACGGCGGGGACAATTCTCATGGATTAGCTGGCCGTAGAAAGCCTTGGGACGCAGGTATTCATCCAGTTCTTCTGGTTTGGATAAGCCGAGAAGCAGCACCTGGGCAAGGGTGCCCACGAACCAGTCCGGGTGGGGTGGGCAGCCGGGGACATTAATCAGGGGGGTGGAGATATTGCGCTGCTTGAACAGCTCGGCTACTCCGATACAGCCGGCGGGGTTTGGTGCCCCGGCGGCAATCCCGCCAAAGGCAGCGCAGGTGCCCAGGGCGATGACGGCCAGGGCATCCTTCCCCAGAGACTCCACCCGTTCGAACATGGATACCAGTTTGCCGTCTTTTTCACCGATGGAGCCATAAGAACTCTTATCACCAGCCGTGGGGATTGCCCCTTCCACTACCAGAACGTATTTTCCTTTCTCCCTCTGGTAAGTAGCGTCCATCTCCTCAATAACAATATCTCCGGCTCCTGCCATTACGGTGGCTTGAAACCGGAGATTAACATGTTTGCCGGGAATCACTTCGTCTACGAGCACATTCTTGATCGTCGGGCTCACTGAATTAAGCACTGAGACAGAGCAACCGGTGCAGGTAGCACATTGTATCCATATCACCGGGATTTCCGCGGTATCTGCGTTTGCCATAAGCGCCTCCTATCTTTCTGCCTGCTATTGTTTATCTGGTCTTTTACAGTGTCTCAGGCTAGCTCTTTTGCAGATATTGGGAAACTAGCCAGCCCTTACAAATAGCACAGAGACATTCTCTGCAGCTAAAGTACAGGAAACTACTCCCCTCTCAGACGGGTGAAGAAACACCCAGTCACCTACTTAGAATACAGACTGTAGACAACATTGTCAACAGTAGCAAGGCCACGGCCTGTAACTTTTAAAAAACGGCAACTATCTTCTGCGTTATCAACTCCGCACCAGAAGGCACGGAGGGTTTTATGTGATTTCTGATACGGGTAACTCTATAATTACACTTGACCCTTTATCCGGCTGAGATTGTACTGTGAAGGAGCCGCCGACTAGCTCGGCTCTCTCCTGCATCCCGGCCAGGCCGAGCTTGCCATCTCTGGCCAGGTCGCCTATTTTTTCGGGGAGGTCAAATCCCTTACCGTTATCGCTGATAGTTATTCTCGTCTTGTTCTTGTCGAACTCTACTTCAATATCGGCTTCGGTTGCCTGGGAATGGCGCCACACATTTCTCAGTGCTTCCTGGGTGATGCGGAAGAGTACCAACTCCGTCTCTTCAGGGAGACGGCGCTCGGTACCCAGTATGTTAATTTTTATGCTTATTCCTGAGTAATCAGCTGCCTCAGAGGCCAGCCATTCCAGAGCTGGCAACAGGCCAAGGCGGTCCAGAGCTGCCGGCCGCAGATCCTGGCTCAAGCGGCGCACGCTTTTCATGGTATTGTTAACCTGCTCTCGCAGTTCCTCTAAATGCCGGCGGCTTTCCTCGGGCAGTCCACGGTCGCCGGAAGCGATCAAGTCCAAACGGCGGGAAAGTACGACCAGAGCCTGGATGGTGTCATCATGTAACTCATGGGAGATGCGCTTTCTTTCCTCCTCCTGCGCTTTAGTGCACTGGTGTAAGTGAAAGCGGAGATTTTCTTGCATTTCGCGCAGTTGTTCCGCAACTTCCTGCTGCTGCTGGTAGAGGCGTGCATTTTCTACAGCTACGCCAATTTGGTTCCCGATAGCCACAAGTAGCTCTATTTCCTCTTGCTGAAATGAGCGGTAGCTGCGCATAGCGACGCAGAGCGTGCCGTTAACCTTACCTTTGGCGCTTAGGGGTACCGCGAGCAGGGAGTGCATATTATGTTTGCTCACCACCTCTCTGGTAAGTCTGGGATCTTGGGAGGCGTCTTCCACGAACAGCGGTTCTCCTGACTCAGCTACCCTGCCATTGAAGCCCTCTCCTACTTTAAGTCTGTCTACCCCGCGGGCGATTTCTTCCGGTAACCCTCGATAGGTAGCCAGATCAAGCTCGTGAGTCTCTTCGTTCAGAAGGAATATCCAGGCAGTGTCGACTTGCATTACGCTAACAGCATTATCGATGGCACTGCTCAGCACCTGGCTTAGTTCCAGGGATTGAGAGATAGTTTCTGAGATCTGGTTGAGGGAAGCAAGGCGTTTCTCGTTTTCTCTTATGGCTCGAACATGAGATTGAAGTTCCTGCTGGGTTACCTCCAGCCGGGTACGGTAGTCCCGTTCCCTGCGGAGCGAGTGGAAGGTAATTGCCAGTACATTACCGATGATGAAAACGGCACTGGTCTCAAAGAGTGCGTCTACGGTGTAAGCGGAAATGAAGATGGCGCGGGGCAGCATACAGGCAAGAGCCGCTAAAGAAGTGGTAAAAGCTCCTCTCCAGCCGAATATAAAGCCAGCCCAGACTATGGGTGCCAGATAGAGGACCCTCTCAAAGGCATGCCGGTCCAGGCCGAGATTAGACATTATGGGGGTGAGTAATTCCGGGTATTTCAGCAATTCATGATAGTGGGGAATTGTGATAAGCGCCAGAACGAGCACAATAAACCAGAAGCCTGGCCGGCGGACCGCCCTAGTTAACCAGTTCACTAATAGATGGCCTACCATATCCATACCTCAGACGATAGCCTAAGTAACAGCCGTCAGGGCATGTCGTCAAGGGTAATCCAGCCCTCCTTTAAGGCATGTACCACTGCTTCGGTTCGGGAACTGACCTCAAGCTTATTAAAGATATGCCCCAGATGGGCTTGAACCGTGCGTAAACTGAGGCTCAGTTCACTGGCTATCTCCTGGTTGCTCAATCCTCGGCTGGCCAGGCGGAGAACCTCCATCTCACGGTCGCTGAGCACCTTCACGGGCTCTTGTTTCTTTAGCTTACCTGTAGCAGGGACAAAATGATTTAACACTTTACGGGCAATTGAAGGGTGAAGCACTGACTCTCCCATATACACCTGACGGACGGCATGAACAAGTTCCTGACCGCGTACATTCTTCAGCAGATAACCGGCGGCTCCTGCCTCAAGAAGACTGAAGATGAACTGGTCGTCATCATATGCAGTAAGTATCAGTACAACTACGCTAGGATAAAGTTTCTTGATTTGTTTGGTGGCTTCAATGCCGTCGAGCTTGGGCATGGCTATATCGATTATGGCAACATCCGGTCTGGAGATGGCAGTCTGCTTGACCGCTTCTTCTCCGTCACAGGCCTCGGCAACCACCTTAAGGTCGGGTTCGTTCTCCAGAATCTGGCGAGTGCCCTCCCGCACTACGGCATGGTCATCTGCAATAAGTATTCTAATCTTACTCAAAGGATACCCCTTTGTTGGTCATCTTTATCATACACCGTCTGGCTTGAGGTCTCAATAGGTATAATTACCTAATCTGTAACGGAGATAAATAGGCATAAATCGTTAGGTCACCGGAAGAGAAAATAGGCATCATGGCGGAAGCCAGTTTTTCCGCAGGGTAGTAAGCTGTTAATGGAGGTAAGGGAATCGGTAGTGATCAAGAAAAATAATTACGCACTAGCTCAGCAATCCTTCTCTTACCTCCCGTCAAGCAGATTTGGAAGGAGGTGAGCACGATGCAGTGGGAGTTGATAGTAGCCCTGGTTCTGGCAATACCGGTAATTCTTTTCCCGGCGGCATACATCTGGTACCTGAATATCGGTGGTATCTATGCTGCAGTCAGGAAGACAAGAGAGGCTAAGGAAGCCCGCAAAGAGGATGCCAGAGAGGCAGTTCAAACTGATTAGTGTGGCATTAACGGGAACTGGCTAAAGTGCCAAAAAGGGAGAATCAAAGATGGAATGGCAAATTATAGTGGCAATAGCCGTAGCGATACCAGTCATCCTGTTGCCGGTGGTCTTCGTCTGGTTCCTGAACATCGGTGGCATTTACGCAGCCATTAAGGAAGCACGGGCGAGGCAAGTTGCCCGTAAAAAAGCTATCAGGGAAACGGTTAAAGCGGAATAAATCATACTTGAGGTTTAAGGAATACTGATGATAGGGATAGATATATGAAGCTGAATCGTAGAGACTTCATGAAGATATCGGCAGGGGCAACGGGTCTTATCCTGTTACATTCAGCGGGTATGCGTTCGCCCAGGGAAGCCTCGGCTAAGGATTCCGCAGATAGGTCAGGTAAAGCGGTACTGGTGGATGTCTCTAAGTGTGTTGGTTGCTGGTGGTGTTATGCCGCCTGCAAGCATACCCATAATCTGCCTGAGACTGTCAGACCCGATCCTGAACATCCCCCGGAGCTTAATTCCAATATTTGGACAACTCTTAGTACCAGCAAGAGCAGTAGCAATGAATGGGTCTTTGCCAAACGTCAGTGTATGCACTGTGAACATCCGGCTTGTGTGGAAGCCTGCCCGGTAGGCGCTTTGCAGAAGACACCGGATGGGCCGGTGGTCTACGACGATAGTAAGTGCTTCGGTTGTCGCTATTGCATGGTGGCTTGCCCCTTTGGTGTACCCAATTTTGAATGGGAGGACAGTGTTCCCTGGATACGTAAGTGTGACTTTTGCGCCGACCGCCTGGCAGAAGGCTTGGAGCCAGCCTGCGTTTCAGCCTGCCCAAATGGTGCTCTCAAGTTTGGTGAGCGTAACGACCTTATTGCCGAGGCCAGGGAGCGCATCGCTGCTGCCCCCGGCAAATATGTGGACTACATCTACGGGGAGAAAGAGGTGGGTGGCACCTCCTGGCTCTATA
>Ga0180431_10005304_pt1 | contig 15727 bp, 33 predicted proteins | sample SS_ome_11_FD_132459 | JGI IMG/M metagenome (GOLD analysis project Ga0180431, IMG submission 132459) | Hypersaline lake sediment archaeal communities from the Salton Sea, California, USA - SS_1_MS_1 metaG | ecosystem: Environmental > Aquatic > Non-marine Saline and Alkaline > Hypersaline >... | reverse complement strand
ATTAGATGATATTAACTAGGTATCTGGAAGAAAAGTTAAGATAAATTCTATCGAGAAGATTGAGATAGTTTATGATACATTTTTAAAAATGTGTGGGGTTATAACGGAAACTATACAAACTGAAGATAAAATAGCAAATGCTACTAATAAAGTATTAAAGAAAATATGGAAACCTGAAGGTTTTAATAACAGAAAAAACTTAGAAAATTATTTTTTATCTTATGCACCAGAAATAAAAGAAAGACCTATGCCATTTTGGCTGATAAGGTTTGAATGGGTAGGTAGTGAAAGATGAAAAGAAAGAACTGGCTTGTCAGATTGTACATAGAAAGGCAGAAGGAATTGAAAAGAGGAATAAGTGAGTGGTGGTGAAAGATGAGAGTGTTGGTTGCTTGTGAAGAATCGCAAACAGTCTGTAAGGCATTTCGTAAATTAGGACACGAAGCATTTAGTTGTGATATTCAAGAATGCTCAGGAGGACATCCAGAATGGCATATCAAAGGTGATGTTTTAAGAGTTCTTAATCCTGGAACATTTAGATTAGAGAATGGAGATATATTAAATGTTCTTGGATGGGATTTGATGATTGCACATCCCCCTTGCACTTACCTATCTAATGCAGGAATAGGGTGGTTTAACGAAGAAAAGTATGGAGATAAAGCAAGAGAAAGAAAGAGAAAACGACTTGAAGCTTCCGATTTTGTAATGGCTCTTGCTAATGCAAATATACCTAAAATAGCAATAGAAAACCCAACAGGATGGCTTAATTCTCATTGGAGAAAACCAGACCAGATTATTCAACCATGGCAATTTGGTGATGAGGAATCTAAAAGAACTTGTTTGTGGTTGAAGAATTTGCTGATGTTGCAACATACCAAGATTGTAAAGCCCAAAGTATATGCTTATTATAAGAAAGGAAAGAAGAAAGGAATGCCAATCTATGGAAATTCATATTTAATGTTTTCAGAAGATAGGGGGAAGATTAGAAGCAAAACATTCAAAGGCATTGCTAAAGCAATGGCAGAACAATGGGGAGATAAGTGAGTGGTGGTGAAAGATGAAAATAAAACAAATATTAACAGGTAAGATTCTATATGAATCGAAAAAAGAGACGATAAAAGAAACTGTTGAAGAAGCAGCAAGGCACGAGGCAGACCTTAGTGGAGCAAACCTTTTGGGAGCAGACCTTAGTGGAGCAAACCTTAGAGGAGCAGACCTTTGGGGAGCAAACCTTCAGGGAGCAAACCTTAGAGGAGCAGACCTTTGGGGAGCATACCTTTGGGGAGCAAACCTTCAGGGAGCAAACCTGAATTGTATATTTTATAGGACAAAAGTAACGGAAAAACAGAAAGAAGAAATCTTCAATTCTGATTTGTTTGAGGCAGTAGATTAGTGGTGGTGAAAGATGAAAGAAAACAAAGAAATAATAGTCTGGCAATGTCCAGAATGTAAAGATATTATGCTATCTTGTAACTGGGTAAGACATAAACTGGATATTTGTAAATGCGGTAAAAGTAGCTGTGATTTTGAAGAACATTACACCAGATGGACTGTGAATCCAATAAAGGCAAAAGCCAAAAGATATGATTTGAGTGAATTGTTAAGATTGATTCCTATTCAATTGGGTAGTGGTGAAAGATGACAAACTTAAACAACAATGACTTTAAATTCATCATGAATAAGTTTAGGGATCATGAGATAGCATTATCTGAGATGGGCAAGGAAATCAAAGCCAATAGAAACAGGATCAGAGAACTCAAAGCTAAAGTAGAGATACTCGATGATTTCACAAGGAATGTCATAGCACCGCAGGTGAATGAAAATTCAATCAATAAATGAATGGACTTTAGAAGAAGAGGATATGTGGGAAGAGGAGGAGCTGGAAGAAGAATGAAGATATCTCATAGAGAACCAGTACATAAGATATGCAAGAACTGCCTGCACATAGAAAAGGAGATCACTGAATATCCTTGCTATAAATGTGATCCACAGCAGGGGAATGGTCACCCATTGATGTGGGAGGCAAGATTATAGTCTCGGTCGATCACCATGAGACAAGCAGGGGCAGGTTAAAACCCCTCGGGGGAAACCTCTTTTTCCTGCCCCTGCTTCATAGTCATACCAAGTATGACGGAGGAAAGAAAATGGAAGATATAGAAGTCAAAGAGCCTTTGAGGCTGGATGATGGCTTGCACACAGGCCAGATAGTCAGAGTAGAGGACAGAGAGACACCGCAAGGCTACAACTATGTAGATGTCTATATTAAGGAGCAGGAAAGCGAGCTGGAGCTTAAATGGGGCGCACCAAGGTCAGGGAGCACCGAAAGCAAGCTTATGAAAACCCTTGCAAACTTTACCGATATAAAGGCAGGGATACAGGTAAACCCTGCTGTAATATTGGCAGACAAAGAAGTGACCTTCATGACCATGAAGGAAAAGAAAGGGGACAAGGAGTATGTGAAAATAGTTGATGGCAGTCTGAAGCCAGCAGTCACACAGGAGGCAGTACAATGAACAGCATAACCCCCAGCGTGACCAGGGTCATGAATGACAGCAGCCTTGAAATATCTAAGAATAGCAGGGGATTCACCTATTCAATCAAGGCCTATGGACAGGATAATGAAGTGATAGCAGAGAAGGCGAGAGATCTGAAGCAGAAAGCTGAGGAGTTGATCGGGCAGGGACAGGAGTGCGCAGAGCCAGAGAAGCCAACGACAGAAACAAATGGGGCCCAATAGGCCCCTTTATCTTAAAATGGAATCTCAGCAGGTAATCTGGGCCTATGATACCCATAGGAGCCAAAGAGAGCGGATTCTGGCTATGTTTAGGAAAAAGGGATTCTGCTACACAAAAGAGTTGATAATGGCAGGAATCTACCAGTATAACGCCAGGATAAAGGAACTTAGGGCTGTTGGGTATCGGATACTATCCCAAAAGAGGGATGGGATGTTTGCTTTTACGCTTTTGAATATGGATAAAGTATGTATATTGTAGAATATATATATTGTACCTCATTTCCGATGGAACTTTGTTTCCGATGGAAAAATTCGGAGCATTTTGGAAATTATAAATAAATATGTTAAATATTTATTTAGGTATTAATTAGATAGTAGTATAGTAAAAATATACATAAATAATATATAAAATAAAAATAATATATAATAATAATATATAAAAGAGGAAAAATACATAAAATGACAAAAGAAACAACAACAATCCAGATTGACAGCGAAACCAAGCTCTGGTGTGACAAACTGAAGATCAAATATGGGCCGACCTGCAATAAATTCCTTAGAAACCTGGTAGAGCAATACCTTTCTGACCAGGATGGCAAGGATCTATATGCCATAGAAGGCAGGCTTGAAGAGTTGCAGGATAAGATGCAGGAACTTTCCATAGAACGCACCAAGCTGATGGAAGAGAAGGAAGCCATATTGGAAGCCCAGAGGCAGAAGCGGAAGAAAGCCAACAAAGAGACCTTAAATATGGTGCAGGGCATAAAGAACAGCGGTATAATAGGTGAATTAGGATGAAACTATATTATTCGGGTGTGAATAAGGGGTATTTCTCTGATGAGGAGCATAATTGCGTAAATTGCCATGAGAATATAGAGAGTTATATGCTGGTGGTGGCATTCTGGAATAAGGAATGCAGCTGGATAAGCACTTTTTGCAGGCATTGTTTCTCGAAGTTTAAGGACCACAGCACAGTAAGCGAGAAAAAGCTGGTGATACTCTCTGAACTACCTGAGGATGCCATGCCGATCATCATCAGGCCACCATGCCTATCCTCTGGTCGCAATATCAGCGTTTTTGAGGCTGCGAGGCTGGAAAGCGAGAGAACCACGGACAACACAGTAAAAGCGGGCAGAGAGAGCTGGGAAGGCGCTAGGATAGGCAATTGGAGACCAGACAGAAGGGAGATAGATATGGATAATGTAAAAGGGTATTTGGAGGCACAGAAGAAAGATGAAACTACCAATAGTATTGCACATAATTAGGATTATGCGTAAGAAAACACAAAGTTTATATAGTAGGATAGGTTAATAAATTGCGTATTAGATGGAATATGCCAGAGCGGTACAACACAACCCAAGCGGGATGACAGACGAAAGCGAGCAATCGTATAAGTCAGATAGACGGGTAAAGGAATTAAAGAGCCTTGAATGTGTTGGTGCTGACAGGGGGTTCATCCCCCCCTCTGGGCGTTTAGATGGAAAGGAGGATAAATATTCAAAATGTCAAAACTAATTAAATTCATAACGCTGGATGAGTTCCGCAAGATTCTCAAGGCAGAGAAGAAGAGGGAATACAAGCTAGCTTATATCCTAGCCTTTGGCTCAGGACTTAGGCTTTCAGAGATAGTCGGCTTTACTACAAGACCAAGCAAGAAGAAAGATAAGAAAACAGGCGAGATAAAGATAATTCCTTCTAGGGAGATTCCCCCCCTCACAAAAGATAAAGTTGATCTGCAAACCCACCAGATAAGAGTAGAGGGCGCAAAGGGCAACAAGGACAGGATAACAGTCACAAGCCCATTCCTGAATGAATCAGTTTTAAAGATGCTCCCATTGAAACTAAAAAGGCGGACAGTTCAATGGCGCATAAAGAAACTTGGCAAGGAAGTGCTAAACAAAGATATTCATTTTCATACTTTAAGGCATGGCTTTGGCAACTATATGGTAAATGATAAGAATGTGCCTATGCCCATGGTCCAGCAGATGATGGGACACAGCCGTCTGGACACGACGGGAATTTACACAAAGAGCAATCCAGTGCAGGCAATAGATACTGCTTGGGATGTTTGGGGATGAATGAAGCTACTGGTGTCCATGTAGCTGTGCCGATTACAGTAGTTGCAGTGTTGGGTGCGTTTTATTTGTATTTATGGGTTAGGAGAATCTGGGGCAACCCATCAAAACCGCAAGAATAAGCTAGCGCATGATATATGAGCCTGCTCATATCTTACACATAATAAGGGAAGTGTGCATATTCATACTCCGGGCGCGGCACGGCCAGGCGCGGCCAGGCGTGGCTAGGCGTGGCAGGGCAAGGCAAGGTTTTTCATATTCAACATATTCCCGCTCACTTGTGTGTGAGAACAGTGGCATGGCGGGGCGCGGCGCGGCCGGGCAAGGCGAGGCAAGGCAAGGCAAGGTTTTTAATATAATGAGGTGGTCGATATGACAGATACAGTTTCAAGAAAAGAATTTGAAAAAGTTAGAAGAGAACTTAACATACTCGGTTGGTGTTGTGTAGTCATCACCTTTGCTGTAATAGTTTATATAGCTTTTAATTAGTGGTGGAATTTCAATAGAACATATTCCACAGCACAGCAAAACAGACAGCACAAAATAACAACCCCCAATGAAAGATAGCCGTAATGTTGTATATTCTCTGCCCTTTCTCAGTAAAGCAGGGCCATAATGATTTCCATACACTCGGCTCCCTGATACAGAACTTCCACATATCTTTATTTCTTAAAGTCGAGAAGTCTGTAAGATCGTACCATATATTAGATAGGATTCCCTGCCTTTTCAGGTGGCCATACTCATGCTTTAGCACTTCTATCTTTAGTTGGGGGTAATCCAGTAGCTTTTTATTGAGCTGGATATACTTTTCTCCATCCTTTTCTACTGTGTAGGCTATTGAATGGTTGATGTATTCTATAGGTATTGAGACAGATATATCTATGTTTTTCTTGATTTTTTGCTCTTTTTTAGAGATTTTAGCTGAGTTCATTACCATTTAATTATATAAGTATATGATTTATGTATGTTTTGGTAATCCAAAGACGAGTAGCTACTCATTTTTGTTATGAAACTTATATGTGATTAGCTATTGTTTTCTTGTACTATTCGGTCTGCCTCACTCTTTAAGATAAACCACTTCTTGCCAACTTTCTTTGCCTTGATTTTTTTGTCTTTTATCCAACTGTAAATAGTTCTCAGATCATAGCCAGTTGCCTTACAAAACTGCGCAGTAGTGTAATATCCTTCTAGCATATTCTTTAGGTCTTTTATAAATGCAAACTTATATTTTCTTTCCTTTATTCTATACTCTTGTTCTATTTGTTCATCTGGAAACTTCTTAGGAAACCATCCCACATCGTTGGCTTTTGTTACATTTATATTTTTCATCTTTGCTCCTTTAAGGGAAATTAGTTTTGCCCTTTTTGTAGAATAGGCCTTGAACCTTCCTCTGCTTGGTACATAGACAAGAAGGTCAACCCTGTGCGTTCTGATATAGGTATCTAAAGAAAAGAAAGAAGGCAGACAAAGGATGATAGCTATATTTTTCAATCCAGAAACCATAAACGCTTTTGTAAGGGTTCGGTTTATCGTCGTCATAGCTTCTCTGCTATAGAGATTAGTGCCTGCCTCATCGAATATAATCACATCACCTTTTTTTGTAGATTGTAGCTGAGAAGTAAACTCCGTCATATCCATACAAATATTTTCAGTTTTTAATTTTCCTTTTGTTAAGAAGTGCGCTATCTGTATGGCAAGAGTGCTTTTTCCTCTTCTCTCTTTTCCAACAACAACTATAAAGCAGTCATAATCATAATAGTTGATCCTTTTCTGTATCTTTTCTAAGTAAGGAGTAAACTTATGTTTTGCATCTTTGAACAAGGGTTCAATCTTCTTCTGTGTCAAAGTCTCCCTCTTCTCCTTTTCTAATCAGATCATGGAAACCAGACTTGCTCATCATCTTTAAGATAAGTTTCTTGGCTTCTTTCAAGTCTTTTATATCTGTTCCTTTTTCTATGTCCTGGTAACTATCCATAAGCCCATCCAGCTTTTCAAGTTCTTCTTTAGAAAGCTGATCTTTATAATCCTCTCTTAATATATCATAGAGGTTGTTGATATTAGCCCAGCAGTATTTATACTGTGTGAGTTCATTTATCCTATCGAGGGGATATTGATTATACCTGAGATTATTTATTACAGCTGTAAACTGAGAAACCATCTCAAGCTCTTTATTCACGATACGCTGAGCAAAGTCCAGCTTATCCTGCCATAAAAATTTATTCCCTGCCAGTTTTACCATCTCTTAAATTCTTTACAAATTCCAGCGTGCATAAGTCTTTAGGATTTATATCATAATACTTCACAATCTCGGAAGGGATAGTTACAACAAGAGAACCCCCGACTATCCTTGCAGGCTTTGAAAATTCCATATTTAAACCATAAGAATTTATATATCTAATATATATAAATCTTTCTATTTATTATATATTGTCGACGACAATAGCAAATATTATATATTCATTTTGACACAATTCTTATCGGTAAGGTGATAATCAAGATGAAAAGATACCCTCAAGGAGGCCTGTCAGGTGCCTTTATCGGTATAATGATCGCAACTATAATTGGTGTCGGTGTAACTATCCCTATCGTGCAGGACGTTATAGATGATTCCAATATCACAGGACTTACCGCTGTTGTTCTAGGCAATCTGCCTATACTGCTCGGCGTCGTTCTGTTGGTTGCTGTAGCTAATTTGGTACAGTAAAATGCGGATCAATAAATATAGGGGGCTAATTTTGCCCCTTCTATTTTTCTTTTTTATTAGTTTTGCTAGTTCTTTGGAAGAGTGTCCGGGGGAGACAGTAACTGCAGATGATGTGCCTTGTCTGGTATTGCTGCCCTACGATGGAAACTGCGCTGAAGAAAATGTCTCAGTATTCAACAGCTCAGATTTACTTTATAAGATACCTCTAACCAATTATACTGGCTCTCAATGCTATTTTTCTTTTAATCAATCGCAGACAAACCAAACTTATGCTTTTTTATACTCAACAAAAGATACGGGTAATATTCTCGTCGAGGTGAACGATATGATAGATATATTCCATGTGATGGTGTATGCGGCTTTGGGACTTTTAGGCTTGGCCTTTATGGTATTTATGCACATCTTCCAGGAAGATGATACCTCAATAGTCTATGGTTTTCTTAGCGGTGCAGTATGGATAGTGGTGGCTGCAATAAACATAAGTGGGTTCCACCTTATAAGGGGAGTTACCTTTATAGTAGATGTAAATTACTATATAACAGCTATCGCCGTTATCCTTACAATATACACAGGGGCCGCTTCTTATTTCTTCTATAAGAACAACTACAAGCCAAAAGAAAATCCTTATGGTATGAGACAATGAGTGAGGATGATCTCACGCCAGAAGAAGCACAGCAAGCACTAAGAGAAAGCGACGAACAGGATTATCGGGCTAGGCGGCAGTTTGAGATAGGCAACAGGCCAACTCCATTATCCAATAATCTTCTGGCTATGGTCGGGGACCTATTACAGCCTCAGACATCCGGCTTTAATCATATAAATATGGATATGACCTTTACTTATCTGGATAGGTTTGATATAGAGGAAGCGAGAAATTCTAGTTTTATAATTACCTATTGCGATTTACACGGACTAAAGAAGTCTGCATATAATGAAAGGAGCTCACTTGCCACGTTATTGAACTTGAAGCGAAGCCAGGGTGGCAGGAGCATGGATCTATTCAATAAGACAGTAACTCAGACAAAGCAGGAAATGGAAGATAAAACAGACAAAAAAACCGGCTTTGGTGGATTCTTTGGCAGAAAGAAAAAAGGTGATGAATCATGAAGATAAAAAGATATACCGACGAGCAGATAAGAAAAAAGTATAAATATTGGATAAGTGTAATGTTAATATGTATCTTCTTTTTAGTCTTGTCTGGGGGGGCGATTCTAATATCAGAACCGGTTGTATCATTTATGCTCTTGCTTGCTGCACTCCCCATATTTATTCTATTATTATTTTCCAACCAGGAAGCAAATTATAATATGCTATTATTAGAGATAAGAAAAAAGGAGAAGTGATAAGATGGACGCTGTAACACAATTATATATAACTATGGCCGGCTTTACATTCTTTGCCCTTATGGTCGGGCTTTATGTGATGGCCGGCAAGGATATTATCTTTGCCTTCAAGAGGAGATTTCAATATAAGGGCGCAGATATATTTATGACAAATTTTAATAGGCAATGGGACAGATATTATAAAGTTCCTGATAAAGAGAGCGGAAATTTTAAGATTGATGGGCAAACATATATAACTAACCCAGAGAAGGTTGGCTCTCTCGGCGACAAGATGAAAGAGAAGGTCGAGAAAAGCGAGAAGAAAAGAAAAGAAAAACTGAGAAAAAACATACATACTTTAGAAGCAAAAAAAGATAATGCCCAAGCCAAGCTAGAAGTATTAAAGACAGCGAATAACCCAAATATAGCTGCCATCAGCAAGATAAAAGAATTTATCGCAGATATAGACGATAAGATAAACTTCCTGAAAAGCAATCTTGAAACAAAAGAACAGGTATTCTGGATGTCAAGAAGGCCAGTATATTTTTATATAAAGAATGATCCTGTGCCTAAGAATATGTTTGACTTTCTATCTGAATTTGATGCTATCCAATTAGATAATACTATATCAAGGGCCCAAAGCAGAGACAGGCAGGCCATGCAGGATATGGAAGGGAAGCTAAACCGACTAAAGTTGTTCTTGCTTATAGCCATAGGCATAGCTTTGATAGCCGCATGGTTCGCCTTAAAGGGAAGTATGGGAATAGACGACATAGCCAAAAATTTGGGTGTAACCCTATCGATATAAAATGTTTGTCAAAGGCGAGCTTAAATTTTATGACGATATGATGCAGCCAATACATAAAGTTAGATTCGACTTAAAGAGCGAGAGGGATTTTAAGAAATTATTGAACATGGTAAAACTAAAAGATTAAGATGGCAGAACTACAAGAAGCAATTTTTAACATTTTGAAAAGGTTGGCTTATTCTGTTTTTTTATTAGGTTTTTTTGTGATAGGCTTCCAGGTTGGCTTGATGTATCAACAGCACTATTTCGAGACAGGAGATACATTCAACGAATGGATGGATATGGAAAAAGAATGTCTTGATAAAGAGGTACAGGAAAAGGTAGCAAATAGGCCAGATGTCTATACTTGCAACGAAAGAATAGAAGATTATGAAAAGTTAGCCGTTTATACTAGGATGGAAGTTTTATTAGTATTTCTTATGGTTCTTTTTGATTATCTTAAAAAGCCAGAAGATCATTGGGCTACAGATATTGTGAGGTGGTTTAAATCTATAGATTTAAGATAGAGATGTGGCAGGATTTAAGCATAGCAGATAAAGAATTTCCATTGCATATACGAATACCCTATAAGGCAGCAAGTTCTGGAATATTTAATGTATTAAAAACAGCTATGAAAACAACCCTAAAAATATACGAACCACATAAAGATGGGAAGAAATATGTCGTACAACAGGATTGCGAAACGAGAGCAGAAGCAGAAGAACAGAAGAATAAGATCACTGCCTTTTTCTATGGGGAAGATGATAAGTTTAGGACCAAACAGGAAGTAGAGGTGTACCTAAGCAAACGACCAGTCAGACAAGCACTAGCGAAGATGAAGAAAAAGGTAGTATCAAAATTCACAGATGGAAATAAACTATTGGATTTTTTAACGAAGTTTGCTATAGGAGTATCCTGGGATATTGAGGAAATCCAAGAAGAAAAAGGTTAAATTTATAAATATGTAGGTCTAAGAACCTTCTAGGTCGAATTATGAATGCCTGATAATGATAATTCTAAAACAAGAGATGGCTCAGATAAGATAAGGGAAGCCCTTGAAAAGGGTTTTAAGTCTGGCGGAGATATAGGAGATATAGGTGGAGGAACTGGTACGCCTGTAAGTTCTGGTGGAGGAGGAAGAGGAGGCAGAGGTTCCGGCACCCGTTCTGAAGTAAGGCGTACAGGAAGTGAAGCTAGAGCAGCAGAGCAAGCGGCGGAGGCAGGCCTAGAAGATACAGCAGCTCAGCAGATAGTAGAACAACAAGCACAAGAAGCAAAGAAAAGAGCAGAACAGCAAAGAGAGATAGCTATAAGAAGAAAGCAAAGAGAGATAGCCCAGCAGAAGATAGGGGTTGTTGAAAGGATACAAAGAAACAGGCAAGGAGAGGTTTCTCTTGTAGGCCCAGGGGGAAAATATACATTTCCATCGGAAAGCAGGCTAACTTTTTCTCCGGAACAGGATGAAAGATTAAGGGGCGGTTCAAGTCGTATCGGTGTGAGGGAAAGGCTAAATGAAGCTGCGTTAAAGAGGCAGGAAAGAAAGCAGGCTGAGTTTGCAGAAGAATACATAAAGGGGGTAGAGCAAAGGTTTATAGGGACCAGAACAAAACAGTTGGAGAAACAGGCCGAAGAAAGAAGGCGCAAAGAGATGGAGCAAAGATTAAAGACTGCCCCGTTATATGCAGGGGAGCAGTTACTGCAAAAACCAATAAGACAGACAGTATCAAATATAGAACAACCAGATCTTAGTTTTCTGGTTGGAGACAAAGAAAAACCCGAACTATCTGTAGAAGTGCAGAGAGGGATAAGACAGCAGCTGCAAGAAAAAAACATACAGCAGACTATAGCCGACGAGATAAAGGGGAGCAAGGAATTTATCAAACCGGATTTTTCTAAGCGTGCTTTGGGAAGATTTGTTCAAAGGCCTAAAGAATTTGTAAGTACCTTTCTAGCCGGAGGGAAAGAAGTATTAACCTTTGGCTTCGAATTAGGGGCAGCAGAAAGAAAGGAGCAGGAATTAGGGTTTTCTATAGAAGAGCGAAGGAAATTTAGAAAAGAACAGATTGTTACTAAAATAACAAAACCAGAGGTATTAACCTTTGCAGGGGTTTCGGCTTTAGCTATCTCGGGCCCGGTTATCCAATTTGCCGCAGGCTCAATTTATGGTGTTGTCAAAACAGAAGAACTATTAAATAAACCATCACTAGAACTTGCAGGTGAATTGACTTTTATAGCCAGTATAGGAGTAGGCATAAAAACAATTAAGGCTGTTTCTAGTGGGGCTAGAAGTAGATTTTATGATTTCCGCCTAAGCCGTGCAGGAATAAGGAGAGGAACATTTAATTATAGACAGCCAGCATTAGAACCACAAGGACAAGAAATAATTATGGGGAAGGGGGGTAAAATAACAAAAAGATTCTTTGATTTTAAACTATCAAAAACTGGGGTTATAAGGGACTTAGCAGCAATGCCACAAACTGGCAGACCGATAGTTACAACACAGGCAAGATTAAGGCCATTAGCAATAGCCGGGTTATTAGAATTTAGTGGTCAAGCACCAAAAGAGTTTATACTTCGGCAGATGGAGATTCCTGGAAGATCATTTAAGCTGACTGAAGGAGAATACGCAGGCATAGATTATCCCCTGACTTTACCTAAAAAAGTAACAGTATTGGACTTTCCAAAACCCAAGCCAACCCAAACAAAGCTAACTCAATTTATACTAGAAACTGAACCAAAACAGAAGTTCTTTGAGATAACGCAGCCGGGAGAGCTACAAGGAATAAGATACCCTGCAGGAACAGAGATTAAGTTTATTAGATTAAAACCGCAGGGAGATTTGGGAACTAAGAGATTGACATTTGAAAGAACTGCTAAAACACCACAGCAACTGACCATAAGATCATTTACAGGAGAGCAGCTGCCAAGCGAGTTTTTATCTGTGCCCAAGCCAAAGACAGGCAGCATGAAGCCATTTAGCAGGCCCAAGCCAGAAGTCAAACCTAAAGAACAGTTTGTAGATGTCAAAACAGGAGATGGTTTGATAACAAAGCAGAAGATAAAAGCCCCGAAGATTGAAACCTTTGCGGGAGACGTACAGTTTAAAGAACCATCTGTGAGATTCCCTGAGACTAAAGCTCCAAGTATTTCTATAGTTAAGACATTCAGCGCACCTTTCTCTTTGTTAGGTGCAAGGGCAGGAGCAAAAGTAGATGTCTTTACCGGCAGAAAAAGAGATATAGACAGGCTTAGCGTGCCGATGATTGATACAGGGAGAAAATCAGATTTAGGATTAGACATCGGCTTAAAGAAAAACATCAGGAATAGATTTAGACAGGAAGAAATATCTATACCAAAGATAGACACAGATATAGGCATAACTCCTGACACAGATATAACCCTAAAGCAGGATACTGGAACAGACATAACTTTTCCCAGGATTCCAGAGCTTGATGAACCCCCCATTCCAGATATTGACAAACCACGAAAACCGCCAGAACCAGAAGAACCTACCGACAAAACACCAGCGAGGTTTAAATTTGACTTTGATTTAGGCTTGCCCAAGAAAGGGAGTATGCCTGCGTATCATGCTTTTGCCAGGTTCAAAGGAAGAAAAACAAGGCTGACCGAAAGGCCACTACCGAAGAACAAAGCATTTAACCGGATGAGCGAGTTTGTCGATAGCACAAGCTCAACTAGAGGCAGCATAAAGAAAAGCCAGAAAAAGACACAGGCCAGGGATACATTTTACAGGAGGGCAGAGTTTAAGTTCAGGAAAAAAGGAAATAGTTATATAGAGAAAGAGCAATATAGGAAAGATAGTGTGCAGGAAAGGGGGTTAAGCCCGGTAGGGTTCATAAAGAAAAACCAAGCCAGATGGTTTTAAGGAGGAGATAAAAATGGATAGACAAACATACGAACAGATAGACAGGATGGAGATGAAGATAGACATAATGATCAAGCAGCTATGTCCTGATGTTTTAGACAAGGATAATAAGATAAAAGAAAAATGATATGCCCAAGATGCGGAACAGATAATTATGATGGAGAAGTCTGTACGAATTGCGGGTATAGGGGAGATGTAGAATGAAAAAAAGCATATTACTCTTATTGGCACTGGTCTGTATCGGGATGGTGTATGGACTGTCCTATGACTTTGGCAACGGAGGGAGGTTTGATTATACTGATGTGAGTGATTTGGATATTCATGAGCAGGACAGTTTAATACTCGAGGTGAAATCAAAATGAAAAAGAAAATGGCGCAAGCAACAGTATGGGTTACCATAATGATTGTTGCAGTTATTGGCTTAGTTGCTTTGCAGGTAATGTACACCAGCATAACAGACCAGACAGATACAACAGCGATAACAGACGACCAGTTTACAGGGAGCAATACAACCTGTGTAGATGTAACGGACAACTGTATATTGACTTTGACGACTGTGGAAAACGCAACCGGTGGGGAAACATTAGGCACAGGCAACTATAGTCTTTGTGGTGCCGGCTACGATGGAAAGTATAAAGATGGAATACTCCTGGATGATGCAGAGTACCACGGAGCAACATTGAACGCTACATATACAGAGGTAAACTGCGGCCATCTGACTGGATTAACTGCATTAGTTGTGAATAATGTGCCGATACTCATAGCCATAGCATTGCTTGTGTTTGCAGCTGGATTTGCAGTGATGAAGAGATAGTTCAACTACAGCAAGGGCTATGCAAAAGCCCTATTTTATTTTAACAGGTGATAACTATGCCAAAATTTCAAGCATATAATAAACGGATTGGTGCGTGGGTGAAGTACGATTTTAAGAACGGAAAGAAAGCAAATATCTTAGATGTCAAAGAAAAAGAACCCAGAAAAGCATTTAAGGGGATACCCAAAAGGGGACAACGGAGGAAATAAGATGGCTTTTAAAGACTTATTCAAAAAGGGATTAGACAAAGCTAAAGGGGCTTATGAGACAACTAAGTCAGATATAGCGGAAAGGATAGATCTTGCTAAAGAAGAAAGACGAGCAGATAGAGAAAGCGAGAGGATGGCAAAAAGTGAAGCAAGGCAGATAAGAAGATCAGCAAGGGCAGACAGGATAAAGAATATAGCTAGATTCAAAGAGAATCAGAAAGAGAAGCTGATGAAAAAAAGGATAGAATCGGGTCCCCGCTTTTTACAGCAAAGAAAAGTTATGTCTCAAAGACCAGTTCAGAGATCAACAAGGAAAACAGGAAAAAAACCAAAGGGTTTCTTAAAAGGTAGAAAAGTATCGGCCCCCCCACCAAGAAGAGATCTAACAAGGGTAGGCCTAAATGTAGATTATTTAGGGGGGCGAAGAGAGGAGAACCCAAGAAAACCAATGCGATGGATATAAATGCCTTTTACTAAAGAGTTTCTGAGGTTGCGAGATAACTATAAAAATAAATATAAAGACAGGGCTAGAGCGGAAACCTTTGCATATAAAAAAGCATTCAAGGAAAAGATACCAACTTGGAAAGAGAAAGAGAGAAAGATAAAAAGGCAGAAGAGCAGTATTCTTTGGCCCGCAAATACTTTATATATCCTGCTTCTGTTTGTTGTAGTGTTTGTTATCATGGCTGCCTTTATGCCGGCTATGCGGGATATGATAGGAGAGGGAGTGACGCAGGTTTCAGCTGGTGAAGGCGGAACATTATTATCTCTGCTGTTTTATTCAGTCCCGATATTACTTATCTTGATGGCTTTGTATGCTATACTTGTGTTGGTGGCAAATAGATGAAAAAGAAAGCAACATTTGAACAATTAGGGCGGCCTTTTTGTAGTAAAAAGGCTATCGGAAGGGGTAAACGGCTAATTCATAGAATATTATACGTTTCAGGGCTTACATTCATGATAGGCAATTCTATACTTATGTTTTTAACATTTATCGTTGCGTATCTTAATAATTATAAGGTAACGGTCTATATCAATCAATACGTAGAGGCACATATAGAGATGGCACTCATGCTTATCAGTCTGCCATGTATAGGTTATGCAATATGGAAAAAGCTGGAATGAATAAAAGATGGATAGGGTATATTATAATTAGTATATTACTGATGAGTATAGCCTTTGGAGTGACACAGACT
>Ga0180431_10005303_pt1 | contig 15728 bp, 16 predicted proteins | sample SS_ome_11_FD_132459 | JGI IMG/M metagenome (GOLD analysis project Ga0180431, IMG submission 132459) | Hypersaline lake sediment archaeal communities from the Salton Sea, California, USA - SS_1_MS_1 metaG | ecosystem: Environmental > Aquatic > Non-marine Saline and Alkaline > Hypersaline >... | reverse complement strand
CACCATTGACAATGGCGATCTCAAGATAATATACGTCAATTCTTCAGGTATATCTCAGAATGTGAACCTAGGACGTGTGGTAGGTCCGACAGGTGCCGACGGTACTGACGGTGCGACAGGTGCCACTGGAACCATTGGCAAGATCACAGACTTCACTAAAGCAACTATCGATGGTGGTTTCACTCTTGGTTTTGCTGGTCTGACTGGAATCGACACTGCCGTCGGTATATCTGCTGGAGTTCCGACAGTTAAGATCGGTGAGATCGGTTGGCAAAGGGGTGGAGAGACATTTCCAGAGACGGTAGGTGGTGTGGAAGCAGGATCTTCTTATGACAATGGAACGAGCATTGCAACCATTCTCGAGGACCTCCTGTTTCCATATCAGGCAGTATCTTTCGCATCATTTGGTGTCGGATTGGCTTCTAACCTTTATGAAGTGGGTCAGACCGCAGGTGAAACCTCAAAATCGGTCACCTGGACCACCTCTGGACCAGACGCAAACTGGGTTGCTGGGTCAGTCGGTGTAGAAATCAGTGATGGTTATGGTACACTCATGAGCGGGCAGGATTATGACGACTCACCAGTCTCCGTCACGCACCCAGGATACAACTTCTCGTCTAAGGACACCCTCACCTTTACGATTAGTGGTCAACAAGATCAAGGTGCTGACCCATCTAGAAATACCAGCATCTACTGGAGAAACAGATATTACTATGGGAGAACTGGTGACGGTTTCACTGGTCCTGGTCTGACTGGACAAGGTTTCGAAGACGACATCAGTGTCAGCAGGACTTCCGCTAACGGATACACCGTTACCTTCGATAACATTTCGCCTTCCACCAACTTCGGATACATTCTTCTTCCGACTGCTGACTACTCTGGAACCCCAGTCTTCAGAGATCAAAGTACAGGCTTCGGGTGGCCTTTCACGTTGGAAGCAACTTACACCCACACCAACGCATATGGTTTAGGGGTCGAATATGGAATCTGGAAGACCACCAACGCGTTCGGTGGAACACTAGAAATCGGAGTTGAGGTCTGATGGCAATACAAGGCTCTGTTCCCATTGGTGGGTTCATTGCTCCTACTGGTACTTCTGACCAGTATGCTGTCACTGATCCCACATATGGACTCGGAGGGGTCCGCAGAGTAGGTAGTACCGCAGACAGAGATGCAATCTTCTCCCCCAGAAGGGAAGAAGGTATGATTGTCTTCGTGCAGAGCAACTCTACCTATTATGGTTTGATCGGTGGTACTGCCAACGGAGATTGGGTTGAACTGTATCTTGACTCTCCTGGAGGTGGTGGCACCACCCTGGGTGTGATCGGACCAGATGGGTCGGTCCCAGCAGTCAGTACAATCAATCTGTTCGAAGGACAAAATGTTTCAATAAGCGTTTCTGAAATAAATACAGGGACGGCTGGAGTGACTCTATCAGTCGACAGCATGTTTGGCGGAACTTTCGCATGAACCGTCACTAAATTAGGGGATATCAAAAATGGCAAGAGAAAGCTTAATTCAAATTCTTTCCAGTAACACCGCAGTCACTGGACCAGACGACCTCTCAATCGGCGAATTCGCTTATGCAGGAGGTTCCGAAAGACTCTTCATCGGTACTGGTAAAGGTGCTGGATCGTCCGTTTGTATTGGTGCACCAGTCGATGAGGATACCAACCTTGGAGGTGCTGGTGCAACCCATAATGCGTTGGCATCGCAGCTCGCAATCAAGACTTACGTCGATGCCCAGATTGGTGCTTCTGCTGGTGTAACTAGCATCGAGACTTTGACTGGTTCAGTCGATGTGACGACTATTCATGGTATCACCCATAATATTGATGGCGGTGCTCTCAACTTCCGTGGTATCACCGCCACCACTTCCACACCAGGTGTTGCCTCATTCAACTCTAATAACTTCAGTTTTACTGATGCTCAGGTAAATGCAGCATCAATCACTATTCTTGACGACGATGGTGATTCCCAATCTTTCACTCTCGGTGATACAATTTGTATCACTGGTGACAACGGCATACTAACCAATCTGATAACCAAGGCTGGTAACGACGCAACTGTCAACGTCAGAGGTATCAATGCATCCACTTCTACCAAGGGTGTTGCCTCATTCAACGCAGACGATTTCAATGTAAATCTTGGTGCGGTATCTCTAGAAGATTCCGTTTTGAAAGGCATCACGGTAGATGGCTCCAACGTAACACCAAGCACCCACAGAATTGAAATCGACGGTGGTACTGCTGCTGTCTTCAATGTGTCTGCTGCAGGGTTTACTATCGGCGTCCAGCAGGCATCCACTTCCGTCCTCGGTGTTGCCAAGTTCAATAGCGGTGACTTCGCGGTCGATGGTGACGGTGAAGTTACTTTCATCGGATCTTCTGGTGTTTCTTCAGTCACTGGTGTCACTGCCAGTGGTATCAGAACTGATCCGACTTCTGGCGACGTCATCATCTATGGCGTGACGGCATCCACTGGTGGCGACCTTGGTGTTGCCGCTTTCAGCTCGACAAACTTCAGCATCAATCCATCTGCTGGTATTGTGACCATTAAAGATGGTGGTGTCGCCAATGATGAACTGGTCAACAGCAGCATCACAATCAGTGATGGTTCTGGTTCCACCGAGATCTCTCTCGGCAGTGGTATCACGATTGAAGGCACCGCAACAGAAGTCGTAGTGTCTGAAACTGCTGGTACTGTCACTATCGGTCTTCCAACAGATGTAGACATCGATGGCAACCTGACGGTTGGTGGCACCATGGAGTGCGTCAACCTGTACGTCACAGGTACAGCAACTACAGTCGACACCGATCGCCTAGTGGTTGAGGACCCACTGATTAAACTGGCAAGAAACAATGCAACGGATTCAGTTGACATCGGTTTCTACGGTCAGTATGACGATTCTGGCACCAATTATACTGGTCTTGCCAGAGATGCCACAAATGGAAGTTATTATCTTTTCGATAGTCTGACCACAGACCCTCTTAGTGGTACAGACAACGTGGTAGATGTCTCAGGATCTTCAGTTGCTACACTCGTCGCTAATATCAGTGGAGGCACATTCTGATAATGGAGATACATAATGAACGAGAATGGTGACTATGTTAGGCATTTGAACCAAATTCTCATGCAAAAGTACCTTGATTCTGTTTCCGTATCAATACGTCTGGAAGCCAAGGTGCTGGAATTGAGTGAAAAAATAAAGCAACTGGAGTCACAGATAAATGGCTAAAGAATCTGAGATTAGGATATTTAACTCACAATCCTCTGGGGCGACGCCTGATGTCTCCCAGATGGCGTACGGTGAGCTGGCGATCAACACCGCCGATGACAAGTTGTTCTATAAGAGATCAACTTCAGGTCTTGGCACCATTTCTGCTCGTGACCCCTACATGGGGTTCAGATATGAGTACAAAACTGGCGGTGTCACTTCAGGAACTACTGGTGGTATTAATATCTCTGGAAACACTTTCAGTGTTCACCCAGAAGATCTAGATGGAAACGATCTGACTTCATTCTGGGAATCTGTCAGAGTAGCAGAAACTGGCCTAATCTACTGGGCTGCCGAAGACAGAGACAAGACAATCAACAACATGTCCTTTGTCACTGGAGACTACAAATCAGCTCCAGATGACACTGTGTTGACTTTTAACGGCAGCCATCTGGTCAGCAACGCGTTGACAGATGGACAAGACGTTATTGTTCTTGTAACCACAACTGGCAAAACTGCAGACTTACCAACTGTTCCTTCTGAACTGAGATATAGGTTTGCTCCCTATAGCCTTTCGAGTGGGGACACAAAGTTTGCGCTGAGTGGTTACACGATACTGGAAAAAACTGGACACTGGTGCCCTACCGTTGGAGGCGGCATCTGGCCAGATATGGACCAGGCCCCGTTCTATCTTCCTCCTCAGAGGGCATTCTTTAACAAGATTGATATTGATGGTGTCGATGCTACCCTGTTTTTCAAACAAGTTGGTCCAGGTGACATCATCAGTGTTGAAAACGCAGAGACATTTGTTAATGGTGGTGTGACATACAGACCAGGCCAGATTTATATGAGGTTCGTAGTTGGGCAGAACACCTCAACCACAGAGCCCTGGGATGAAAACCAGTACGTTGGGTATTACGACGATGTGGTACAAAACCCTGGTGATAGTGGAGACGCATTCATAATTAACACTGACGGAGAGTGGAGTGACATTACCTACTCTCCCAGTTTTAACCTCGGCCAGAGTGTGGCTGCTGGCAACTTCACGACTGCACTGGAACAACACAACTGGACGCCTGGTGACACAGACAACGACGACGACGGTCTTTTGTTTGCAGTTACCAGAATTCCTTCTGGTGGTGGAGGTCCTTTGGTTGCTGGTCAGAGAGAATTTGACAGAGAAGGAAATATTGTCCTTAGTTACGGTTTCACCAGTGGAACTCCAACCAATAATGGTGAGGTATATGTAGACACCTCCATCATACCAAATAACCAAGTTCAGATTCATAAGACTGGAGAGTTGGGAGAAGATAACAGGCAGATTTTCAGTGATCTGACCAACTCTAGAAGTCTAATCAATATTGTTAGAACCAAAGGTTTCACCGCTGGTGCTGGTTCTGCATATGCGACATACACCGTAGGTCCAGCAGTATATCAAAGTGGCACTTATTGGTCTTTCGATATTGAAGATGCAATCACTGGTGGTACGTCTGGTAATACCTGGGGGTATCCAAGCCTAACTGCTGGTGATCGGGTTAGAATCACCATTTCACCTTTGAAAACCTATAACAACGTTGAAACATTCAACGGGGTAACTGGTGACGTAGAAGGCGTCTCTTCGTTCAATGGTTTGACAGGAACCGTTGATACCAGTTCATTGACACTGCATGTCGCAGGTATCTCAAGTGATGGTGGGATTACGGTAGGTAATTTGTTCATAGGAACAAACGAAAAAATTATGAGTGTCACAGACACTGATGACTTTGTTAACTTTGGTGTCAATAAGTTCGAGATTTACCAAGATAACTCCAGAATGATTAAAGCAGACGCCACAAGAGTCTATGTTGGTTCTTCTGGTACAAATAAGGATCTATATGTCTTCGGTAAGTTAAAATCCTATGATGAGTTGAATGCCTTAGTAGGTATCTCACTGGATGCTGGCGGCATTACCTTCCCAGACGGAACCCACCAAGACACAGCAGCAACAAGCATTACTGATTACGTCGAATCATTCAACGGAGCAACTGGTGCAGTAGAAGGTGTATCTTCAGTCAACGGAGCAACTGGAGACATAACCGCTGGTGGTGCGGGTATTCGATTCACATTCGAACCATCGGTTCCATCAATGGGTGCTGGAGAAATCTGTATCACCTCAGCGGTCATGACGGTCAGTTATACATCGGCATCAGGTCTGGGAATGACTGGTGCTATTCAAGACTTCTATGATGCTGGTGGTGGATCTGTTCTTGTGTCCAGTGCTGATGGAAATAGAGTTTTATACATCGGAGACATTCCATCATCTCAGTTGACAGACGTTTCTGGTTCATCCTACTGGAGATTTACCTTCAGTGGAACCGATCTGATCAATGACGAAGCAAATATGGTATCTGGTGAAAACCTGTTCCTGAGTCTGGTTCCAAGAAAGACCGTCACCTCATCCTACGCAGGACACATCTACTCCCCATCAGAGGGAACCTACTACCTCGATCCACGCGCACCAGTCGGAAGAACCATCACAGAGTTCTACGCCATCTGTGGAACTGGTGGTATCTCTGCTGATCTCTACAACTCTGGTGCAACAGTCGGATCTCTCAATGTCACACCAACGGGTGCCACCGCATCTCTGTCAAACACATCACTTGCCGAAGGTGGAACACTCGAAATGGTGACATCCAACTATAGTGCTTGTTATGACTTTAGATTTGCGGTGAGGTACACTCAATGAGCAACTGGTTTGGTGGAGAACTGTGTGGAGAAGAACCTGCTCTCTGTGTGGAGGTGCGGGTTGATACTGCCGAACAATCTGGTGTTGGTAATTTTGGGTTTAGTCGGATTGCCGCTGCAACCAATAATGTGTTGATCGACTGGGGTGACGGAAGTTATCCAGAAACAGTGACTACAACTGGTGGTATTACTCACGGTTATGCAGACTCAACAAAGAGATATCTTGTCAAGATATATGCAGCAAATCCAAGTCACGCATTTGGAAATAACTCGTACCTTAGTAGAAACTATGACGAAAACAAGATCACTGAACTCGTCGCGATGGGTGACATCAAATACGATGGGTTAGGAAGCAGCGATCATGGTTTATTTCGCGAAGTACGGTCAATGGTCGGTACTCCTCTGAAGTCTTCTGCTGATTTAAGAAATATTAGTTCAAACGGATTTTTCCGATTATTTAATCTTGCTACTGTTTTTAATGGAAACGTCGGCTCTTGGGATGTGTCAAGTGTGACGAATATGCGTCAAGCATTTAATAACGCAGTGGCGTTCAACCAAGATATAGGATCTTGGGATGTTTCGAATGTGACAAATATGAGAAATCTGTTCGATAATGCATCTACGTTCAACCAAGATATAGGATCTTGGGATGTTTCGAATGTGACAAATATGAGAAATCTGTTCGATAATGCATCTACGTTCAACCAAGATATAGGATCTTGGGATGTGTCAAGTGTGACAAATATGAATCAGATGTTCAATAGTGCTGGCGTATTCAACCAAGATATCGGTTCGTGGGATGTTTCGAATGTAACGGACATGGGGTTGATGTTCATTGGTGCATCTTCCTTTGACCAAGATATCAGCGGATGGAGCCCTTCTACAACTGCTGCTAATTTTTCTGGTATGTTGGCCAATAGCGGATTATCCGTAGAGAACTACAGTAAATGGTTGATTTGTCTTGCGAACTGGGCATATGACAACAGTTACACCACTGCCGAATCTCTTGGTGCATCTGGACTTCAGTATAACAATACGACATACACGGGAATCGGATCGGGTCAATATACCGATGCAGTGTCCGCAAGAGCATATCTTGTAACGACTCTTGGTTGGACCATCACTGATTCAGGACAAGCATAATGCACGAACATATAACGACACAAACGACATGGTGTATTGCTCACGGACTTGGTGAGAAGATTCACTATGCACAGGTGAGAGAAGGAATCGTGATCACCACAGGACAACCGAATCTGGAGTTGTTCTACAATCGTGCCGAGTGGGAATCACGACTCACGGAACTTGGTATTGCAGTAGAACTCCCAGAGGAAGATGAGATCCCACTCGAACCAACGACAGACGATTTGTTGTTCACTGATTCGGTGGATGACTTTCTATACGAAGACAAAGGATTCCGCCATGTCGCGAATCCATATCGCAGAGAATACTAAATAGAATAAAGGAGAATATAGAATGAAATCACTCTATCCATTCGCAGACATCATGACACTCATGAGTAAGATCGAAGGTAACATCACCAAGTTGGGTGTTATCTACACATCACAAGAGGAAAGAACCGCAACCGATGAAGCGCTCATCGACTCATTCCTTGCAAAAGCAACAGAACTTTCAACAGCAGCAAACGCACTGAAGGGTATCACATTTGATAACGGAGGTGCCTGATGGCAATCACAGATCCTGAAGCGATCAAGTTCGTCAATGAGTACATTCGCCCAATGTGCGAAACAGTTCGTTACATGGGTGCAAGAGGTGCAGACTTCGCAAACAAGTGGGCACAGATCGCTGGTGAGTTTCCAAACGACCCAACAGAGGTCGTAGAAGACGGAAGAGAGAGCCAAGGTGTCTCTCGTCTCACTGGTGCTGATATCAATGCAGTCGCTGGTGCATTCACCACTCTTCTCTCGGAAATCTCTGGTGCAACCGCACAAGCCATCATCAGCAAGCCATGCGTTCGTCCTCTACTGTACAGCCCAGAATCTGGCTTGTGATACTAGATGGGTTGACTCCAGAACGCCTATCGAATAAATTAAGAGTCCCTTCAAGGGGGTTGGAATAAAACACACAGGAGAATTCTAGACTATGAACGGTTTGCCTACTCTTCGTTATTTTCGTACCCACTCCAATGTTCAACATCCAGTACTGAGCACACAAGAAGCCGCATGCTATGATCTTTGTGCACATCTCCATGGACCAGTGTCTTCTGAAGACAGGTTCCCAGAGATCAGATCAGTCACTCTCTACACCCCACACAACGAGATGATTACGGCTGTCGTTGAGACGGTGTTCGTCAACGACGAGCCACAGTCCTCGGTCTTGATCCCACCGCGCCACCGTGCTGTAATTCCTACTGGTGTCGTTTTCGACATCCCCAAGGGATTCTCGGTTAGGCTTCATCCACGATCTGGACTTTCGATCAAGAAGGGATTCATCGTGGCGAATTGTGAAGGAGTCATCGATTCTGACTACTTTCATGAGATCAAGGCTCTGATGGTCAACAACAGTGACATGCCCATTACGATTAATCATGGGGATCGGATCTGCCAAGCAGAGTTGGTTCGAGTAGAACCACACACTTTCGAAGAGACAAACGTCCGACCAGAGCAAAGGACCGACCGTGTTGGTGGTCTTGGATCTACTGGTATTCAGTAATGAGGTGAAAAATGAATCGTGATGAATTGATTGAATATCATGTTGATCTTTGCGATGCTGCTAGAGAGCTGATGCGTCTCAAGAATCACGACTACGCTGGTGAAGGATCCAGCAACCCATGGATGAATTTCGAGCGATCTGAACTGATGGGTGTTTGCAAGACAGAGCAGGCATTCATGGTCCGAATCCTCGACAAGATCAGCAGACTGATCACGTTCGTCGATGCTGGTCAGCTACAAGTCAAGGAAGAAAGTGTCTTTGACTCTATCGTTGATTTGATCAACTACCTCGTCCTCTTTGGTGCCTTCGTCAACGAGAAGAAGGATACCAACCGACCAGTTCGAGGTCAGGCTGGATTTCTGACCGAAGAAGATCTTGACGACCCAACGCCCAACTGCTAGAATGAGAGAATGAGCGAAAAGAAATTCTATACCAATGTGGTCACATACGGCAACACGATCTACTACCGAGGTTATGAAAACGGAAAAGCCGTAAAGACCAACCCAGAGTTCAATCCGACTCTCTTCATCCCCTCCAGACGCGAAACACGATATCGCAACCTGGAGGGGTTGTTTGTTGAACCAGTACATCCAGGCTCCATTCGAGATTATCGCGAATTTATCAAGAAGTACGATAATGTCGGTGGCATGCGCATCTACGGCGACATCAATCTCGAATGCCAGTTTATCGGAAAGGAGTTTCCACAAGAAGAAGTGGATTACGACTTCAGCATGCTGAAAGTCGCGACCATCGACATCGAGACTACGTGTGATCACGGATTCCCTGACATCGACAACCCCAAGGAGAAGATCATTGCGATCACTATTCAGATTGGTGATAAAACTACTAGTTTGGGTCTGGGTAGTTTCAATATTGTGGGTGTCGATTCTTTTGATTACGTTGAAGAACGGGACCTCCTGACCACATTCCTCGATTTCTGGGACAATGAGAGACCAGACATCGTGACAGGATGGAACATCCGATTCTTCGACATCCCCTATCTTTTTGCACGAATCACTGAAGTGCTCGGTGAGAAGGAAGCAAAGAGGCTTAGTCCATGGCGAATCACTAAGGAGAAGAGTGTTCATCGCCGTGGTCGAGAGCAGAAGATCTTTGATCTCGTCGGCATCGCGGTCATGGATTACTTCGATCTCTACCAAACGTTCACATACACGAACCAAGAGTCCTATCGACTCGACCACATCGCGTACGTTGAGCTTGGTGAACGCAAGTTGTCATACGAAGAACACGGATCGATCCGCGAGTTCTACAAGAATGACTTCCAGAAGTTCATGGAATACAACGTCAAAGACGTTCATCTTGTGACTCGTCTTGAAGAGAAGTTGAAGTTGATGGAGTTGGCAGTCGCTCTCGCCTATGCCGCCAAGGTCAACTTCATGGACGTCTTCTCTCAGGTCAAGATGTGGGACTCCATCATCTACCATTATCTTAAGGCTCACAACATCGTCATTCCTCCTCGTGCGGTGACGAAGAAGGCAGAACAGTACGCAGGTGCTTATGTGAAGGAACCAATCGTCGGAATGCATGATTGGATCATGTCCTTCGATTTGAACAGTCTGTATCCCCACCTGATTATGCAGTACAACGTGAGTCCTGAGACCAAGGTGGCAAACACCGAGAAGGGTATGATGCTCGGACTGATGAGTCCAGACAGACTGCTGAATCCGACCGAAGGAACGCAGTCCTTCCTCGATGAGTGGAAGGAGCAAGATCTCTCCATTGCATCGAATGGTGTAACCTTCACTCGCAAGTTCAAGGGATTTTTGCCTGCGATCATGGAGAAACTCTACGAAGAGCGAAAGGTCGCCAAGAAGAAGATGATCGAGTGTCAGCAGGCAGCAGAGAAAGACCCTGGCAATAGGAAGATCGAATACGACATCACCAAGTACAAGAACCAGCAGTTGGTCCGCAAGGTACAGTTGAATTCGGCATATGGTGCAGTTGGTAATGAATACTGCCGATACTACGACGTTGAGCTGGCAGAGGCAATCACGATTTCTGGTCAATTCAGCATCAGATGGATTGAGCACAGACTGAATGAATATTTCAATAAAGTTCTGGGCACGGAGAAGAAAGATTATGTTGTTGCAATCGACACTGACTCAGTGTATCTTCGGGTTGGCGACCTTGTGTCTCGTTTCTGCCCACATAAGACGGAACAAGAAATTGTTGATTTCCTCGATAGAACGGCAGAAGAGGCTATCCTCCCATTCATCGATCGAAAGTACGAAGAGATGGCGGAGAAGGTCAACGCGTACCAGCAGAAGATGAAAATGGGCAGAGAGGCAATCGCTAACAAGGGCATCTGGACTGCCAAGAAGCGATACATCCTCAACGTGCTCGATAATGAAGGTGTTCGGTACGAGACTCCCAAGATCAAGGTGACAGGAATCGAGACGACGAGAGCATCGACTCCTGAAGCTGTCCGCAAGTTCTTGACCGAGACGATTCGTCTGATCCTTGACACAGATGAAGATACGGTGATTAACCACATCGAAGAAGTGAGGAATCATTTCAATGGTCTGACTCCAGAAGAGATTGCGTTCCCGAGAGGAATCAAAGGTCTGAAGAAGTACGGAGATTCAAGCAGAGTTTATGCACCTCACACTCCGATCGCGACCAAAGGCGCTTTGCTGTACAATTACCATTTGAAGAAGAACGGACTCCTCAATAAATACCAGGCAATTCAAGAGAATGACAAAGCAAAATTCATCTATCTGAAATTGCCCAACACGATCAGAGAGAGGGTGATCACCTTCCCAGACGGACTGCCGAAGGAGCTCGATCTTCATGATTATGTTGACTATGACACGCAGTTCGAGAAATCGTTTCTCGATCCATTGAAGTCTATTCTGGAAGCCATCGGTTGGAGTTCAGAAAGAGAAAGCACACTTGAAGGACTTTTTGTATGACTGATTTTTTGCAAACGATCATCAAGGACTCTGGCAACAAGTACGCAAGCATTGTCGATGAAGGAGTGGAGGGGAGCGACATCAGTGGATTCATTAACACTGGTAGCCTCATCTTTAATGCACTCCTGTCTGGCGACATTTATGGCGGAATTCCAGACAACAAGATTATCGCACTCGCTGGAGAAAGTGCAACAGGCAAGACTTACTTTGCACTCGACATGTGCAAGAAGTTTTTGACCGACAATCCAGAAGCAGCGGTTCTCTACTTCGACACCGAGCAAGCAATCACCTCTGGTATGATCAAGGATCGCGGTATCGATCCCAAGAGAGTGGCGATCTTCCCAGTTGCTACTGTCGAAGATTTCCGACACCAGTGTATCAAGATCGTTGATAAGGTGCTGGAAATGGACAAGAGTGAGCGAAAGCCCATGATGATTGTGCTCGACTCTCTGGGCATGCTTTCGACCAACAAGGAGATCAACGATACCGCAGAAGGTAAGGACACGAGAGACATGACTCGTGCACAGTTGATCAAAGCGACCTTCAGGGTGTTGACTCTTAAGCTCGGTCAAGCACACATTCCGATGCTCCTCACCAATCACACTTATGACGTAGTTGGTGCATATGTTCCCACCAAGGAGATGGGTGGTGGGTCTGGTCTGAAGTATGCAGCATCGACCATCGTCTATCTCTCCAAGAAGAAAGACAAGGATGGAACCGACATCATCGGTAACATCATCAGGTGCAAGTTGTTCAAGAGCCGCCTGACCAAGGAAAACAAGCAAGTTGAAGTCCAACTCAATTACGACACAGGACTCAACCCATACTACGGCCTAGTGGATATCGCTGTGAAGTACAACATCTTCAATAAGCTGGGCACTCGCATTGAACTCCCTGATGGAAGGAAGGTTTATGAAAAGCAAATCAACAACAACCCAGAACAATACTACACAGACGAAATTCTCGACCAAATCAACCGAGCTGTTGGCATTGAATTCAAGTACGGATCCAGCGGGACAGAGGAAGATGTTGAGGGAGAGAGCACCGAAGTTTGAATTTCTCGAATCCGAGAATGAAGGAGAGTTTCAGACTATCCGTATTGACAGCGGACCAGCCTCTGGTGTAAAATACCGATATGGTGTGATCTCCTTCAGCGGGATCGATGAAAATGGGGACTTGATCGATGGTGGGGAGCCTTCGATCAATTTCACGTACGAGATCGCGGAAGATTGCGATGTCGAAGTTGATCAGGTGATCATAGATGAAATGGGCAAGGTCCTGTCGGTCTTGCTAGATGCGAAATATGGCGGTGAAGACAATGAAGAACCCATCGACGGAGAAGACGATCCTGAGCAGTCTGGTTCAGGATGAGGAATACCTGCGAAAGGCGATGCCCTTCATCAAAGAAGAGTATTTCGCCGATAGAGTGGAAAGGAAGGTCTTCTGTCAGATTCAGGACTTCGTGTCCAAATACAACAATCTGCCTACACAAGAAGCACTCGGTATTTGCATCTCAGAGATCAATGACTTCACAGAGTCCGATTTCCGTGAAGCGAAAGAATTGGTGTCTGAGATCTTCGAAAAGAAGGAATCGCGACCAGACCAGAAATGGCTCGTGGACACGACTGAGAAATTTTGCAAAGATAAAGCGATTTACCTTGCTATTCTAGAATCCATCCAGATCATAGATGGCAAATCGAAGCACGACAAGGGTCATCTTCCCAAGTTGTTGCAAGATGCACTGTCTGTTTCTTTCGATACACATGTTGGTCATGATTACATCGAAGATGCAGAAGATCGATACGAGTTTTATCACCGCAAAGAAAAGAGAATCGCATTTGATCTTGACTACATGAACAAGATCACCAATGGTGGGACTCCGACCAAGACTCTCAACATTGTGCTTGCTGGAACTGGTGTGGGTAAGTCTCTTTTCATGTGTCACCATGCGGCAAATTGCCTCTCTCAAGGCAAAAACGTTTTGTACATCACATGCGAGATGGCAGAAGAGAGAATCGCAGAGAGAATCGATGCGAACCTAATGGACATCACGATGGACGAGCTCCACGAGTTACCCAAGGATTCCTATGAGAAGAAAATGGCAAAGGTAGCTGGCAGGGTTTCTGGTGCTCTGATTGTCAAGGAGTACCCTACTGCAACCGCCAATGTGAATCACTTTCGATCTCTGCTTGAAGAGTTGAAGATGAAAAAGAATTTCGTCCCCGACATCATCTTCGTGGATTACCTCAACATCTGTGCTGCTGCGAGATTTAAGAATGCAGCGAACGTCAACTCATACATGTATGTCAAGGCGATCGCAGAAGAATTGCGTGGTCTGGCGATGGAGACTGAGATACCCGTCTTTTCTGCTACCCAGACCAACCGCACAGGATTCACTAGCTCAGACGTAGGACTGGAAGACACCTCGGAATCTTTCGGTCTGCCACAGACCGCCGACTTCATGTTTGCTTTGATCGCCAATGAAGAATTGGATCAGTTGAACCAGATCCTAGTCAAGCAGTTGAAGAACAGATATGCTGATCCCGCCACGAACCGCAGATTCATCATCGGGATAAATAGAGCGAAGATGAAATTGTACGATGTCTCTTCTGCTGACCAAGACGATCTTGTAGATTCAGGTCAAAGCGGATACATAAGGGACGATCTGGGTGATAAGTTTAAAGTAGGAGAGAAGTTCTCCGATTGGACTCTTTGAGGATACTATTATGACTGATAGAAACGACGACAACTACGACCGACGCGCCCTGGAAGAAGCAGAGATGGAAGAATGGCGGCAGTGGGCAGAATCTTGGATCAACGAAATCGATGAGGAACATGGTGCTGGTGAAGTCGGCACTGATGAATTGATCAACCAATACAAGAGAGACACTCCAGGGCAATGAGCATCATACTCGATCGCCAGTTCATTGACATCGCTGGTAGAAGCCTGAGAAATTTCAAGTGGAAAAAAGAAGGACTTGCCAACTGCTCCTGTCCCATTTGCGGTGACAGCAAGCGAGACAAGAAGAAGGCAAGAGGTTATTTCTATAGTAAGCATGGCAAGTTTTTCTACAAGTGCCACAATTGCGATTATTGGGCGAACCTGTACACATTCCTGAAGGACACCAATGTTAGCCTTCATAAGGAATATTGCATTCAGTCATGGCTCCAGAGTCCCGCTTACAGCGAGAAGAAGAATCAGAAAAGGGGAGATGAGATGTTTGGACTGAAGAACAGCAAGCCCAAGTTCAAAGACAAGATGCTCAAAGGGTGCAAATGTCTGAAAGATCTTCCTAAGGATCATCCTGCAGTTCAGTTTGCTGATCTTCGCATCATCCCCAAGCAACACTGGGACAAGCTGTTCTTCACCGAGAATTTCGGTGATCTCGCTGCAAACCTCGACCCAGAGCAGAAGCTCCTAAAGTATGACCCAAGAATCGTGATTCCTTTTTATAACAAGGAAGGAGGGGTGGTAGCGGTTCAAGGTCGTGCTCTCAGCATGAAGGCAGAAAACGAAGCACGCAAGACCGTGAAGTACATCACCGTCAAGGCAGACAAGAGCATCGAACGTCTATGGTACGGGATGTGGAGGGCAAACCCAAAAAAGAGAGTGTACGTTGTTGAAGGACCGATCGACAGTCTGTTTTTGGCGAATGCAGTCGCCATGGTCGGTGCTGGTTCTGCTAGCAACATCCCTTCCAGATTTGCTAATTCTGATATGGTTTTCGTGCTTGATAATGAACCTAGAAACAAGCAAATCATCAAGTATAACCAAAATCTCATCGACGCAGGTCACAAAGTTTGTATTTGGCCTAAGACGATAGACAAGAAAGACGTCAACGATATGGCGTATGACATGAGTGTCCGTGACATTCAGAAAATGATTGATAGAAACACATTCAGCGGACTTGAGGCGTCGCTGAGACTTAAGGAATGGAGTGTTTGATATGAACAGTTTTAATTGCAAGTTTGAGTATCTTTGGTTGGACGGGTATGAAACACCCAACATCAGAAGCAAGACCAAGTATGTGACCATTCAGACTGAGAATGACAATCTTAGGATGGAAGATATTCCAGAGTGGTCTTTCGACGGATCAAGCACGGAACAGGCAGAAGGTGGAAACAGTGACTGTGTGCTCGTCCCAGTGAAAGTTTACAAAAACACCATCGAGCAGACGTAT
>Ga0180431_10005302_pt1 | contig 15728 bp, 18 predicted proteins | sample SS_ome_11_FD_132459 | JGI IMG/M metagenome (GOLD analysis project Ga0180431, IMG submission 132459) | Hypersaline lake sediment archaeal communities from the Salton Sea, California, USA - SS_1_MS_1 metaG | ecosystem: Environmental > Aquatic > Non-marine Saline and Alkaline > Hypersaline >... | reverse complement strand
TGATAGCGCCCGGTGGCGGCCAGCCGGCGGGCCATCGCGGGCAGCTCAAACGAGCCCGGCACGTAGTAGACGTCGTAGTCGCACTCACCGTCGCCCGTGCTGTGGCGCTCCAGCAGGTCGATGGCGCCGCTGAGCAGCTGCTCGGTGATCAGTTCATTGAAGCGGCTGACCACGATGCCGACCGTCAGGTCCTCGGCGATCGTGCGCGGCCGGTATGTGTTGCCCATGAGGATATGCTACCATGCCCCGCCGTGAACCTCTGGCAGGCTTCAACGGTGGTCTTCGACAACGACGGCACGCTTTATCCGTCGGGTCCGGCGGTCGGTCGCGCCGTGCTGGAGGCGCACCGCCGCTACGTGGCGGAGCACGGCCTGGCGATCCCGACCCCCGACCTTCAGTGGCTGAGCCACATGATCGGCGCGGACGCCAGGGAGTTCTACGGCGCGATGATGCCCGACCAGCCCGAGAGCGTGCGCCGCGAGTTCGAGGAGTTCTGCCTGGACTACGAGCGGCGGGCGGTGCGGGAGCATCCGCACATGTACGAGGGGGCGGAAGGGGTGCTCAGCGCCCTCAAGCACGCCGGCCGGTGGCTGGTGATGGTCACCAACGGCGGGCCGACCTACGTGCAGCACATCTGGGACACCTGCGGCTATGGGCGGTTCTTCGATGCCGTCTATCCCTTCGGCCCGCCGGACTACGCCTCCAAGGCCGAGCGGCTTATGCGTGCCGTGGCCGACTGGGGCCGCCCCGCCGTGATGGTCGGCGATCGTGCCTCGGACCGCACTGCGGCGGAGCAGGTGGGCATCGGCTTCATCGGCTGTGCCTACGGCTACGCCGGCCCGGGTGAACTGGATGGAGCGGAGCACGTCGTAAGCGATATCCGCGAGTTGTACAATCTCCTGATAGCCCCGGAGGAGAGAGCGTAATGCGAAGAGCAGCCGCGCTGATCTGTGCCGCAGTACTGCTGAGCCTGGCCGCCCAGGCCCGGGCCCAGGTGGACGAGCCGACGGAGGTGGTCAACGACGAGTTCCACTTTGCCTACACCGTCGAGGGCGGGTCCTTCGTGGCCTACCCCGCGGACGGCAACGGCTTCAAGTGCATCCACAATCCGGCGGGGGGCGGACCCGGGACCACGCCGGACTACGGGATGCTGGTCTTCGGCGGCTACCTCTACGTGCTGTCTGCCGAGCAGGCCGCGGCCGCCAGGCTGGATCCGCCGGAGGAGACGGTGCTGACGGTCGACGACGTGCACAACAACACCCGCTTCAGCGACCTGGTCAAGGGCGCGATGTCGGCCTACGACCGCGAGCCCGCGGGTGAGGCGGTGATCGGCGTGGAGGGCGGCTCCAGCATCCGCGTGCCCTACTTCGTCTGGAGCCGCACGGTCGGCACCCAGACCAAGCACGCGCTGATGTACTCGGTGGTACACGGCGACGGCTTCGTCAACGTGCAGGTCGAGAGCAGCCGTCCGTTCACCAAGCAGCAGCTCAGCTGGTTCACCACCAAGCTCAGGCTGCTGGAGCTGCCGGTGGTGGCGGAGGAAGCGGAGCCGGCTGAGGGAGCCGGAGCCGCCGGAGGCAGCTAAGCCCGCGGGGGGTCTGGCCGCTACGGATCGTGGGCGAGACGCCCGCGCCACCGAAACAAATTGCAGGCTGGCAGCCTGCCCCACTGGCCGTGGCTGTGGGTGCAGTCTGGATGAGGCACAAGCGGAGACCTACTCGCCGCCGCATCCACTGCAGTTGCCAACAAGGACCGAAGAACCTCGACCAGTGGCGCAGGCAGCCTTGCCTGCGATTATCGGCATCGCCCCTACCCGGCAGGCCGGACTTCAGTCCGGCGGTTCAAAGGTCGGCGGGTTGAAACCCGCCGCTACCGGTGTGATGGTAGGCGGGGTTTCAACCCCGCGATTCGAGGGTCAGGGGGCTGAAGCCCCGCCGGAGGCGGGCCTACCGGGCATGCGGACGGGACGTCCGCGCTCCGGATGCCGGCAGGATGCCAGAGCTCCCAGCTACTCGACGGGCCACTCCTTGATCTCGTAGTCGTCGCCGACCAGGCCCAGCTTGACCAGAAACTCGCTGCCGCCCGCGCGATAGAACGCCACCCCCAGCTGGTTCAGCCGGCGCGCGAGGCGCTCCAGCTCATCGGCGGGGGCGTGGGTGTCGCGGCCCAGCCGGCCGATCAGGTCGCCCTCGGGCACGGCGAAGGTGCCGCGGACCGCCAGCGCCTCGCCAACGTCCTCCACCCTCAGCTCGGCAGGGGCGAAGTTGGCGACGAAGCACTGATACTGGCCCGCCTGCTTGCGCAGCGGATAGAGGTGATAGGCGTGGCGCCGGCCGCCGGTGATGACGTCGAAGGTGGTCTTCATCACGCAGCCGCCGTCAAAGCCGCCCTGGCGCTGCGTCGCCCGCACCGCAAGCACGTAGTCCCCGCGGGGCAGCGCGACCGTCAGCGGCGTGGTCCCCAGATAGTGCGACTCCGTGAAGACGACGTCCTCGACGGTGACCTCCGCGCCGCCTTCCTCGGCGCCCTGGATCTCGCCGACCGCCGCCAGATAGAGCGCGTAGCCCTCGGGCACGGACAGGATGGAGACGTTGCCGCCATCGGTCACCGCCGGATCATCGCGGCCGACCGGTCCCCACTGCGCGGTCAGCACTGCCAGCAGATCCGGATCGAGCAGCTCGGCCGCACTCGTCGGCTGGGCCACTGCCAGCTCCGGGGCTTCCTGAACAGCCTCCGGTGGGGCCGCGGGCTCCTCGGCGGGCGCTTCGTCCTGGGCCAGGGCACCGGCGGCCAGGCCAAGGGTGAGCACGGCGATCAGCAGTGATACGCAGACCTCTCGCAGCATGACGGCCTCCTCTCGCGGTCCTATTGTAACGCCGGGGCAACTCGTGGGCGCCGCTACTCCTCCCACTGGTCCTTGCCCCAGTCGCGGCGGTCGGTGTCGATGGTCTCCCAGGGGTCGTGGACCGGCGGCTTGCGCCGCCCCATGAAAGCCTGGATGATCCGCGGCAGCCAGGCCGCCAGCAGCACGGCGGCGGCGATCACCCACACGACCGCGGGCAGGGACAGCAGCCAGTTGATCAGCTCCACTGCCTTATCCTCCAGCTTCAGCGTCGATCGCCGCGCGATAGGCCGCCGTCGCCGTGGCGATCGAGTCGGCGGTGTTACCGGTGACGACGGCGCCGATCATCAGGCCGCCGGTGCCGGTCCGCATCAGCCAGCGCGCGTCCTCGGGCGTGATCGCCTTCTGAGTGGGCACCAGCAGCGGGGCGTCCACGTACTCCTGCAGGATGCGCAGGCGGCGGTAGTCGTAGTAGGTGAACGGCTGGCCGTAGTCCTCGGCGGGGAAGATACTGGCCTCGCACATGTGGATGCGGTTGACGCTTTGCTCCGGCGAGGTGTAGAGGTGGGTCATGTAGAAGGCCGGCTCGACGAAGCCGTCGAACTCCGAGAGCGCGACGATCAGATTCAGCGGCAGATCGATGAACCACAGCGGCATGTGCTGGACGTAGATGTCGATGAAGTCCAGTCCGTCGCCGGCCAGCACCGTAAGCTCTTCACGGGTGGGCAGCGCAGCCGGGTCGGCGCCCGGCATCAGCCCGACCGGGATCTCCATCGCGCCGATGATCTCGCGGATCGCGGGCGCCTCGCGAGCGTAGTCGCCGAACTGCGTGCCGCTGGCGTGGTGGCTGACATTCATGTGCACCTTGAGCGCGTCGGCGCCGGCACCGGCCGCGGCGCGGGCGAGTTCGATGTCGTTGCGGGGAAGACTGACGATCAGCTGCATAAACCTGCCTCCTCTAGGCCTGCCGGCGCGATTGCGCCGGAGTCCGTCACGAAGCTGGTGACCAGCCCCGATTCAGTAACGTCAAAGCTCGGATTGTACACCGGATACGACTCGGGTACCAGCTGCGCCGTTCCGCAGACGTGCACCTCCTCGGCGCAGCGCTGCTCGATGACGATCTCCGCGCCACTTGGCGTGCCGCAGTCAAAGGTGGAGCGCGGCGCGACCACGTAGAACGGAACACCGGCGTCGCGGGTCAGCAGCGCCAGCATGCGGGTGCCGACCTTGTTGGCGAAATCGCCATTGCGCGCGATGCGGTCGGCGCCGGTGGCCACTACGCTCACCCGTCCGGCGGCCAGCAGCGGGGCGGCGGCGCTGTCGATCAGCAATTCGAATTGTACGCCCAGCCGCTCGAGCTCCCAGCAGGTCAGCCGCGCCCCCTGCAGCAGCGGCCGGGTCTCCAATACGAAGATACCGTCGAGCAGCCCGCGGCGGTAGCCCTCGACCAGCAGGGCCAGGGCGGTTCCGCCGCCGCCGGTGGCCAGCGCCCCGGTATTGCAGATGGTCAGCGCCCAGCCGCCTCGCGGGAGCACGGTATCTGCGTGCGACGCGATCCGCTCGCTGGCCGCCAGGTCCTCGGCGTGGATGGCCCGGGCCTCGGCCAGCAATGCGGCGGCCGGGTCAGGTGCCCGCGCGTCGAGCACGGCGGTCATGCGCTCCAATGCCGCGAACAGGTCGCGGGCGGTCGGCCGCGTACTGGCCAGCAGGTCGACGGCGGCTTTGAGCCGCGGCGGCGATTCCCCCCGCAGCGCCTCGACGGCGATCGCATAGGCGGCGACGATGCCGATCAGCGGCGCCCCGCGGACCTTGAGCGTTTTGATCGCGTCCGCGGCATCCTGCGCCGATGTGAGTTCCAACTCCACCAGCCGCCAAGGCAGCTCAGTCTGGTCGATCACGTACAGCCGGTCGTTACTCAGGCGCACCGGCCTGACGCTGCTCAGCGGCTGGACGTCCCGCCCGGGCATGCTAGCCGCGCTCCAGGTACTGGCGCGTGAGCCGCTTGCTGCGATCCACGGCGGGCTGGTCGAAGGCGTTGACACTGTAAAGCAGGCCCGCCTGGGCGGTCGCTAGCATCCAGAGCTGCAGATACGCTCCGACCGAGGCGGCATTGAGGCTGGGCAGACTGATCTCATATACCGGACGGCCCTCCTCGATCAGCGCGTCGCGGGTGCCGCGACGGCTGGCCGAGAGCAGCTCGCCGAAGGTTCGCTCGTTGAGAAGTGCCAGCTCGGCGGCCCGCGCATCGGCGGGCAGCACGATCTGGGGATCGGCGGCCCACTGCTCGCAGCTCAGGAAACCGTACAGCTTGTTGTCGGGGCCGTCGAGGTACAGCTGATTCTGGCTATGCTCATCCGTGGCGCCCCGCGCCACCACGGGCGTCAGGCAACCCGGGCCGGGCCCGCCGTCCAGCGTCGTGGCCTTGGCCAGCGACTCGGCCCACAGCTGCCTGAGCCAGCCCCCCAGCTGCACCAGTGGATCGCCGTAGATGTAGTGGACCGTCTCGCGTACGCCGCCCTGGGTGTGCAGCAGGTAGTGCAGGGCGGCCAGCTGCCAGGCCGGGCTGTGGCGCTGCGGTCCCGCCAGGCACTGCTCCTGCATCTCCTGGGCGCCGCGCAGCAGCTCCAGCACGTCCACGCCGCAGAATGCCAGCGGAAACAGCCCGACCGGGCTGAGCACGATGAACCGCCCCCCGACATCGGCCGGGATGTCCAGCGTCATCCACCCGCGCCGTGCCGCCAGGTCGCGCAGCGGCCCGCGGCGGGCGTCCGTGGTGGCCACCACGCGCTCCGCTGCGGGGGCGCCCTCGTCCGCCTGCTGCTCGAGCAGACCCAGCAGATAGAAGAAGCCGGCCAGCGTCGCCAGTGTGCCGCCGGACTTGCTGACTGCGCTGAGCGCCGCGCGCGGCAGGTCGGCCGACTCCACCAGCCAGGCGACCTGGGAGGGATCGACGTTGTCCAGCACCCACAGCGGCCTGAGCGAGGCGACCGGCCAGTCCAGGGCGGCGTAGATCGCCTGGGTGCCCATCGCGCTGCCGCCGATGCCGCAGACGATCAGCTCCTCGCAGCTACCGGCCAGCTCGCGGGCCAGCAGCACGCAGTCCTCAGCCCAGTCGCCACCCGCCGGCAGCTCGAGCCAGCCCAGCGGCCAGTCGGCGCGGTGCTCAAGCAGCCGCCCGATCAGATCGGGCCGCTCGGCGTCCAGTGCATCTAGCGCCGCCTCGAGGCTCAAGCCATCGGCCAGCCGTCTGGCCAGCAGCGACGGTGCGTCCAGTTTCAGTTCGAGATGCCGCATCAGGCCTCCTGCCGCCTGAGCAGATTATACGGTGGGCATCTGGCACGAGGATCGCCGCTGACGCCGGTGGAGGCGGGCAACGACCGGAGGCCGTATGGCTTCGAGTACAATACCTGCAGAGAACCGAGGAAGGGAATGGGAGGTTTACCCGACCATGATTGCACAGCAGTGGACTCTGGCGCACACAATCATCACCCTGATCCTCGCCCTGCTGGCCTTGGCGATTGCGATCCGGCCGCCACGTAACGAGGAGCAATGGCGACTGGCGATGGCCGGGCTGCTGTGGCTGGCGGCTGCGGTGGCGATTGAACTCTGGCTGATCTACCACAGCTTCGGCTGGGTGGAAAAAGTCGTCGCCGCCGCGCTGCTGCTAGTTCTTTGCTTCGGAACCTGGTACTTGTTGACCAAGATAAAGTACCCACCCGCGCTGCCCAGCGACATCCGTGCGATAGAGCTTGACCGGCCAAATGGTGAGGAATGGCTGGAGGAGAAGCTTGAGGAGAAGCTGAAGAAGTCAGGGGCCATTGAAATCGACGCGATGGGCGTCAAGCTGGAAACGGTGTTAAAGGCGATTAGCATCCTCAAGGACACAGTCGGCCTGCTAGAGGGCAGGCAGGTTAGCCTGCGGATCCTGATCCTGAAGGCTGGCAGTGTTGGGGTGACGACGAGAGCCCTCATGGAGAAGAAGAAGACTGTACATGGGGGAGTGCAAAGACTCAGGGAGGACTGGGCGTGCCTGATGCGGGATTGGCAGCAGAACGCGTTCCGCACCCTCGAGGTGCGGGAGTTTGAGTTCTCACCTCCCGTATTCTTGATGCGGGTTGGCGAGCACATGCTGGTGAATCCCTACCTGGCCACGATGGGCTATAACACTATGACGATGTTGCTGAAGAGCCCGAAGAGCAACGAAAAGGACGGTATCTTTAAGCAGTATCAGAGTTTCTTCGATCGCGTCTGGCATGAGAGCAGTGGCCTGTCTGCCGCGCTGCCCGCGGCCGCACCTGAACCCGATGCTCCTGCAGATGATGGCTAGCCGCTAGTTGCCGGGGGGCTGCTCGCCGGCCGACAGCGTGCTGGCGCGCGGCAGCCACAACAGCAGCGTGACCAGCACGGCGATCGAGGCCGCACCGAGGAAGTAAGCGAAGTACGGCATCTGAATGTTGTGGAATTCCCAGCTGCGCTGCAGCTTCGGGAACCAGTTCAGGCTGCGCCACAGCTGGTTGTAGTAGAACACGTAGTTCAGCCGCTCGTAGGTGGTGTAGTGGAAGCTCAGCCACGTGACGTACCAGCCGATCGCGACGTGCGCGCCGACGCCGCAGATGCCCGCCAGCCACCAGGGAAAGCGCAGTACGTGGCGCAGGAGCAGCATCAGGTTGTAGCTGATCAGCACGGCGCAGCCGACCAGCAGCCCGCGCTGCAACATCATCAGCGGCACGCGCACCTGGGCCTCCTCCACCAGCTGCGGATAGCGATGGAGGTACAGCACGGGGGCCAGCAGGATCACCAGCATCAGCAGAAGGATCAGCAGGCCGCCCACGCCGCCGGCGATGTAGCTGAAGCCGTGGTGCGGATAGCGCTTGTACCAGGCCTCGCGCGTGCGGGGGGTCGCCAGCGCCAGCAGCAGCGCGCAGAGCACCAGCGCAGCCTCGATGATGACCATCAGGATCGACATCAGCTCCAGGGTGTCGAAGCGCGGCATGCCCAGCTGGGTGGCCGTGCGCCACTGCACCCAGCTCAGCTGGCCGATCAGATACAGAGCCAGCGCGCAGGCGAGCCACAGGAAGCGGTTGGCGAGTTGCAGGCCGGCGGTGCGCTCCAGCTGCGTCAGCGGCGCCATCGGCCGCAAGCTCGGCGGCTGGGCGGGCAGGCCCTCAGTGTCGGACATCGCTTGCTGCTCGGTCATCACTCTTCCAGCAGGCTCATGATGTTCTGGAAGTAGTTGCTCCAGAACGAGACCAGGATCAACGCCACGATTATACCCAGCACGATGATCGCCACCGGTCCCGCGAACTTGCTGGCGGCCTTGATCTTGTACTCCGCGTCGCGGCGCAGGAACTCGCCGGCCTTAAGCAGCGCGCTGTCCAGGCTGCCCGCCTGCTCGCCGGCCCCGACCAGGTTGCGCACCACCGCTGGGAACACGGGCTGCGCGCGGATGCTCTCCTCGACGGTCACGCCGTTGCGCACCCCGGCGTAGACGAAGCCCACGGCGCGCTCGACGCGCGGGTGCTGCACCGCCGGCTGGGTGGTCTTGAGCCCCTCCAGATACGGCACGCCGGCGCGGGCCAGCAGGCCGAAGGTGTGGCAGAAGCGCGCCACGGCCAGCTGCTGCATCAGCGCGCCGAAGAACGGCAGCAGCATCGCCAGATAGCGCGCCGCGCGCTGGACCAGCCGGAAGCGCAGCAGCAGCCACGCTCCGGCGACGGCGGCCAGCAGCCACAGAAGCCGCACCGCCCAGGTGCCCGGCATAAAGCCGATGAAGGACAGCACCCCCACCGCCAGGATGGCGGTGACAACCACGATCGCCGGATAGATCAGCGCGCCCTGCACGGTGCGCCTCAGTTCGGCTTCGGCCTCGAACCACTCCGCCAGCAGCTCGAAGCTGTCGTCCAGATTGCCCGTCGATTCGCCGGCCGAGACGATCGCGGGCACCACGGGATGAAAGACCCCCGGATAGGCGCGCAGGGCCTGTGACAGCGGGGTGCCGCCGCCGACACTACGGCCGAGGGCCTCGAGCACGCGCTGGAAGTGGGGCGGCCCGGCGCGCACCGAGGTGCTGAGCGTCTGATCGATGGTCATGCCGGCCCGCAGCAGCGTCGCCACCTGCCGGAACGCCACCGCCAGCGTCTGGGCGGAAACGCCCGGCGTCAGGGCCGGCTGGGGCGCGTAGGTCACCCGGTCAGTATAGCGGCCCGCTACCCGGGGTCAGACGGGCCACCCGCGGTCACTCGTCCCAGATGCCCTCATCGCTCGTGCTGTCACCGGTGGTGTCATCGGTGGGTTCGCCACCGGGGCAGGATACGAGGACGCAGCAGAGCAGGCCTGCCAACAGAATCGCCAACAGACGCATCGGAAGTACTCCTTTGTCATGTCGCGGTTGAGCGCCGCGCTGCTGAATCATACCGCTCCGGCGGCGGTTGTCAAGGGGGTCGGTTAGAATATGACTGCGGGAGGAAAAAATGCGCGAGGCACCACCTGACAATATCTTTGGCAAAATCCTTAGGGGTGATATCCCCAGCACGGAAGTCTACAGTGACAATCATGTCTATTGCTTCCTCGATCTCTATCCCCAGAACCCGGGTCACACGCTGGTGATCCCTCGTGACTACAGCCGCAACGTGGCCGAGGCGGTGGAGAGCGACGTCTTCACCTGCCTTAGGGCGGTGCGCAAGCTGATACCGGCGATCAAGGCGGCCACGGGTGCACCCGGTGTGACGGTGGTGACCAATATGGGTCGTGAGGCCGGCCAAATGGTCGAGCACCTGCACTTCCACGTCATCCCGCGCCATCCCGGCGACGCGGTCAGCATGTACGAGGTGGGGGAGGAGCAGACCCCCGAGCAGCTGGCCGAGATGGCCGCGCGGATCAAAGCGGAGCTGTAGTAGGGGAATAGCCCGCAGACCCAGCGCACCGGCGTTGCGGCTCAGATATGCAGCCCCGGCGTAACCCCTCGGCAGCCTGAGCGTCATCATGTTTGTACTGCTGATCGAACGGCGCAGGCCTAACACTCCAGCCGATCAACCAGCTCGTGGCCGAGCCACCGGAGCTGTACGGCTGGGAATAGGACCGGGACGGGATGTCCCAAGGAGGTACGCTGGGCGGACACGAGTCCGCCCTTTTCCCTGCGCAGCCGGTTTCTCAGCGCGGTGGGCTCAGCCGGCCTGCCGCTGCGCGGTGAACGTGAGGTTTGTCACGTCGCCGTCAAAGCCGGGGTCCGGTCCGGAGACGACTTCCTTCACCTCAGTTCCGCTGCCGGTCATTGTCGTCTCGTCAATCGTACCCGTGATCTCGGTCGTCGCGCGACAGTGGCTGTCCGCGCCCTGCACCCACTCCGATACCCATTCAAGCGTGAAGCTGGAGCCGGTCACCGTCAGCACTGCGGTGAATTCATCCCAGGTGTCATCCCAGGGAGCCTCGAAGGTGTTGGATCCCGTTTTCACAAAGTCCATCGTGCCGCCGCCAAAGGTGGGTATGTCGGTTCCGATCTCCACATCCCAGGCGCCGGTTGCGCCGACCGCGGGAGCCGCAAGCCCCCCGCCGCCCTTGCAGGCAGCAAGGCCGCATATCGTGAGTGTCAGCAGCAGTGTGAAGCACCATCTGAAACGATGCATGGCTTTCCCTCCAGGTAAGACTTAGCCTGCCTTCAGCCCTGGGACTACGCGGCATTATACACGTGCCGACCGGCGCGCCTTCCGGCAGGACAGGCGAATGGCTGTGCGCCCGGACGGCTCTTCGCGGCGAACGGTGATGGTCGGGCAGGCGAGATTCGAACTCGCGACCCCTAGTCCCCCAGACTAGTGCGCTAACCTGACTGCGCCACTGCCCGACAGCCCGATTATAACCGCCATCGCCTGGGCGCGCCAGACCACATCAACTGGTCTGCATCTGTAGTCCGGCACTTCACTCTGGTCCCAGCGACGGCCAGGCGCGCTCGCGGCAGTACTCGGGATACTCAAAGACCAGCTCGCCGCCCTGCAAGACCCAGATGCCGCCCTGCCGCCAGTGCTCGCTGCCGGGAATGCGGACAGCCGCGGCAAACTCGATCGCCTCGTAGTCCTGCGCGTCGATGGTCACTGGCCAGCTCAGTTCGCAGCTGTGGTCAAAACCGACGGTGAATGACAGCTCCGGGCCGTCCTCCACCGGGTGGATGCGGTTGACCTCAGTCACCTTGCCGCTCTCATCCCACACGATGTCGACGTAGCGGTAGTCGATCTCGATGTCGAGCGGCTCGCGCCGCGGGCTGCTGAGTTCCAGGATCAACTCAACATCGGGCACGCTGTCGAGATTCCAGGAGCACCGCAGTCCCAGCGGCGGATCGGGCTCCGGCTGCGCAGTGTAGAACTCCAGCAGCGTCAGCAGGTCACCGATGCGTTGCGCGCCGGGTCCACTGCCCACGATCACGCCTTGTGGATCGACCAGGTAGGCCATCGGATTCCCCCGGTTGTGCCACTCAGCCTTGGGCACCATCTCGTCGCGGTTGAACACCAGCATCGGCCAATCGATGTCGAACTGCTCAACACGTTTCTTGATGGTCTCGTAGTCTGTCGAGTTGCAGACGAAAACGGCTTCCAGTGCTCCGTCAGCACGGAACGGGGCGGTTCGCTCGATGAACTCGGGCAAGTGCCGCCAGCATGGACCGCAATTGGGCGCCCAGAACTCGACCCACACCCACTTCCCCAGATAGTCCTCGAGGTGCACGACGCTGTCGCTGACGATATCGCGGCCATAGAAGTCCGCGGCGCGGTCGCCGGCGTGGGGGTAGTAGGCTCCGGCCGGCCCGGCCAGTGTCAGGACGAGCAGCAGCGCGGCGGCTGCCATTGCGGCTGTGTATCGCATCCCTTCCTCCCGCGCACGCGGAGGGTCAGTCCTCCATCAGGCTTAGCCTGCCGCGCGCGCTGATCTTGATGCCCTCGCCGTCCATCAGATGCTCCGTGCCCGGCTGCGTGACGGTGACGTAGTAGGCCAGATAGTGCGTGTTCTCGTACGCGGGGATGGTGAACTCGTGGATCGCGTCGCCGAACTCCTCGAACTCGACGGTGGCGGTCAGGTCCGGCTCCTCGCCCATCTCGTCGATGTACTCGCGATCGACGGGCCTCTGCTCGTGCTCCGGGTCGTCCTCGGCCCAGGTGTAGCGCGTGTAGTACCAGTCCACTTCCACTTCCAGCGGCTCATGGGTCGGGCTGTAGAGGTCCAGCCGGACGTCGACGCTGCCATCGTCGTTTAGCACCTGGCTGGCGCCCACGCCGGCCGGATTGAACTCGCTCTCATGGTTGAGGTAGAAGTCCAGCGCCGGGCCCAGCGCCTCGCCGCGCAGGTTACTGGCCACGATCACGCCCCGGGGGTTGATCAGCCACGTCGACGGTATCGAGCGGATGCCCCACTCCCGGGACTGCACCGTTTCCCAGCCGCCGCCGTCGAAGGTCACCGGATAGTCGATGCCGTGCTCGCGGATCGTATCGTGCATGCGGTCCACCGTATTCCAGGAGTCGAGGCTGACGGAAAACAGCGCCAGCTGCCCGCTGTCGCGGTACGGCCGGGTCTCGGCCAGCATGTTGGGCAGCTCGCCGATGCAGGGCCCGCACCAGCTGGCCCAGAAGTCGATGAAGACCCACTGGCCGTAGTGATCGTCGAGGTGCACGACTGAGTCGCTGATCACGTCGCGGCCGGAGATGTCGGCGGCGCGGCCGCCCACGGTGGGCGCGTAGGCCCAGGCCGGCAGGGCGATCAGCGCGATGAGAGTCGCCAGGATGATGGTGCGCATCGGGATTGCCTCCTCTGTTGCCACAGAATATAGCAGACACGGAGGATCGCCGCACCACGCGCGGGGTGCACCGCTGGCCTATAATCCTCGCCGAGGAGGCTGACATGCGCGCGATGGTGCTACACGAGCAAGGCCGCCCGCTGCGGCTGGAGCAGCTGCCCAGGCCCGAGCCGGGGCCCGGACAGGTGTTGATCCGCGTCAGCTGCTGCGGGGTCTGCCGCACCGACCTGCACGTCGTGGACGGCGACCTGACGGAGCCCAAGCTGCCGCTGGTGCCGGGCCACCAGATCGTGGGGCGGATCGAGGGGCTGGGGGAGGGCGTCAGCGGCCTGGCGGTGGGCGACAGCATCGGGGTGCCCTGGCTGGGCGGCAGCTGCGGCCATTGCGACTACTGCCGGCGCGGCCAGGAGAACCTCTGCGATTCGGCGCGCTATACCGGCTACCAGCTGGACGGCGGCTTCGCCGAGTACTGCGCGGCGGACCAGCGCTTCTGCTTCCCGATCCCCAGGGGCTATCCCGATCTGCAGGCGGCGCCGCTGCTCTGCGCCGGGCTGATCGGCTATCGCAGCTACACAATGGCGGGTGAGGGCCGGCGGATGGGCTTCTACGGCTTCGGCGCCGCGGCCCACATCCTGATTCAGCTGGCGCGCCACCAGGGCCGCGAGGTCTACGCCTTCAGCCGGCCCGGCGATCTGGCGGCCCAGGAGTTCGCGCGCAGCCTCGGTGCGGTCTGGGCCGGCGGATCAGATGAGCCGCCGCCGGAGCACCTGGACAGCGCGATCATCTTCGCGCCCGCGGGCGAGCTGGTGCCGGCGGCGCTCCGCGCGGTGCGCAAGGGCGGGATCGTGGTCTGCGCCGGGATCCACATGAGCGACATCCCCAGCTTCCCGTACTCGATCCTCTGGGAGGAGCGCGTGATCCGCTCTGTCGCCAACCTGACGCGCCGCGACGGCGAGGAGTTCCTGGCCCTGGCGCCCCAGGTGCCGGTGAAGACCGAGGTGCACCCCTATCCGCTGGAGCGGGCGAATGAGGCGCTCGATGACCTGCGCGCGGGCCGCTTCAACGGCCAGGCGGTGGTGGTGGTGGACGAGGAGCTGGCGGGCGGTACGCACTAGTGGACTGCGCTACGGCTCTGTTTCGGTCTGGGGCTCTGATTGCGCCTCCGGCGCAGCCTGCGCATCCTCGAGATCGGTGCTGGGCAGCCTGCCGTGGCGGGCTGCACCGAACTGGGTGACACCCGCCACGGGCTTGTCCTGCGTCAGCAGCGCTTCCAGCTGCGGACGGCCGACCAGTCGCTCCAGGCGCGCGTCGAGTTCCGCCAGCTGGTCCTCGTTGTAGCCCATCGCGATCGCGGTCCTGACCACGTCCAGTCGCTCATTGAGGACGTCGCGGACCATCCGGTGGCGCCGCTCGCGGAAGACGTTGCCGATCACCACGTTCAGCGGGTAGAGCGCGACGCCCAGCAGCGGAATGCACAGCAGCACCCAGATGGTGATGAACGCCTCGTCCATGGGCGGATGATAGCATTGGTCTCAGGCGTCGGTGCCCGCGGTGCGGTGCCGCTTCATCCAGCCCACCGCGAAGTCCACCAGCGGGCGGATTGCCAGCAGCCGCGACGTGGAGTAGGCCACCGGCCCCTCCCGCCAGCTGTCGTCTGCGGGTGGGCGCGAGGCCATGAAGTCCAGGCGGATCTGCTCGAAGTCCTCCCCGTCGCTCCAGTCGTCCTGATACTCGACCCAGCGGCGCTCGCCGTCGATCAGTGCCGCCGAGCCCGCGCGCTTGGTGTGCTTGCCCGGCCACTCGCAGCGGAAGTCGGCAAGGTGCAGCACCGTGGTGCGCCGGGTGGCCAGACACAGCACGTGGCCGTCCAGCTGATAGCTGCGCCCCAGCGGTGTGTCGTCGCCGTCCCTGCAGTCCAGGCTGTGATTGCTGGTCAGCTGCTCCGCCAGCGGGCCCAGGGCCGCCCAGGACTGCGCCGGATGCGCGCTGCGCAGCACGCCCGGCAGCGTGCGGAAGTACTCAGCCACCGCGCCCATGATGCGCGACGGAGATGTGCGCGGGTCGAAGGCGGGCATCTCCGCTCTGATGGTCGGCCACCAGCTCTCTGGCACCGCTGGAGCCTGCCAGTTGCCTGGCTCCGAATTGCTGCCGCAGAAGGCTGGCATCACCAGCGTGCCGCTCTCGCCGACGGCGTCGCGGAGTGCATCCACCACGGTGACCGGGCCGCCGATCACCCAGCCCAGCCCGCTGAGGCTGGCGTGCACCATCAGCAGCATCCCGGGCCGCACGCCCAGCGCCTCAAGATCGTGCCTCAGCCACTGGCGCGTGACCGGTCCGCGCGTGCTCAGGGCCACTGCATCGGCTTCCGACATGCAAGGATGATACGCGATGCTACAATCCGGGCGGTGGTGGGTGAGGGGACAGTCGGGGACCGCCGTGAACCGGACGTGGCCGAGAGCAGCCCGCCGGCGGGCCAGCCTCCCGAGGTGGGCCCGGATGCGCCGCCGCTTACGCCGCCCGCCGGGCAGCCCAGGCAGGATCTGACCCGCGGCAGCATCGCGCGGCACATCATCACGCTGGCGCTGCCCAGCGCGGCCGCCAGCCTGCTGCAGTTCAGCTATCACTTCGTCGACATGATGTGGCTGGGCCGGATCGGCCCCAGCGCGATCGCCGTCGTCGCCGCCTACCACTTCTTCTTCATGGTCTTCGTGTTCTTCAACCAGATCGTGGGCCTGGGCAGCATCACACTGATCGCGCGGACCTACGGCGCCGGGGACCTGGAAGGCTGCCGCCGCTACATCGGTCAGACCTTCAGCTTCAAGCTGGTGATCTCCCTGGTGGTGATGGCGCTGGGGCTGGTACTGCAGCGCTGGATGTGGACGGCCTTCGGCAGCGAGCCGGAGGTGATCGCCCAGGGGCTGCCCTACACCACCATCATGTTCAGCGTGATCCCGATCTACTTCTCGGCGTTTACCCTGCGCACGGCGTTCTCCTCGATCGGCGACATGCAGACGCTGCTGAGGATCAGCGCGGTCAGCACCGGCCTGAACCTGGTGCTCGATCCGTTCTTCATCTTCGAGCGGGTCTTCATCGGGCCGTTTCCGGCGCTGGGCC
>Ga0180431_10005300_pt1 | contig 15732 bp, 18 predicted proteins | sample SS_ome_11_FD_132459 | JGI IMG/M metagenome (GOLD analysis project Ga0180431, IMG submission 132459) | Hypersaline lake sediment archaeal communities from the Salton Sea, California, USA - SS_1_MS_1 metaG | ecosystem: Environmental > Aquatic > Non-marine Saline and Alkaline > Hypersaline >... | reverse complement strand
TCGTTCCGCTTTGCGCCGGCCGCGCCGCCCTGAAGAGGCGGCGCTAGGCCCACAAATTGGCCGAAAAGTGCCCTAACACCGGCTCTTTAGGCCGGTGTGAGTGTGAAAAACTCGGCACGAATTAACGGAAACCTGTATTTAGCCCCTCATGGGCGGCTCAAAAATAGTAAAAAACGGGCCAAAGCACCGTCTCGCCGCATGGGCCGTCCCCGGGGACGGGGACTTGAGCATAGGCTGGTAGTAACGGTGTACCACATTTCAGGAGGTCTTTGATCAATGAGGGAAACAAAAGTTGTCATTCTGGCTGCTGGCAAGGGCACGCGCATGCAGTCGGACCTGCCCAAGGTCTTGCACCAGGTCGAGGGCAAGACAATGATCCAACACAGCATAGACAAGGTCAGAGAGCTGGGCGTCGAGGATATTATACTCGTCGTGGGTTACAGGCAAGAGATGGTTCGGGAGACTGTGGGCGATAGTGTCAAGTACACCGTCCAGGAGGAGCAATTGGGGACCGGCCACGCCGTGATGCAGGCCCGCCCCTTCCTGGAGAATTTTGAGGGCAATGTGGTGATTCTATACGGCGATATGCCTCTGATCAACCCGGCGACGATCAAAAAGCTGATAGACGCCCGAGAGAGCGACGATGTGAGAGGCGCGATCCTGACCATCGTGCTGGACAATCCGCCCGACTTTGGTCGCATCATCCGGGACGACACCGGCCGCGTGCTGCGCATCGTCGAGAAGAAGGATTGCTCACCGCAGGAAGTGAGCATCAAAGAAGTCAACGTGGGCATGTATTGCTTCGACTGCCAGGAGCTGCTGACTGCCTTGGGAGGGTTGAGCACCGACAACGCCCAGGGCGAATACTATCTGACCGATGTGGTGGGCATCATGGCGGATAAGGGGCTGACGGTAAAGACCGTGACCAGCGATACGTTGGAGGAAACCCTGGGCATCAACGACCCCCATCACCTGGAGTTTGCCGAAAGCCTGAGCGACATCCAATACGCCGAGAGCCTGTACGAACTGATTGACGCCACACTGGCGATGAAGCGCCAGAGCTAGAATCACTGAAACGCTAAAGGCTCTGAGTATCTGTTTACCGCAAAGCCGCAGAGAACGCCGAGATTCCGTTCACTCTTCCTCCGGCTCAGGACACATCTGCGAATGTCTTGCTTCAGGACAGGTACGTTAAAGTTGATGAGCAACCCAACTTTCCAACCACCAAGTTTCAGCTAGGTCAGCAACGTTCCAGGGTACGATGTATCTCAATCGCCGCACGGATGATTGTCCTGGTGATTTGATTGGATTCCTCTGCGCTCTCTGCGTCTCTGCGGTGCACTCCAAATGCGGTAAACAGGTACCCGTTTCTTTTATTCCTGAAAGCCGAGAGCATGAAAATTGGCATACTGCATCAGTATAGCCTCTACGGCTCTGGCAGCAGCGTCTATGTCAGAGACATGGCCAAGTACCTGGCCCGCCTGGGGGGGCAGGTGCACCTGATATCTCTGGAACCTCACCCCGAAAACTATGACTTTTTCGATGCCGCTTACATTCACGGCGACAGCGGCGACCAACTCCTCTTTAGTCGCTCTCAATCACCCGCCTGCATCTCGCACACCTTGGCCTATCGCCCCGTTCCCGTCGCCTACGACCGGATAGACCTGCCCGACGCTAAACATTTCGTCGTCCTCTCCGATTCCGAGATCGAGGATTACGTGACCTTTTTCCTCGCCAAGGTCAAGATGCTGGCCGAAAAACACGCCCTCGATCTCATTCACGCCCATCACACCGTGTTACCCCCTTACGTCGCCCATTTGGCCAAAGCTGAGCTTGATCTACCTTACGTCGTTACCATTCACGGCAGCATCATCGAGTACGTGGTTCTACGAGACGAGCGATACAGACACTACGCTACGAAAGGGTTGCAGGGGGCCAGCAGCGTCATTGTGCTGAACAAAGACGTGCGGGCCAGAGTGCTGCAAGTTTGCCCAGACGTTGAGGCGAACTTGGCTCAAATCCCCGTGGGAGTTGATGGCGATGCGTTCCACCCACTGCCCGACGAGCACAGGCCGGCGGCCGTCGGTCGTTTGATACAACATCTGAAAACCAGGGAAAAGCCGGGCAAGACGGCTGAATTACAGCGGGAGACGTGGCAGGCTGCGGAGATGGTTTGCGAGGAAGAGATAGCGGCCGCGGCCTTTGCCATCCAGAGCCGCTACAATGCCAGTTACCCCGATGCTGACCTGCCCAAAAAGCTGGCTCAAATAGATTGGAGGAAAGACAACGTTCTCATCTATTTTGGCAAATTGCTCTTCGATAAAGGAGTACATTGTCTCATAGCAGCCCTGCCCAACATCGTGGCCGCCATCCCTGACGCCAAACTTTTCGTAATCGGCAGCGGGATGGACCGCGAGTTCTTGGAGATGGGCGCGGCGGCGTTAGATCGGGGGCGACTGGACCATTTCTGGAGAGTGATGCAAGCGGGTATGGTGGGGCGGAATGAACGCGCCCTGTTCTACGAGTACATTGCCAAATTCCTGGAAAGCACCGCTCAGGAAGCATACGTGGCTCGCGCGCGAGGCCAGGTGCTGGAGAACATTATCTTTACCGGTTATCTGACGCGCGCTGACCTGGCAACGCTGCTTCCCTGCGCCCGCGTTGCGCTCGTCCCCTCGATCATCAAAGAGGCATTCCCCTTGGTATCCATCGAGTCCCTGGCCTGCGGAGTCGTGCCTATGGCCTCCTATTTCTCCGGGCTTGTGCCCATATTGGACCAGGTGGCTGATTCTTTGGGCGCCCCCGGCGAGTTGGCCAAGATCGGCCACAGCCCGGAGGTGATGATCCGTGACTTGGGCCAAAACATCCCAGCCCTGCTTTCCGCTTTGAACAGCGACGGCGAAGAGATCTCGGCCGCCTGCCGTAGGTTGGTCGAGCAGAAATACCGCTGGAGGACCGTCATCTCGGAGATCGAGGGCCTGTATAGAGCATTGTGAGTGCAGTTCGCGGCGCAAAACCCCCACTGCGAGAGCAAGTCGCGTTTTGTATCTGGATGAGCAACGTGGTATAATGAAGCCAGTTGCAAAAGTGAAGCGCCGATCAATTTGCGGGTCAAGGAGGAATGATGATTGGCTTGAGAAAGCGCAGTTCACAAGAGAAATCTCGATTGGAAGCTCCCGCCGTTTGGAGCGATATCCTGGGGTCGCTGAAGCCGACCAGGGCCTACGACGAGCGATTGGAAGCGATCCTGGCTGCATTGGACATGGTCGTCGGCTTTGACGTCTACTACCTCTACCTCCTGGATGCGACGGGAAAGCGCTTTGCCCTGGAACACCTGAAGGCCAAAGCGGTGGAGGAAAAGGTCCGGGGGGGAGAAGGAGACACCCTGATCTCGAGCGGGGATGGCGAGTACGAAAGCCTGCACTCCGCTCTCGGCTCCCCCTTGCTGGATTTCCCCTATCACACACGCCACAACCAGGCCCACTTTACCACTACGCGCGCCGGGCCGTTGTACGCGCTACCGTTGCGCCGCGAGGGGCGGCTGGTGGGCCTGTTGCAGATGGGCCCCCTGGAAGAGGGTGAAAGCGTCCCCCCGGCCATCGAACAACGAGTGAGCGACCTGATCTTTCCCCTCTCCTTCGCCATCACCCAGGCCAAGCAGGAGGAGGATGTGCTTCGACGGCTGCGGTCGTTGGAGAACCAGGCCGAGGTGAGCCGGCGGTTGCTCAGCTCCGCCTTTGAGATCGAAGAGTTCATCTCTCTACTCTTGGACCTGGCCCTCACCGCCTCCGGCACCGAGGCCGGGTTCGTCGCCATCGCCGAGCCGGACAGCGATAGACTGACCATCAGTTCCGCCGAAAATATGCCCGCCGAGTTTCTGGAGCGGGTCAACCTGGCGGTGGGCGAGGGCCTGTTCGACTGGATGTCGGAGGAGGCCCGCACCCTCATGGTGCGCGACTACGAGTTCGTCCAGGAGATGGGTGTCAAATCTATCCTGGCCGTGCCGTTGGTGGAGGGAGAGCGCCTGCTGGGGCTGTTTGCCCTGGTCAATTTCCACCAGGGCGAGACCTTTGCCGATCACAGCCTCAAGCTGCTATCCTCCTTCGCCGAGCAGATTCGGCTGGTGCTGGACAACGTGCGCTTGCTCGACCAGTTCACTCAGCGCTACCTGGAGACCCTCAAGGCGTTGGACAAAGCAGTAGACGTGCGCCACCCGTCCACCGTGTCACACACCGAGCGAGTGACGGCGGTGGCCGTAGAGATCGCCGGGAAAATGGGGCTTTCGGCCCACGAGTTGGACATCATCCGCACCGCCGCCGAGATCCACGACGTGGGTATGTGCGGCATCACCGCAGTGGCCCAGGGCTTTCGGGCTGACTATAACCACCCTACCATCGGGGCCGATATGGTGCGCATCCTGGCCCTGCCGCCCGGCGTGGCCGATGCCGTGGCCGAACACCACGAGTGGTTCGACGGCTGGGGCTATCCCAAAGGACTGAAAGGGAGCGAGATCACCCTGGGAGGCCGCATCCTGGCCCTGGCCGAGTATTTCGTAGAAGCGACCACCGCCAGCGAGTTGCAGCCCACCCTCGTTTGGAGCAAGCTGAGGGAGGAAATCGAGGTACGTAAGGGCAGCCAGTTCGACCCGGAAGCGGTGGATGCCCTACTGGCCCTGGTGGAGGAAAAGCGGGTTCAGGCTGGCGACGGCGTGCTGGATGGCTGCGTCGCCTTCAAAGCCTGTCCCCCAGACCTGCAAGCCGATTGCCCGGCGCGGGACGACCCCGCTTTCTGCTTCCGCCACCGACCGGAGGGAGTGCGATGTGCAGGACACGGCGACCCAACTTGCGAGACCTGCTTCCTGTACGTCGAGTGGCAAGAACGGAACCAATGACCTTTAGAAAAGGGAGGATATGAGCTATGGAGTACACGACCCGTCGCGAGAAAAAAGTTTCCATCGTCGAGCTATCCGGCGAAGTTGACGTGAGTTGCGCCCCGCAGTTGAAAGAGCTATTGCAAGAGCTGATGGACGAGGGCGAGCTTCAACTGCTGATAGACTTGACCCAGGTATCTTTTATGGATAGCACCGCGCTGGGCATCTTTATCAACGCCTTCAAACGCACCAAACAGGCTGGGGGAAACATAAAGTTCGCTAACCCACAGGCCGCGCTGCGCCAAGTGTTCTCCCTCACCCAGACCGACAAGTTCCTCTCCATATTCGACACGGTGGACGAGGGGTTGCGCAGCTTCCAGTAGACTAGAGGGGCGCCATTATGCAAATTGACGTGAACAAGGAAAAAGCCATCGTCCTGGTGGTGGTGAAGGGCGACCTGGATGCCTCCAGTGCGCCCGATCTGCGGGCCAAGTTCGAGGAACTCGTCGGGCAGGGAGAGAACCAATACATCATTGATCTTTCCGACGTCCCTTTTATGGACAGCTCTGGCATTGCGGCGCTGGTCAATCTGTTCAAGCGAGTGCGCATCGGCGCCGGCGACGTCAAGCTGTGCGGCCTTCAAGAGGAGGTCGCAAAGGTCTTTGAATTGACCCGCTTGAACCGCGTGTTCGACATATTTGAGGCCCGTGCCGAGGCGGTCGCCAGCTTCTAGCTCCACCATGAGCGCAAGCAATCGGCTGGTGATTGATAGCCGCTTAGAAGAGATAGCTCGCGCGCGCGATTGGCTGGCAGAACGGGCGTACCGGGCCGGATTCTCTCACCGAGCAGTCGACGATCTGAAATTGGCGCTCACCGAGGCGGCCTCCAACGTGGTGCTCCATTCCTACGACGGCGAGCCTGGGCACCAGGTCATCCTGTCGTTGTCTGTGGACGACGAGGCGCTGACCCTGACCATACGTGACTTTGGCCGCCCGTTCGATGCCAGCCAATACCAAGCGCCCGACCTGAACGAGCTACAAGAAGGCGGCTATGGCGTCTTTTTGATACAGAGCTTGATGGATCGGGTGCATTATGACACCTCGTCGGGCATGGGCACCACTTTGACCCTGACTAGACGAAGAGATCCGGGGCCTTCGACGGGACCAAGTCAGTGAGCACTGGTGAACCATGGGGGTACGTGCTGTGACCGACGTCTGCCTGATCCTGGAAGGAACCTACCCCTACGTCATCGGCGGCGTTTCCACCTGGGTGCACGCCCTGATCGGCGGTCTGCCTCAACTCGACTTCTCATTGCTACATCTGACCGTGCGTGACGGTCTAGAGAAAAGGCCCAAGTTCGACCTGCCCCCCAATCTATGCGAGCTGGTGACAATCGAAATAGACGGCTACCAGCAGCCCTACCAGGTGGCTCGCTGGCGGCCGGGCGTGGTTCGCTTGCCCCAGGCGCGGGTGTATCACGCCCTCTCGACCGGATTCGCCGGGCTGTTGGCCGGGCAGATCAAGGAGCAGAGCGGGCAGCCGTTCATCCTGACCGAGCACGCCATTTACTGGCGCGAGATCGCCGAGGGCGCGACGGAGGTAGAGTGCGGCTTCCAGGTGGTCCGCCAAACAGAGCGCGCCGAGATAGCCGCGTTGCGCCGCCACTGGACCTCTACTTTTAGGCAACTGGCCCGGCTGGCTTACGCTCAGGCCGACGCCATAGTGACCGTGTGCGAGGCCAACCGCCGTCTCCAGGTGGAAGAGGGGGCCGAGCCGGACAAGTGCCGCGTCGTTCCCAACGGTGTGTCGGCCGGTGAATTCGCGGCTGCTGCAACCCACGCTCCTTTTGCCAATGGCCGGCCGCGCATCGGTCTGGTGGGGCGGGTCGTGCCCATCAAGGACGTGGAGACCTTTATCCGGGCAGCGGGTCTCCTGATCGGCCGGCTGCCGGAGGCCGAGTTCGTCGTGATCGGTCCCACGGACCAGGACGTGGCTTACTACCGCCGCTGTCGCCGTTTGGCCGACGAACTGGGCTTGGATGGACGGTTGCTCTTTGCCGGCGAGTTGCCGCCCCAGGAGTGTTACACCGGGCTGGATCTGTTGGTGCTCACCAGCCTCAGCGAAGCGCAGCCACTGGTCGTGTTGGAGGCCATGAGCGCCGGAAGACCGGTGGTCGTCACCGACGTGGGCGCTTGTCGGGAGATGGTGGAGGGTGGGAGGCAGACAGATTGGGCGCTGGGGCCGGCGGGGCTGGTTACCCCGGCGCAGTCGCCAGGGGGCACGGCCAAAGCAGTGCTGGCTCTATGCCGCAACCCCCAGATGGCGGCGCGAATGGGGCGCACTGGTCGGCGGCGGGCACTGACCTTTTACCAGCAAGAACGATGTGTCGAGGGGTATAGGCTGCTGTACGAGCGGTTTCTGAATCCTTGATGGCTTTGATCGGGGCGGGATTGGGGGCGCGGAAATATGGCTGATAAAATCCTGGTCGTTGATGACGACACCAGCGTGGGACAGGGAGAAATGAAACTCTGTGCCCGTGCTGGGTATACTGCTCAGTCGCTATGCTACTTGGGGCACAGAGAACGCGGATAAACTACATCCGGCTGAGAAGGCGCAAAGATTCACAGAGGTTACTACTCAGGTCAAGACCTCCGAGGTCTGCGACAGGCATTCTGCCCACTGCGACCGTCGAAAAAGGTCGGGATTTCACGCCTGAACGGGTTTTGCAAGACCTCGGAGGTCTGAGCGCGTGCCAGGCTGGGTAGTTACCTTGCGCCACTATCATCGCTCAATGTTGCTCGCCGCGCCAGGCGGAAAGCGCAGGTACTTTTCCGTAGCTGCTGAGAGATCAGAGTAGACGCCCCGGTAGTCCGGCGGTAGCAACGCCGCTAGCTGGTACATGATCTCATCGGTCATCTGTTGGCGCACCTGGCGGGTCACCCTGGACCCGCCGGCGTCCAGGTGGAAAGGCTGCCCCACGACGACGTGAAAGCCGGTGCGGTGCAGGCGGCGCAGGTTGTGCCAGAATTGCTCCCCTCCGTGACACACTATGGGCAACACCAGTGCGCCGCTGCGCAAGGCCAATAGCGCCGTGCCGGGGTGGCCCTGTTGCAAGCGCCCGTGACCGCTGCGGGTGCCCTCGGGAGCCACGGCCAGGATTTGCCCCTCTTCCAGCGCCTCGAGAGCCCGACGGAAAGCGGTCACGTCGGCCTCGCCGCGCCTTATCGGAATGCCTCCCCAGAGGCCGATCAGTAACGGCCCAAAGAGAGGGTGTTTTAACTGTTCGGCCTTTACGAATCCGGTCAGCGGACGCGGGTCCAGGTGAGTATAAAAGATGGGCGCTTCCAAAAAGTTGACGTGGTTGATGACGACGATGAGCGGCCCTCGCTCCGGCACCTGCTCCAACTGTGCGCCATCTATCCGGCAGAGCATGCGCGTCAGTCGTTTTATTGACGAGGTCACTATGCGGTAAGTGAGTGTTTGTTCTTGGCCGAGAGTAGGCTTCATACGACGTCCTCCGGCGGCAGGCAGATCATTTCTATCTGACCTGGGAATAGCTCCACTTCCAGCCGCTCTCCTGCGGTACACAGCGTCTCTCCGTCGGTGTGGGCGGGAAGCACTCCTTCGACAGCGGTGACGATGACTTTGTGCGCCTGCTCCATCCTGATAGGTTCCTGGCTGGCCTGCGTGCCGCGCAAAAAGTGGGGAATGAGGCCAAAAATGCGGAGGCGGCTCACCTCGTGGGCGATGCACAGGTCGAACAGACCATCGTCGGGTTTGCCCTCCGGGGCAGTAAAAAAGCCGCCGCCCAGGCGCTGTCCATTCATAATCGAAACCATCAGCGAGGGCTGGGTGATGGTCTGTCCGTCATATTCGATTTTGGTGAGCGGGGCCTTGTAATACAAAAAGACGGTCTTGAGCACGGCGACGATGTAGGAGGGGAAGCCGGTCAACCAGGTCATTTTGACCGCTTCAAAGCCGACGACGGCGTCAAAGCCGATGCCGACGCCGTTGCCAAAGTAGCGACCCTCCGGGTAGTCGCCGCCGGTCACTTTCCCGACGTCAACCAGGCACCGGTGACCCTGGGCCAGCGCCCGGCAACCTGCTTCCAGATCGGCAGGTATACCCATGCCGTAGGCAAAGTCGTTGCCCCGACCGACGCACAGGATGCCCATTGCGCAGGAGGTTATGCCGGCCTGTTTGGCCCACATCAGGCCGTTGAGCACCTCGTTGGCGGTGCCGTCGCCGCCCGCCGCGACCACGACATCGTACCCCGATGCGGCGGCCTGCTGGGCCAACTCGGCGGCGTGCCAGGGGCGCTCGGTGCGCGCCAGGTCGAATTCCAGGCCGTACTCGCCCAACATGCGCTCGATCTGGGGAATGGCCTCGCCGCCGTGCCCCCTACCAGAGATTGGGTTGACGATGATATTGTATTTCATTAGATGTAGAATCCTTCCGGGTCAATTTCCTCCCGCAGGAGGCGCAGTTCCTCGGCCGTCGGCGGCTCGTTCTGGCTTATCTCGTCGGCCAGAAGCAGCTCGAAGCCGGTGTTCTCGATCACTTGCTCTACCGTGACGCCGGGGTGGGTGGCGAGCAGCCGCATGCGCTTTGTCTCTGGCTCAAAGTCGAGGAGCGCCAGCGTGCTGACCACACGGTAGGGGCCGGTGTTGGGCGGCAGGCCGGCCTCTTCGCGCCCCCCGGGACCGGTCAGGTAACCGGGTGTGGTGAGAAAGTCCACTTGCGGCACAAAGCGACGCTTGTCGTGGCGCATGATGCTGATGGTGCGCCAGCAGAGAGAGCCTACGTCGTTGGCCCCGCCGGAGCCGGGCAGGCGCACTTTGGGCGGGTGGTGTTGGGGGCCAATGATGGTCGAGTTCAGATTGCCGTAGGGGTCAATCTGCGCTCCGCCCAGGAAGCCAAAGTCCACAAAGCCGCGCGTGGCGGTCTCCATAATGTCGCAGATGCCGGAGGCGGCCACGCCCCGGTAGAAGGTACGGCTCTCGCCCACCGCCCGGGGCAGCCGCTCCAACCGCGCGCCGGTGCCGCCGAACTCGAATACGGTCACCAGGTTGGGAGCGTGGGTCTTTTGGGCCAGGCTGGCGGCCAGCATGGGGATGCCGGTGCCGATAAAGGCGGTGACGCTATCGGGCATTTGCCGCGCTGCGACGCAGATCAAGAGCTCCGTGGGGTTGTATTCCGCTTCGTTTGTCTTCGAATGCCTCATCGCCGCCCCTCCTCTTCGGCCCGCAATTGCTTCAGTCGCTCTCGGCCGACCAGCTCCAGGTATTCCTGGTGGTTCGCCAGGTTGTAGATGTACTTGTCCAGATACGCCTGTGTTCCCTCTTCTGTCTTGGAGGCCTCGACCCATTCCCGCAATTGCTCCTCGTCCCGCGCATAGCAGTAGACCATCTCGCCGGGGTGGGAGCCGTAGGGGGCGTGGACCACCGCGTCCACCAGGTAGTAGGGAATGGTGGTGCGGTCGGGGGAGCGGCGGATCTCTTCGCTATCCACGATCTCTTCGACGCTGACGATGAGCCGCTTGGAGGCCCGCGACAACTCGAAAGCAAAGCCAGAGATGCCGTCAATCTGGGCATTGCCGTACTTGTCGGCGCGGTGGGCGTGGATCAGACCAACGTCCAGGATCAGTGCGGGGATCAGGCAAACCTTCATACCGGTGAAGGGGCACTCGACCACTTTGGCGGCGCTGTATTTGAGTGTATCGGTGCCCAGCATTGCTCGCACGGGGATGAAGGGGACACCCATCGAGGTGGCCTTGAAGCGCCAGGTGATGCCGCCGTTGGACCACTCGACCACCTTTTCGACCTGTCCGCTCTCGACCGCCCGTCGCAGAGCATTGGAGACGCCAAAGACCTCCAGGCCAATGTAGGTGATGTCCAATGTCTTGACCAGCCCGGCCCCCAGCCAGAGGTCGAGTTCCGTCACGCCCTGGCCGGCCACTCGCAGGTCTCGTTTGCCCTGGCGCACGACTTCTCGCACCAGTGTCATGGGGCAGCGGACGGTGCCGTACAGTTCAGTGCCGATGTAGCAGCCGTCGTAGACGAAGCGGGAGATGGCCTCCGCGTCTGTCATCACTTTGTCTACCAGCGCCCGTGATTTCTTTTCGCGGTTCCACTCGCGAAAATCGTCCAGGTCGGGGGGTTGGATCAGTTCTCCGATTCCAGATTCTATGATACGCAAAGTGATATCTCCTTATTGTTGATAGAAAAGAGTGAGCGCCTACACACGAGCAAGGGCCTATGGGAGGTCGAGGATGCGAGCGAACAAAGCACGTACTTGCACGCGATCGGGGTCAGAGAGGGTTCCTAGTCTGCGTCGTACCACACGAGCGTCGAATGACGATGGGATCGGCTTGACGATGCTGAGCTTCAATAGCCCGGCGATTTGCCAGTCCATCAATTGTACTTTGTCGAGGGTGTGTTTAATCTGGCTTGTGATTGGAGCGAGAGTTACGTCAGGATAGGTCTGGTTGTACGCCTCACTGCTCACGACTACAGATGGGCGTTGTTTGCTTCCACTCTGGTCGGTGAAGGGAAAAGGCACGAGGAGCACGTCGCCTTGCTTATAGACGGTCATAGACGGCGTCCTCTTCATTATCCCACACGCGGGCAAAGGCGGCTTCCGATGCCTTCATCGCACGCCATACCAGTGCTTCGTTGGATATTTCTTCATCAAGAATGGTGACCAGTAGACGAGTATTGGGTTCGAGTTTTACCGCCACGTCTAGTTGAACATGGATGCCGTCGAAGCGAGCGGGAATAGTTGTCAATATTTTGCTCATCCTTCACCTCGTTTTTTGCAATTAGACTTTTTACCCTCGTCATGTCTATTGTAGCACACTCAACCTCAATCGCAACTCAGCCGGGGTCGGAGGCTTTCGATGTCTTGCCCCCCTTCAACGCCTGCCTGGCCCCGTGGGCATAGATCGAGGTGGGCAGCACGTCAATCGCCTCGTTAAAGTGGCGGATCGCCTCGGCCTCGCGGCCCGCGCGGCGACAGGCCAGTCCCAGGTTGTAGTAGCCGGCGGCCAGGTACTTGGTACCCGGTCGTACTTGTTCGTCGGCCAATGCTTCCTCCAGGGTGATACGGGCGGTCTCCGGCTCTTGCATGCGCAACTGGGTCACTCCGCGATTGATGAGCACGATCTGGCGGCTGACCTCGTCCGGCCCCAGCCGCAGGGCGAACCGGTACAGGCCGAGCGCCTGTTCATATCGCTCCTTGGAAGTGAACCAATTGCCCAGGTCAACCAGCAGCCGCACCCGCATGGTGCCCAGGTAGATGACGAGCAGGAACAGGACGGGATGGATCGGCACGGAGGCATAGGCGAGCGCAGCGCCGGCCGAGGTGATGCCAAGCCCCTCGGCAGCGAAACGGATAGATAATCCCTGCCGGCGCATGAAGGAAAGAGCGCCAAAACCGAGGAGGTAGAGCAGACCGACGAGCAAGATTAGCAGGGAGGGATGCATAGGCGTGAACCTCTGGTAGATTTAGAAACCAGGTTTCGCCGCTCTTGCTGGAGAAACCTGGTTTCCAGTACTCAGGCGAACAGATGGTCGGCAGTGCGCTCCAGCATCTCCACGCCGCGTACTTCTTTCTCAAAGAGCGGCACGATGGCGCGCACGTCGGAGAAGCTGCGCCAGATCTCTTCCATATAGTCATCCTGCATGGCGATGCGGTTGAGCACAAAGTCAGGGGCGTCGTCGGTCACCGATTCTTTGTCAATCAGCAGGTTCACCACCACGCCGCCCACGGGGATGCCAAAGTCGTGGAACCAGTTGACAAAGCGCTTGATGACGGCAATGGGCAGCGCCTCTGGCAGCGTGATGAAGAAGAAGGCGGTCTTTTCCGCGTCGGTGAGCAGATCCTTGGCCTGTTCCATGCGCTCACGGAAGCTGAGGAGATATTCCATCAAGGGATCTTTTTCCTGTTTTTTGCTGTAGGACAAGAGTTCTCGCAACGATTTGGCTTCCTCACGGCTCTGCATCATCTTGTTCACCCACATGCCGTACACGCTGGACATCCCTAACAGACGACGAGCGTTGGCGGTGGGAGCGGTGTCAAAGACGTAGGCATCGTACTCGTCATCGAACATGAGGTCAATCATATTCTCGAACATGGCCGATTCTTCAAAGGCCGGGTTCATCGTGGCCGATTCCACGAACTCGTCGGCTTTGGTCTTGATGTCGGCGTACTTGAGGAACCACTGGATTTTCTGGGTCAGCTCTACCTTTGACTTTTCGATGGTATCCTTGGTATCAATCTCGTAAGCTTCCAGGTTCGGCGCTCCCTGCACCGGAGTTGGTTTGCCAAAGACGTCCTGGTCGAGCATGCTGCTGAGCGAGTGCACCGGGTTGGTCGAGGCCAGCAGAGTGCGCTTACCCTGACCGGCGATCCACAACGCCGCCGCGCCGGCCATCACCGTCTTGCCCACACCGCCCTTGCCACCGAAGAAGATGTATTTCATCTGTGGATGGTCGAGCAGGAATTGGCGCGTCGCTGTTTCTATGTTGGGGTGGATCATGCCTCACCTCCGAATAATGCATCCGCTACCTTGCCAATCATCTCCAGACCGGTGATGTCCCGCTCGAACTCCTGCACGCTCGCCAGCACCTCGTCGCCAAAAGTCTCGTCTATCTTACCGATGTACCGTTCCTGCATCTCAATGCGGTTGCGCAGGTACTCGGGAATGTCTTGTTGGGCCAGCTCCGGCGGGATGACGCGGTTGACGATGTAACCAGAGATGGGCACCTGATACTTGGCGAACAGTTTCGCCGCCTTGAGCGTATCCAGGATGATCATTTCCTCTGGCGTGACGACGAAGAAAAAGGCGGTCTTCTCGCGGTCGGTGAGGATACTGGAGGAGGTGTTGATGCGATCTTTGATGTACTGCAACTCGGCCAGAATTTGGTCTTCATCCGACTCTTTCTTGCGCTCCAGGATGGCGGCCACCTGGGCGTATTCTTGCATCTCTTCGCGCAGCGCCGTGATCTTGCCGATCCACTCGTCGTAGACACTGGCCATACTCAGATAATAGAGCGCGTGGCCCAGGGGCACCAGGTCGTAGATGTAATAGTCGTATTCTGCGCCGACGACGATATCCACCACGGCGTCAAAGATGGCGCTCTCCTCCATGGCCGGCTCGGCCGCGGCAGCCTGGATATAGTTCTCGATCTCTTCCGGGATCTCGTCCATACCGTACATCTCGCGGATTTTTTGACGGATCTCTTCCTGGTACTCGTGAATGTGCTGGTCGGCGTCAATCTCCTGGGCAAAGAGGTTGGGCATGATCTCGACCGCGCCTTTGCCAAAGATGTCCCGCTCAAAGATGTCGGAGAGAGAGGCCTGGGGGTCCACCGAAAAGACGAGCACTTTGTGACCCTGCTTTGCCAGCCAGTAGGCGGTGGCGGCAGAAAAAGTGGTCTTGCCCAATCCGCCCTTGCCGCCGAATTCGATGTAGCGGCGGTTGGGATGTTCTCTAAATACTTTTGCTAGTGACAACGTTTGCTCCTTTCACGATGCAAGATGCAAGGTTCTTGCCTCCTGCCTCTTATCTCTTGCCTCATGCTTCATGCCTCTTGCCTCTTATCCCCTTCCCTCTCAACAGACCATCCACGCCGCTTCCTCCGGCGAGAGCATCGCCTGCGGCGGTTGCCGGTAGTCCACAAAATCCGCATAGCCGCCATCGTCGTAGCATGGCGTGAACACAGCCTGCAAGTCCACTGTTACATCAGGGTCAGGCTCACGCAGGGGCACGCGGATGTGGGGTAGGCGGCGCTGCAACGGGATGGGATACAGCTCGAAGCGGTATTTGTCCGGCGCCCGGTTCACACTGATCAGGTAACGATGCGGCGGCAGAGAAATCAGCCCATCCTCCGGCAGCGCCACTGTGTACGACCCCTCCGCCAGCAGATCAATCTCTACCAGATGCGCGGCGCTGTTCAGGATCTCTTGTTGCTTGCGTCGATAGAGACGTTGCCCCTCCCCCGCCGCCTTATTGGCAGGACTGAGCACCTCAATGACGGTCACTACCTCTTCACCGGCTGCGTGGACGATTTCGATGAAAGGTTCCCGGTGCTCGACCGGCGGTAGAGTGAACACGATGGGGAATTGCAACTCTTCATCCTCGGTGGTCGCTGCCGTTTCCGTGGTCTGGGTATAGACATCTACCGGAGCAGGCTCCCTGACGGGGCGCCGCACCAGGAGAACGTCTGGATACAACGCCCGCGGCGGCTGGAGGATGTAGATGCGCTCGCCGATGCGGGCGTGGTAGCGTGGGCGCACCTGCGGCTGGAGCGCGTTGCTGATGTAGGTGATCAGCCTGTGGTGCAAGTCCGGCCAGCGGGCCGGGTCTTCCAGATATGGGTCCATTCCGGGAAAGGGACTGGGCACCTCTTGCCTCCTGCTTACTGCCTCTTTTACGCCAGCGCGTCGGTCAGGTCGCGCTCGCGCAACATGCGCCGCTTCCAGGTAGAAATCTGCGGTACGACGTAGGGCAGCAGGCGCAGCGAGTAGTAGGGCGGCAGGATGGGGATGCCAAGCAGGTCACCCATCGTGATCAGGATGAACAAGTGCTCCATGCTCCCCCGCGTCTTGAGCGCAAAGCGGGTCATGTCGTGGCCGGCCATGCCGTAGAGGAACTCTTTGGTCAATTGGCCGACTCGTTTCAGCAGGCTCTGCTTTTCTTCTTCGGTCATTTTGCCTCCATTGTAGTTCGACAATGTTACATTCGGCTCGTAGTCACGCACGGAGTGTAACGGAGTGCGGTTTTGCGCCACTCCACTGCGTTTCGTGGCGCACTACGAACATCACTTCCTCTCAAGATACGAAATCTAACATTGTCGAGG
>Ga0180431_10005297_pt1 | contig 15740 bp, 10 predicted proteins | sample SS_ome_11_FD_132459 | JGI IMG/M metagenome (GOLD analysis project Ga0180431, IMG submission 132459) | Hypersaline lake sediment archaeal communities from the Salton Sea, California, USA - SS_1_MS_1 metaG | ecosystem: Environmental > Aquatic > Non-marine Saline and Alkaline > Hypersaline >... | reverse complement strand
TTGATGATCGCCTCATTTGACTTGTTAGACCGTACGTCTCATGCTTTGGAAAGGTCTCTGTTAATTTGTAAATCTGTTTGACCAAATCGATTCCTAATTTCCAGATGTTGAGGTCTCTATAAGTTTGTATTTTCTTTTCCATATTATCTCCACTCCTCTCTCAGTCTGTTCCCTACGATATACTATATACAATATACGACATACGATTCATTATTTCGCATACTCGATACATCGGACCTCGCGGAGCAGCGTGATCTGGATTTCGCCGGGATAGGTCATTTCGTTCTCGACCTTGCTGGCAATGTCCCGCGCGACTTTGACGGCGGCTTCGTCGTCCACATCGTCGGCGGAGACAATGACGCGGATTTCCCGGCCGGCCTGGATGGCATAGGCGTTCTCGACGCCCTTGAAACCCGTGGCGATCTCCTCGAGTTTTTCCAGCCGTTTGATATATCGTTCGAGCGTTTCCCTGCGGGCGCCGGGGCGCGAGGCGCTAATCGCATCGGCGGCGGCGACCAGCGGCGTGTAAGGATTATCCGGCGGAACATCGCCGTGATGGCCCGCGACGGCATTGAGGACGATCGACGATTCGTTAAAACGCTTGAGAAAATTGGTGCCAATCGTGGGGTGGTTGCCTTCGACGTCGTGGTCGATGGCTTTGCCGATGTCGTGCAGGAGGCCGGCACGCCGGGCGATGGTGCCGTCGAGGCCGAGCTCATCGGCCATGACCTGTGCCAGAAAGGCGACCTCAACGCTGTGGCGCAGCACGTTCTGGCCGTAACTCGTTCGATAGCTCAGAGCGCCGATCAGGATGAGGATCTTATTGCTCAAGCCGCGGATGTTCGTTTCGACGGCGGCGTCTTTGCCGAGTTGTAATAGCTTGTGATTGACGTCCTTTTTGGTCTGGGCAACGAGTTCTTCGATGCGCGAGGGATGGATTCGTCCATCTTGTATGAGACGTTCCATCGAGAGGCGGGCGACTTCACGCCGGACGGGATTGAAACCGCTGACGACAATCATGCCGGGGGTGTCGTCCACGATCACGTCCACGCCGGTCGCCTTCTCGAACGCGCGGATGTTCCGTCCTTCCCGGCCGATGATCCGGCCTTTCATGTCGTCGTTCGGGATCTCGACGGTCGAGACGGTGACCTCGCAGGTGTGCTCGGCGGCATAGCGCTGAATGGCGGCGCTAATGACTTCCCGGCTCTTTTCGTCGGCCGTTTCGGTTGTCTCTTCCAATTTCCGTTGGATCAGGGACGACATTTCGTGTTCACATTCATCTTCGAGGCGCTTTAACAGCAGGCCTTTCGCCTCTTCAAGGTTCATCGCGGTGATTTTGAGCAGTTGGTTCTTCTGCTGGGCAATGAGCACGGCGAGTTGTTTTTCATTCTGGGTGATATTCCGCGCTCTTCGTTCGTTATCTTCGTGTTGCTGTTTGAGGGTCTTCTCGCGTTGCTGGAGCGATTCCGCCTGGCGATCGAGGGTATCTTCTCGTTTGGTGAGCCGCAATTCGTTTTCGTGCAGTTCGGCCCGTATTTTACTGGCCTCGGTGGCGACTTGTTCCCGCCGTTTCATCGTCTCAGCTTTCGCGTCAATCTGGGCGGACTTAATGATGTTCTCGGCTTCTTTTTTAGCCCCGTCAATTTGTCGTTGCAGGTCTTCCTGGAAAGTCTTCGCCTTCGCTCGGCTAATCATCTGGGTGATGATGGCGATCAACGCCCCCCCCAGAAGCAGGCCGATCAGCAAAGCGCCGATGATCCCCATGGAACCCGTCTCCATTAGAATATCCATAATATACAACCTTTCCCATACCGTTGTCATAGAGTTATCGCAGCAAGATATGATGGGAAAGACGATGGTTTCTTCGGCAGAAAAGTTCCAAAGAAATGGCCGTGAAAGACGAAATCCTTTTTTTACCCGGGCGCAGGATCAGCTAAAGGCTGCCATGATCTGCTGTGAAAATGGCCGTTTTGATCTAAAAAGATCAATTCCTATCTCATTCTTAGCTGATCGTGTTTCCAAGACTAATACTCCCTCGCGGGCAAACAAATGCTCTTTCAAGCAGATTTCATTTCACGTTAAACTCACTTTCGGTGTGTGATAAGAAGCCTTGAAGCACCTATTCTTCCAGACTGTTAACACCGCCGAAGGTGTCTTTGTAACTCTAACTACCGACGAACAAAAGGGCTGTTAACCCTTTGCATCCAAGCGTCCCCTGATTCGTGATGTTGTTAATCCAAAGAAAATTTGGGACAAACCACAGTCTCATTCATCAATCGTTGCTAACGCTGATTTCATCGTAGAGCATCTTTTTAATCCGGTCAAGAAAAAAAATACGAATTACCCCGACGAATTACCCTATTTTGTACTTCGCGATCTTATGACGTTGTTGGTATCGGCTGTAAACGGGGGATTGTTTCTCTAATTCTTGTCTGAGTGTGTTTATAAGTGCCTGCGAAACAAAAAATTACGATACTTTCGCAGAGAATCGAGGCATCTGGATTTCATCAGCCGAGTTATCTTTATCATCCCGTTGAATTCAAGACAAAAGCGGATTATTGAGCGAAAAGAGAAGATTCATTGGATCATTGGAGAATTGGGGCATTCTTCGAATGCCGCTTTGATGCCGGGATGAAACCGCCTGGGTCAGGGCCAAATCTGTTTTTCAAGCCAATGATCGGCCAGTACGGCAAAGTCCGAAAAATCGATCTGATCGTCCTCGTTCAGATCCATCGGAATCATGAGCGGCTGCTCGAAAATGCCCGTGCCGTGTGTCGCGACATAGGCGACCTCGGATGGCGAAAGGGCGTAATTGTAGATTCTAAAGTCGTCGATGAGACCGTCGTAGCCCCCGTACCAGCCGGAGCCGATTTCAAAAGACGTGATCCCGGAGACAGGCGCCTGCGTTCCGATCCGGCTGTCGTAGAGCAGGCCGTTGAGGAAGATTTGCATGGTTCCGGTTTGGATATCTTTGGTGAAGGCCCAATGGTTCCATCGGCCGGACCATTCACTTGGATATCGGTGGTTTCCGCTAAGCCGGTTGTCAAACGACCAGGGCCGGCCGCAGTCCCAATTGTACCGGCCGGGCGGTCTCCAGCAACCGAGGTTAACGGCAATAGCCGGGTCGTCCAGTCCGTAGGTGTAATTCGAACAACACAGTGTGTCGCTAAGGTGCGTTGAGTCGGCGCCGTATTGCCAGAAAGCGATGGTGATTCCCACCAGGACGTGTGAGAATACCGCGGGGGCGTTTGTCAGTTCCACGGCGTCATGATACCCGTCAAAGCGGATCGCCTGGCCGTAAACGCCCTGAGCGTATGTCGGTTTGCCGCGCGGACGCCCGTCTGTGTTCCCCGCGCTGTCCTTGGTATCCCCGTCGAACTTGTACCATAGGACCGGATCGCCGGGGGGCGTTACGGGGTACATGTTATACCCCTTGTCGAGCCAGCGGAGAGCCATTTCTTCCATGTCTTCGACGTCAACGACACAATCCCCGTTGAAATCGGCTTCCGCTCGATCCTCTTGCAGGCAGCGGGATGAATATAAACGGATGTCATCAAAAAGTACCGAACCGGCGCCCGAACTGAAGGGTTTACCGGTTTCCGCGCAAAAGCCGAGGGCGATGCCCGTGATGTTAGCCAGGTTTAGATTCGGATCGTTGAGTGCGTTGAGATCGATCCTCCATGCCTGCCATGCTTCATTTTTCAGATCATTGACGTCTCCGGGATAAGAGATGATCGTTTCAGAATCCTCATCATCCAGTACGAGATACATCTGCGCCGGGCTATTATGCGCTCGGCCGTAAAAGAAAAGTTCAAGGACTTTTTCGCCGGCCGCCGTCCAGTCCTGCGCCGGATGAAACGTTCGGATCGCTTCGGCATAAACGGTATAATGATAGTACCAGTAGTCGAAGCCCATCGATTTTTTGCTGCACTCGTGCGTCTGATCCAACATCAGGTAAACGCCGCCTTCTTTCCAGGCTTCATAAAAGTTGATGTTATTGGGATCGCTGGGTTCGAGAAGGTTATACTGGTCAAAATCCTCCACAACGCGGTGATCGATCGTCGTGAAACTCCAGATATCGCCGGGCTGAATCTGGGTGTCGTTGACTTCGTCTATCCGCCAATAATATGTTTTGCCTAATTCGAGTCCGCCGGGATCGAACGTATTGACATCCTGCGGCTGTGGGGGATCGCTGGCAGGAAGTGCATGTGTATCCACGTCGCTCAGATGGTCGCCGAAATAAACCGTGTGCTGTTGGGCGGAGTCGCCCGGCGACCAGCTTAGCTGGATATCCGTCGGAATATTTCTGGCGCCATTAACAGGCTTGGGGCAACAAGCTGTCGGGCCGCAATCCGTGCGGATTCTCGCTTGCACGTTCGCAATATCGAATCCGGGGGCTTCTCCTCCATGATCTAATCCGAGGACCCGCAATGCGCGCGGTTCAAACGGCAGGATGACATCGATCAGGTCGATGTTGATTTCGGTCGGATCGACTCCATCGCCGATACTTCCGGCCTCAATCCTTCCCAGCAAGTATTCCTGATCGGTCCCGTCGGTAATGAATACAAGGGCCTGCTCGCTGACGGGGCCCAGTTCGATCATAGAGATATCCTGTTCCGGGCCATCCACGATCCGGCCGCGAAATTGCAGATCGACCCAGTGGTCCGGCGGCAGCGTCACGCCCGATTTCTCCGAAGGGGGTGGGCCGATCAGCCATTGTTCCGGGACGACACGAATCGGGCCTCGATAATTTCCTTCGGCGTCCATCCCTTCCCAGCAACTGTCATCGGCGTCAAAGGCATCAATCAGATAACAGGGATACTCGAACGCCCCTTCCTGGGCCAGGGAAACCGCGCCCAACATAAATGCCAAAAAGACTACCCCTATAGCGAACAGGCGGCCCTTCACTTTACGTTGCCCTCCAGAGCAGGCTTCAATAGTATCGATGTTTAGGCTCCCAAAATCTTAATGAAAAAATTATATCATTTTTCTGCCTGTATTGCAAGAGAAACTGACGTTGGAATTGGAATAAAGACGGCTGTGTTATGACTCAGAAAAAAATTTGACATCCGTTTTTTTTGCTGGTAGTCTCCCGGCGATTGATGTACCCTGTATGTTCACCGGGATCGGAGCCGGACGTTTCAGTGCATTGATGAGAGAATCGATGTGAATTCGTATCCGCTTGGTTCAAGGTTGTCGACCCATGGATACGGAGAGTAAAGGTTCATATACGGGAATTCAGAGAAAGGACTCCAAGGATGGTTGAATACTCAATAAGCCCGACGGGCGAGCAATTCCCCGTCCCGACCGAAGATCAGTATGCCGAAGAACTCCGGCGTATTGAATCGCTTGTCCATGCCGCGCGCAGCGAGGGTAAAGAGATTGTCGTGGTCATGGGGGTGGGTTTTGTCGGAGCGGTCATGGCCGCAATCGTTGCTGATACCGTGGATAAGCAAAGCGGCCAATCTAACAAATTCGTGATCGGCTGTCAGCGTCCCAGCGTTCGCAGCTACTGGAAGATCCCGCTCTTGAATCGAGGTGTCTCGCCGGTCAAGGCCGAGGATCCAGAGGTCGAGCCGATGATTGCCCGGTGTGTGCTCGATAAAAAGACGCTCGTCGCCACCTATAACAGCGATTGTCTGAAATTCGCAGATTGCGTGGTTGTGGACGTCCAGTGTGACTATACGAAAAATGACCTCGGTAACATGCGAAGCGGCAAGGTGGAAATGGGCGCCCTGGAAGCCACCATTAAGACCCTCGGCGAGAAGGTATCCCCGAAGTGTCTCACGCTGATCGAGACAACCGTGGCGCCCGGGACGACGGAATTTGTTGCCTTGCCGATTATGAAGAAAGCGTTTGCCGCCCGTGGCATAGAGACCGAGCCGCTGCTGGCGCATAGTTTCGAGCGCGTCATGCCCGGCAGGAACTACGTCTCATCCATCCGTGATTTCTGGCGAGTCTGCTCGGGGTGCAACATCGAGGCGAGAGAGCGTGTCGAAAAATTCCTGCGGGAAGTCCTGAATACCGAGGAATTCCCGCTGACCGTCATGGACCGTCCGATCGAATCAGAGACCACAAAGATCGTCGAGAATTCCTTTCGAGCCACCCTGTTGGCTTTTCTCGATGAGTGGAGTCTGTTCGCGGAGCGAAACGGGGTGGACCTCATCAAGGTGATCAACGCGATCAAAGTCCGTCCTACGCACAGCAATATCATTTTTCCGGGTCCCGGCATCGGCGGCTACTGTTTGCCCAAGGACGGCGGCCTCGGACGCTGGGCGTATAAACACATTCTCGGTTTCGAGGATGACATCTTTAAGATGACATCTTCGGCCATTGATATTAATGATACCCGGGGTCTGCACGTGGCCACGCTGACGCGGGACGCCCTGAGAAATATGGGGCGACAGGCGGCCGGGGCGACGATCCTTGTATGTGGTGCGAGCTATCGGCAGGATGTCGGCGACACCCGGTATAGTGGCTCGGAAATCGTCGTTCGCCGGCTGACCGAAATGGGGGCCGAGATGCGCGTTCACGATCCTTATGTGGAACACTGGTACGAGTTGGAAAAGCAGGATACGTATCCCGCACCGGGACACTCCTGGGCGCGATTTTTCCGCAATCAGGATGACCTGGCCGGTATGCGGGTTCAAAGCGATCTGCCCGAAGCGCTTTCTGGTGCAGAAGCGGTCATTTTAGCCGTGCCGCATGCTCCGTATCGTCAGCTCGATCCTGACAAAATCGTCGAATGGGCCGGAGGGCCGCTGGCGGTGATTGATTGCTTTGGCATATTGGACGATGTGAAAATTCGCCGATACTTCGAGCTGGGCTGCGAAGTCAAGGGCTTGGGCCGGGGACACATCCAGCGAATCAAGGAAGAAGTCCGGTCGAAAGCGTGAGCTAATATGAGCGAAGTGATCCAAAGTGACTAAAGTGGAAAAATACCGCTGCTAATTTTAGGCACTTTAGTCATTTTCAACTTTAGGCACTTTTCCAAATGGATGTTAAAAGCAAACGGATTGCGATTCTCTCGCCGGTTGCGTGGCGCACGCCTCCGAGGGCGTACGGTGCGTGGGAGACCGTGGCGAGTAATATTACTGAGGGTTTGGTCGCACGCGGCTGGGAGAACGTGACGCTTTTCGCAACCCAGGACTCGGTAACGAATGCGAAACTCCAAGCGTGGATCGAAAAAGGCTACGAGGAAGACAAACGTCATATTCCGTTGGTTTCGTCGTGTCTGCATATCTCCAAGGCGATGCAGCGGGCTGGCGAATTTGACCTGATTCATAATAACTTCGATTATATGCCGCTCACCTACCTGCCGTTCATCAAGACACCTATGCTAACGACGATCCACGGTTTTTCCGAGCCGGACATTCTGAGGATTTACCACGACCACAAAGAGTCGTACTACGTTTCCATCAGCGATTCCGACCGAGATCCCGCCCTGCCGTATCTGGCGACCGTTTATAACGGCATCGACCTTTCCAACCTGACGTTCAGGGAGGCACCGGGTGACAAGCTTGTCCACTACGGCCGTATCCACAACGACAAGGGCACGCACCTGGCCATCGAGGTGGCGCAAAAGGCCGGCATGGATCTCATCATCGCCGGTATTATTCAGGACCAGGCTTATTTCGATGCTCTCGTCAGGCCCCACCTCAATCAGTCCTCGATTCAGTACATCGGTCCCGTTGATCCGGTCCGGCGTGACGCTCTGTTGAAGCAGGCGTACGCCGTTCTTCATCTGAACCTGATCCCCGAACGGTTCGGTCTGGTGATGGCCGAATCCATGGCCGCCGGCGTGCCCGTCATTGCAATGGACTTAGGCTCCTGCCGGGAAGTGATCGCCGACAAGCAAACGGGTTACCTGGTGAATGATGTTGACGAAGCCGTCGAGGCCGTGGCCAGGATCGGCCGTATCGACCGCGCCATGTGTCGTCGGCGCGTTGAAGAGAACTTCACTATCGACAAAATGGTCGCCGGTTACGAAAAGGCCTATGCAGAAATCTTCCGGCGAGAAGCCCGGAAGATTTGATCGCATAGTATTCATCGGCTATACTTTGAAAAGTGTCAGTCCGCACTTGATGCGGAATCCGTTCTTCTCATGATGGATTCCTGCTTTCGCAGGAATGACCGCTCATAAGCTTATCTGAATGTATTGGGGATTTTGAATAATGACGAAACCATTTGTCACCCGCTATGAAGGTAATCCTATTTTGACGAAGGATGATGTTCCATATCCGGTGCATACCGTTCACAACGCCGGCGTAACGAAGTACGAGGGTCGGTATATCATGCTGTTCCGCTCGCATCTCGATACGGGCCGTTCCATCATTGGGATCGCCCGGAGCGAGGACGGTTTCAATTTCACCGTTGGGCCGGAACCGTTTATGGTATCGGGAAGGGAGCCGCTCTTTGCTGAGTACGAAGCGTTCGGCGTCGAGGACCCGCGCATTACTTATCTCGAAGGGACATACTATATTACATACAGCGCCTATTCACAGCATGGCGTCCGTATCGGTTTGGCGAGGACATATGATTTCGAGTCGGTCGAACGCGTGGCCTTGATCACGCAGGCGGACTATCGAAACACCGTGTTCTTTCCTGAGAAGATCGACGGCCGGTACGTCAAGATGGACCGACCGCATAGCGACATCAGTCCGTGGTCGATCTGGATCAGCTACTCGCCCGATTTACGTCACTGGGGCGATTCGCGATTGGTTATGAAGCCGGTGCCATACCATTGGGACGAAACGAAGATCGGTCCCGGCGCTCCGCCGATTCGCACGGAGAAAGGCTGGCTGAGCATCTATCATGGTGTCTTCCCGACGATGGCCGGTCACGTCTATCGGCTCGGCGCCGCTTTGCACAAACTCGACGACCCGGCCGAAATTCTCGGCGTAGGCGACCGTTGGATTTTACAACCGGAGGACGTCTGGGAAGTCACCGGTTACGTCCCCAACGTCGTATTCACCTGCGGCGCCGTTCCCGAAGACGATGGGACGCTAAAACTCTACTGGGGCGCCGCCGACAAAGTCATGTGCGCAGGTACCGCCGTCATCGACGAACTTGTGGAACTTTGCCTAACCGATTCCCGTCCCGCGAAGTAATTCATAACCGTCATTTCGAGCGGAGTCTCGATCAGAATCGAGACGAAGCCGAGAAATCTGTTGTGGAATAGATTTCTCCACTACGTTCGCTTCGCTCACTTCGGTCGAAATGACACCGCGATGTAGGTAATCAGGATTCTGAGTGAAACCATCCATGACATACTTACGAATTCTGTTATAGTGCATGGGCTAAGGGGCGACCTTTCAGATTGTCCCACGATAACAGGGTTTAGAGATCACCCAAGTTTTTCGTAATCTGTTCCTCAAAATCGCAAAGGTCGGCTTCCGATTGGAAACACTCAGAAGGCATATAGATGAACTGATCTTTTGCCACATAAAGTAAGAGATATTTTGAGGTCTTTTGCATCTTTATTATATTCTTTATGTTAATCTTGTAGGTAGTCCCATCGTCAAGGTACCCACTTAGGAAGTCTCCATCGAGCTCGAAATATCTGTCTTTGAAGAATATGCTGTTCTGTTTGCAGTGTGCGTACCACCAATAGTACAAAACCACAAATATGAAGATAACAGGGGGGATGATAATCAGAGATTGGCTACTCATAATAATTCCAAATAAGAAACAAAGAACTAAGATACACCATACCCATATTCTTCGTCGTAGGTAATTGATAAAAATAAGCCGAAAGTATTCTGCTTTCGTCAGATTGAATTTATGAGTTTGAATCATTCTCGCCCACTCTCGGTGGGGCAAGCCCCACCCTACCTCCTTATCCCTTAGCGACTTCAGTGATGAGTCCTCGCATGAACTCGGCGGCCAATTGAGCATTCTTTTCTGCAAATTCGATACCGACGGTTTGACCGTTCACAATGGGTAGCGGATGGCATAACTCATAACTGAGATAGCCGGAATATCCAATCTCATGCATCGCCCGAATGAAAGGTCTATAGAATGCCGCGCCTTTGACTTTGCCGTCTTTGTCCCTTTCATATTCACCCCCAAAATGGGACAACACTTGTAAATCGCCGACGGCTTTCGCTGCCCGCTGAATATTTTCGGGACTTTTATCCGCCATAATCGGGGCATCCAACGAGATCTTAAGATTGGGAGAATTGACTTCTTTGACCATTCTCAGTACATCTCGATAGTCTCGAATCACAGGCGCATGGTTTTGTAAGGCTAAAATAACACCGGCGTCTTCCGCATACCGTGCACATTCCACCATGGCTTCGCGACACCATGCCCATATTTCCTCCTCTGAAAACTCTTCATGGGTTTGTTTCCATATATTCCTTGCGATCGTATATTGTGCGATTTGTGGATGTTTTGTCACGCCTCCCCAGGCTAGGAACATTCGCAATGTCCTCGCGCCCAAATCCGATGTCATTCGAATGAGCTCTTTGACATAAGCCACTTGACACTCTCGATATTCCGGGATTGGGCTGCTGAAATCGTTGTTGGCCGCGACGCCATGTATGGGAACGCCTTCTCCCTGAGAGATCGTTTTTAATTCTTTGCACCGTCGCGCGGGCCAGTCGAGTGGATTGCCGTGCGGACGTTTGCCGTCGATTTCAAGTCCTTCATATCCGTATTTCTTAGCCCGCTCGATCATCTGCTCTAAAGTCAGAGCCTCTCCACGATACCATATCCCAAGAAATGTAATGCTGTACAAACTGACTTTCATATTCGATGTTATCTTTTGGGTGCCCTGCGAAGCCTGGCTGAATTTTGCGACCATTCCGGCCGTCGCGGCCAGCGACGTAGCTATGAATTGTCTTCGATTCATTTTCGTGCCCTCTTCATAGAATTGCGTTTATCCGCTCTGGATTGTCAAAGAAAAGCTCACCAGCACGATAGCATAAGCCCTTCCGATGAAGAAGTCAAATACTCACAGGGGGAAATAGTCAATCGCTCGCTTGCGCGCCGAGTGCATACCTTACCCGAATTCAGTTTTCAGGGCCGATTCAGAACCGGTGAAGGTCTAATTGAATTTAAGATTGAGACCGAACTCGGCGGAGGCTTTTTCCACGTCGGCTCTCAGTGTTTGATCTAGCGTCACGGCTTGCCGCATGTCGTGGATGGCTTCCGCGCGTTCACCTAATTGGGCGTAGCCGATAGCACGGGTATAATAAGCCCGGGCGTAGGTTGGGTGCAATTGGATCGCCTGAGTGTAATCGTTGATGGCTTCGTCATAATGGCCCAAAGATAAATGGGCGTAGCCGCGTCCGAAATAGGCCTTGACGAATTGCGGATTGAGTTCGATCGCGCGGGTATAATCGACGACGGCCTTGGCGTATTCCTCGGCGTCCAGATAGGCGTTGGCCCGGTTATGGTAGGCGCTAACGTAGGCCGGCGCCAGTTCGATGGCCATATTGAAATCCGAGATAGCTTCCGTATGATCGCTGAGGATCAAACGAGCGCCTCCCCGATTGTTATAGGCCCGGGCGCAATGCGGGCTGAGTTCGATGGCTCGATCGTAGTGAACGATGGCTTCGGCCCCTCGACCCGACATGTATTGCATCGTCCCGCGACAGAAATGAATTTCCCCGATCAATTCATTCCGGTCCAGGATGTGAATGATTTTATCCTCTCTCGTGATATGGTTCCTGTCTTTGTACGTCCAGCGGCTTCCTTCTCCCTCGAATTCGCTGTCGGTGATGATACGTTCGCTGAGGAATCCGTTGTTTCTGATCAGATCGACGACCGTCATCGTCCCGTCGGCCAGCTCGACGATATTGGCGACGTGCTCCGATGTCACGTTCATCGCCGAGGCGGACAGGCCGATGGCATTGCCGAGGATACAGAACAATTGAGCATAACCGAAACAATTCGCTTGTCGTGTTTCAATGATCGTTGTTAAATCGAAGTAGTCCCGTCGATAGGTAATCTTGGCCTTGATGCTCTGGCACAATCCCGCGACGACCTTCTCTTCCGTCTGCGCGAGTTGGGACCTGGATATCACTCCTTCTTTGCACGCCTGACGTGTACGCACCAGTATCCCTTGCAGAACGGGCAGAACGGACTGTCCGCGCGGCGTTGTCCAGCGGCTGACTATCGCGACGAGATCTTCGGCGGTCGTCGCGGGGTATTCCATATCCGTTACCCGCTGTCGAATCTGCCCGAACAGGTCGTTGCGTACTGTTGACGTGGGCGTAAGATCCCCGTCGTATTGAACGAGGCGGCGGGCCTTTCCCCGACCGCTCAACGTGGAAGCCGTCATTAGTACGATTAAGGTAATTGCGACGGCAAATTTTCTAAGCGATGCCATAGATAGAGTGACACCGTCCGATATCATCGAAATACCCATTAGGGACACCTCCTGATTCTCCTCGCGTCTTCAGTTTGTGACCAAAATCAATCTAAACACCCAAGTTGTGTGAACATCATCCTCAGAACTCAACGCCCTATATCGGTCAATCCGTACTCTATCATCACTGAAATTTATGGATGAGGGAGAGGGGACGGAGGTGGCCAGGCGGCAGCGAGGGCAAGACGATTTAGCGTCAGCAGCGAAAATGAACTCCCTATAAAACGATACATTTCATACAGGAATAGTTAATTCTTCACATTTATAGTCCATATAAAAAGTTTTTTTTGTGCGGTATGTCCGATAATGGCGGGCGTTCTCGTGCATCATTATGGGACCGTCATAAACTTGATTTTTTCATATAAATCCACTCTTTACAGGTCCAAATAAGCATTAATAATAAAGTAGTTGATTCGATATACGATCGTCGAGCGGCGGTGGGTGGATGATGCCGGCCGTCCGTAATAAGGAACCAAATCATTCTCAGTTAAGTGAAAGGAGTCCGAAAATGTCCAGATCAGTTTGGGGTATGGTTGTCGTTTTCGTTCTGGCGTGCTTGGCCGGAGCGGAAGGCAAGACAACACGAGAGTTCCTTCAGCAGACCTTCGTGGGGAGGACTGGGACAAACCAGATGAGAACGGATTTAGATGCGCAGGACCGGTCGTTCGTTGCACGGCTTGTCGTTGTGGATCCAAGCGTTCGATCGATGATGGATCCGGTGATGGCTCCGATACCTCAGGGGCCGGAGCCGCTTGTCGGTTTGCGGGATGTTGACTTGAAGCAGTTGGTTGCCATCGATACGACGTCACTCGTCGATATGACGGGGATGTTCGAGGGTGACGCGGTTGACGCAATCAACGCGGCCGGTTTGAAAGTCGAGAAGATTACCTACGATTATAGTGACACGGTTCCCGCAGGATGTGTGGTGCGCCATGAGCCCCAGGGCGGGGCGTTTGTCAGGGCGCAAACCGGTGTGAAGCTGGTCGTCGCCCAGACGAAAATCGCCATTCAATCTTTTCCGATTGACAGAGGGCTTGGTGGAGAGGTCACGAGACGCGGGCAACTCATCGTGCATCGTCTCTTTGACGTTGAATTGAAGAACACGATCCAGCACATTCCCATTTTTGCCATTGCGAACAGGGGGTCGCGCCATTCCACGGTCGAAGCCAGGGCGCAGTCCATTGCGGAGAACCTTCTGATGGCGTGGGGACTCCTGGCGGAAGGCGGCTATCTGGAAACGGCGGCCGATGCCTGGGTCATGCCGGATGATGAGGCCAAGTGGCAGCTTCGAGGGCCGTTTGCACCTGCTTATAACGTGTTTCCCGAGTCCTATCCGGCCATCTATGTGCGGCACAACAGATTCGGTAATACGCCGTTGAGAATCATGACGGTCTATCCTGAAGATGCCGCCTTTATCGGCCAGCCGGTCGATGAGAAGGGAACGCCGACTCTTTTCAGCCAGGAGGAACTGGCGGAATATCTTGTCTCTCTCTTCCAGGCGCATTATACCATGTTGGGCAAGCGAAGCGGTCAGCTTGAGGACTTTGAGAATCTTGAAATCTGCAAGACGCGCGAGGGCAAAATCTTCAAGGAGATTTGTATCCGCGCCCTGGAAGAAGCCCGGAACGAGGATACCGGAACGACGAGCGTTGTCGATTTGAAAAGTGCCCTGGCTCGTGTCGCCGTCAGTCAGCGCTATCGTCTCTTGAATTTGGCGTTTAACGCGCCGAAGGATTGGCGTCTCCGGGATCCGGATGAATAGTATCAATACCATGATCCACGAGTTGTTTTCAATGGAGACCGATTGAAATGAGAACTTCCGTTAGCTTAATCATCTGTGTTGTGGCAATGTTGTGTCTCGGTGTGTTGGTTTCGGGTTGTGAATCCGAAAACGGTATGCAGGCAAAGAGCTCCTGTTGTGGGATGTGGACGACGGTTGGGACGCAGGGGTATCAGTCTGCCGTCAAATACCGCGCAGGTACACTGCCGGCCTACAGGCTTGTGATTGCATTGGATCCCTTGTCGAAGCACGAAAGAAATGAGTTCTTGAGGGGATTCAGAATGGCCTATTTCGACGCCGACGAAGACCCGCAGGGGCAACATTATACGGACATCCTGAGGCAAGCGCTCGAAAGCGGCTATTTTGCCGAGGCCGTTGTCCAAGGCAGAAAATATGTCAGCGGTCAAACCACGGATGCCCGGGTCCAGGAACTGATCGGCAGTAGCGTGGGTCTGACCCATGGCTCCGATCTGGGTTGGAAAGCGGGTTATATTGTAGGCTTTGCCCGGGAGATGGCCCGAAAAAGATCGGGACAAGAGGAAATATTCTACCCGCAGGCTGAAACGAAGTACAACGCGCTTCGTGGAGCTCTGGGGGTATAGAGGATTTCCGTACCTTCGATTGGAACCTTAATGGCTTCGCCGAGTCAGGGTTAGAGAGCCGATGTATAGCCAAGGGGTCGTGAGTTACATTCTTACGGCCCCTTTGGATGTGCGGGTTATATAATGAGCTTGATCGAAGGAGTGGGTGTGTTTCTCAGGATTACTGCTCAGGGCCGGTAGGGGCGTTTGTCCATGAAGAGAACCACCTTGTCGTATTTTTCCACCGGGAGGGCTTTTCTGAGGATTTTGCGGATTTCCCGCATGGGGGTGCGCTGCGTCGTGTGGGTGACGATGATGTGTTCGTTCTTGAGCTTCTTCAACAGCGTGACAAATTCTTCGATGTGCATGTGTTTTCCGGCTTCCGCCCGGTCGGTATGCTCGCCTTCGTAGAAGGTGCATTCGGCGATCAGGATTTTACTCTCGGCGATATAGTTTAATTGCGAGAAGTCCACGTATTGCGTGTCGCCGAGATAGGTGACAATCGGGAGCTCCAGCGGATAGTCGATCTCGATCCCTTTCTTTTTTAATTCGACGATTTGCGGACCTGTTAGGCCAACGTATTCGGATTTGAGTTTTTTTCGCCGTTCGATAACGCTGAAACCGACGGAGCCTCTGCTGTGCTTCGTCGGGAAGACCTTGGCGAACAGGTTCGGTTTGATTCGGACTTCGTCGCCGGGCTTGACGCCGACGAGGTTGGCGGGGATGCGATTGCCGTCGAGTTTCGACCAGGCATTGATGATATCCCTCATGGGTTTCAACAGGTTTTCCGGGGTCAGGATCGTCCCGGCCGACATGCCGCAGAAGTTTCGCTGCGAGAGGTAATACGCGATTCCGGCGGCATGGTCCATGTGCCCGTGCGTGAGCAGGACGTGGTTGATCGAGATGATCTGGTCCGGCGCCTTGCCGATATCGAAACAGACGTCCAGTTGCGGCATGGCGACGACGGTCTCTTCGCCCGCAACGGAATAGCCGATGATGTCGA
>Ga0180431_10005296_pt1 | contig 15744 bp, 11 predicted proteins | sample SS_ome_11_FD_132459 | JGI IMG/M metagenome (GOLD analysis project Ga0180431, IMG submission 132459) | Hypersaline lake sediment archaeal communities from the Salton Sea, California, USA - SS_1_MS_1 metaG | ecosystem: Environmental > Aquatic > Non-marine Saline and Alkaline > Hypersaline >... | reverse complement strand
GAAGCTCACCGCCAAGCAGCAGGTATAGTTGTAACATTTGGTTGCATATTTTGTTTTGTCGCAACGTGCATCGTGTTTGCGTCAGTGTGACCCCAATCGTTGCGTAATTTTTCGACATATTACTGTTCAAAGTGGAAGCATACGCCAAAGTGAATGGTGGAAACCGAACTTACCATGAACCCAAAGACAAAGTGCACTTGGTATCCCGTACCTATTCTTTTTTGAACACATGCCCCGCCATAGATAAAGACCGTGTCTTTTGCTAGAATTGAACATGGTGCAATGCCATCACCCGGAGATGGCCGCACCGAGGACGTTCCGCTACCTGTTCCCCCGCCCGGGAGAACCAAGAGAGGCTGCGCAAATTCTTAGCCACTCTGTGCAGCCGGCCGACCTTGAAGCTGGCACCTTCGTCGTGCGCGACGAAGGTCGCAAGGTTTTCCAGGTATTCGGTAGCACTGAGGAGTTTTGGAGCTGGCAGAAGGCCACCCCTCTTCCGGCCAGGAACTTCCACGAAGTCATCTTCGGCGCCCGGCCGCAGCGTCTCAAGTTTGATGTCGACGCGCCAGCGGCCGACGTTGCGGCTATCAACCCCGAGGTCCTTGACCGGCTCGCCGGGGGCTGGCGGCCAGCGGCTGACCGCCAGCCTCTCCAAGAGCTGGCAGAGCCGCGGTCCATTACGGCCACGGACAAAGCACGGGGGCTGGTGCGCTACCTGCTTCTGTTGATCATGGACGTGTTCGACTCCCTGTACGTCACAGGGGTAGCGGCACGCCCTGGCCAGCGGTCGCTTGTCGAGAAAGACTTCTGCATCGCAACTTCGCACGGCGAGAAGAAGTTTTCCTACCACGTCGTGGTGGAGCCTTACTTGGTGCTGAATCACACCGAGGCGCAGGCTTTCACTGCGCGGATACGAGCAGAAATAGAGGCTGAAGCCCCGGAGCTCGCGGAGTTTCTGGACTTCGGGGTGAACTCGAAAACCCAGTGCTTCCGCCTCCCAGGGTCGCAGAAGCCGGGGAGCGGCCGGGTCAAAGAGTTTGCGGCCGCGGCAGCGGCCGCCCACGGCACGTCCGTGCCGCCAATAGCGCGGCTCCTCGTCGCCCCCCCTGGGCCGCCGAGCCGCCCCCTGCTCCCGGCGCTCGCTCCGGCGGAAGAAGGGGGCCCATCGCCAGCGCTGGCGGCGGGCGACGCCGAAAAAGTGCAGCGTCTTGCAGAAGGGGCGCTCCCGTACGCAGGCTGCCACCGCTTCAGCCGCCAAGTCGGCGGGTTGTTGCTGTTCAGGCGCATCGCCCCCTCCTTCTGCGCTCTCTGCCAGCGGACGCACGAGAACGAGAACTCGCTCATGCTCCGGGTGGCCGGCCTGCCGAACGGCCGAGCCGGAGTTGACGAGCTCTGCCGCCGAGCCCCGGGCGCCTGCCGCCGGCTCGGCGAGGTTGACTGCGCCCCGGGGACCTTCCCTCCGCCGGGGGCGGCGATCCGGGCCGCAGAGTCCGCCCGCGCAGCCACCGCCCTTGAGGCGCAGATCGAAGCAATCCGCGCCGGAACCCGAGACCCTCACGCCCAGGGGTTCGACCACCTGTTCGAGCAGCTCCCGGCAGCCCGCAAGACGGTCTACAACGAGCCGCAGATGCGCCCGTACGAGCTCGCCGAGACTCTCGCGGTGCAGGCCCAGGTCGGGGTTGGCAAAACCCGGCAGCTCCGGGCCTACCTCGACGCTCACTTCCCGGCCCAGGCCGGAGGGGCGCTCGCGCCGGCGCCGGTGGTGCGCTTCGTGACCTTCCGCCAGACCTTCTCAGAGAGCCTGCGCCGGGAGTTCCCCGACTTCACCCTTTACGGGGATGTCCCCGGCCGCACCCTCACCGCGGCTGCCTACCCCCGCCTGGTAGTGCAGGTGGAGTCGCTCCACCGGCTCTACGATGACTGCTGCCGCGACGACCCGCCGGCGGTCGACCTCCTGGTCCTCGACGAGGTCGAGTCAGTGCTGGCCCAGTTCAGCAGCGGCCTGCACCGGAGCTTCAACGAGTCGCTGGCGGTGTTCCACTGGCTGCTGGCCCGGGCGGGGCGGGTCGTCTGCCTCGACGCCAACCTCTCGGACCGGACCTTCCGGACTCTCGCCCGGGCCCGCCCCCGGGCCCCCGTCCACTACCACTGGAACCGTTACAGCCGGGCCCGGGGGGACCGGGTCGAGGTCACGGTGCGGCGGGGGGCCTGGGTCTCCCGGCTGCTCGGCGCCCTCGCCGAGGGCAAGCGGCTGGTCTGCGCGAGCAACTCGCTCCGGGAGGCCAAAGCGCTGGTGCGGCTGGTCACCGAGCGCTTCCCGGGGAAGCGGGTGAAGCTGTACAGCTCCGAAACCCCCCAGGCTGAGAAGGCCGCCCACTTCGCCGACGTGAAGCGGTTCTGGAGCGAGGTGGACTTCTTGGCTTACACCCCCACCGTGTCGGCGGGGGTTTCCTACGTGGAGGAGCACTTTGACCAGATGTTCTTGTACCTCAGCGACGCCTCCTGCGACGTGGAGACCGCCCGGCAGATGCTCGGCCGGGTCCGGGCGCTGCGGGACCGGGCCTACTGCGTCTGCTTCCGGACCGCCGGCGGGGGGAGGTTCCCCACCGACCTGCCGGTCATCGAGCGGCTGGTCGCGGAGCGGCGGCAGCACGTTTGCGCGCCCGACTCCCCCTGCGCCCTGGGCGCCCCGCCGGTGATCTCCAGCTTCGACCCGGCCGCGGGGCGGATCCGTCCCTACCGGAGCCCCTTCTACCCTCTCTGGCTCGAGACCTGCCGCATTGTCAACCTTTCCCGCAACAACTTCGCGGGGCGGTTCGTCGACCAGGTCGCCGCCACCGGAGCAGAAGTGCGGTGGCTCGTGCCGCCCGACGACGACACCTGCCGGGCCGGCGATGAGGCGCGCAAGGCCGCCGCCGAGGCGGTCGACCGGGACGGCCAGGAAGCCGTGGCCGGGGCGCGCGAGCTCAGCCCCGAGGAGGCTACCCGCCTGCGAGAGGAGAACCGCCTGGCCGCCCTCGGAGGGAAGATCACACGGACCGCCGGGGAAGAAGCGGAGGTGCGGTCCGCCCTGGCCAAGTTCAGCCTGCGCTGCCACTACGACTGGCAGAGTGCGGCGGTGACGCCGGCCTTTGTGAAGGACTACCACCAGCCCGGGGTCCGGCGGGTCTTCACAAACCTCCAGGCGTTGCTGGGCGCTCCGTCACTCGGCGAGGCGCTGGCCTCGATCCAGGCCGCTGACCAGCGGCGGGCCGCTGGCGCCCTCCTCGCCGGGCCCGGCGAGCCGGCGTTCACCCCCCAGGGAGGGTTCACCGCAACGGCTCGGCTCGAGCACGCCGAGCTGCGAGGGCGTCTGCACTACCCCGCCCACAGCTACGCGGTCTGGCTGCTCCGCCTGTGCGGCTTTGCAAGCGTGCTCGACCCGGTGCGGCTCCCCCTCGGCGCGGTTCAGAGCGCGCTCCTCGGGGCGCGAGACGCCATCACCGGTCGGCTTCCTGAAATCCAGTTCCAGTTCCAGGTCCGGCACCCTCCCTACAAGAAGCTTTACAGCCCCGCGCCGGAGAGCGCCGCCAGTGCGCTGCTTCAGGTTGTGAACGCAGTGCTGCGGAAGATGTACGGCGTTGAAGTCAAACAAGCCCCCCGGGCCGGCGACGCGTTCCTCGCACGGACCTCGGTCGGGCGGCTCTTCGTCTGGCCGGGCGAAGCGGCCGACGGAGAACGGCCCTGTCTCGGGCCGGCCACCTGCGGCTTTCGACCCCCTGGGGAGGCTTGGAACTTTGTGCTTCGGATTTGGCACCTGTACTGCAGGGCGGGTGACTCGGAGCTTGAGATAAACCCGCCCCCCTCGGAAGGGGAAGGGTTTGAGGTCCCGGACGTCCCGCCGCCCAGAGCCCCTGCCGGGGGCGCGCCCTTGCCCTGGAGCACCCGGCCGGGCGAAGTTGCACGGGAAGCTCTGACCCAGTCGGTGTTTGATGTCGCTTGAGCGCGCCCGCCCCTGCGGGCTAAGTTTTTGCCCCGCCGCCCCATTAGGGGCACGCCCGATCGGGCATGACGACCGGCGCGATGGGACGCAAGTGGCACGTGGTTGTGGACACGGCCGGGCCCGTCGGGGTCTGGACCGACCGGGACGCGGCGGCGGCCGCCCTGGAAGAGTTCCGCCCCGCCTGGAAAGGGGCGGTGGCGGAGTTTCCGCGGGCGGACGGGCCGGAGCCCGAGTTTCTTTGCCTTCTGCTCGGCCGGCCCGGTTTTGACGGGGGGGGTTCTCCCGTCCCGCTTGCTGTGGGGGGGCGGAACGAAATCGTGAAGCTCGCCACCGAGCTCGAAGGCACCGGGCTGGCCGAACCCCCCGAGGAAGCCGCACTTCGGCTCATGAAACCGGGGAGCGTCTGCCCGCGGGCGCGCAGGCGGCTGGAAGCCATTTGCAGCATTGTAACCCCGGCGGTTCGGCAACGGCAAGCCGCCGCCGAAGAAACCTTCCTGAATCTCGTCCAGAAAACGGAGGGGGGGGCAAAAAAGGACGCCTCGGCGGAAACCCGCGCCGCCCGGGGCCTGCCCTTTCTTCCGACCCTCGCGTCGATGGCCAAACTGAGCCGCCCCGCGTGAATGGGGGCAGCCGCGGCTACGTTCCTGAACCCGTTCAGCTGGGGACAGGCGCCGCCTGCGTTTGCACCGAAGAGGACATCCTACGCTTCAGTGCAGACATCTCTTGCTCCAAGGTAGTTGCTCCCGCGCCGAAAGCGGCAGGCGTCTGCATCAATGCAGACACCTCTTTCTCCAGAGCAGACACCTCTTGCCCAGAGGCAGGCAGTCTATGCGCAGGCGCCTGCACGGGGGCAAGCTTTTTGCCACGCGTGAAACCCCAAGCCGTCTCGTCTTCGAGCACTTCTTCGATTTCGGCCTGCGTGATCGGATCAAGCTGGGGAATTACCCCGCCAGCGTAGTGGGGGTAAGCCACCCGGTAGGCGCTGAATATTTTTAATGCCACGTCATAAACTTTTGGGTGGGAATTTAGTTTGCTCAGAGCCGTGCGGTCCTGGATGCTCCCCATCTGGTTAATGATCGTACTACACTCTTCTTCGCTCAGCGGCTCGAGCGCTTTCCAAAGGAGGGCTTTCAGACTCTGGTCCAGCACCCGCCCCCCGGCCCGGTTCCAGATGCAGATCGCGGCGCGCTGTTTCACGGACATCCCGAGGGCAGTCCGAACGGGCGCGGCAATTTTCTGCTATAGATAAGCTCCGCGGGGTTCAAAACTGGCGATGGGGCGGCTCCTCTTTGCTCTGCTGGCCGTGCTCGCGGCCGTCGCGATTTTCCTGGCCGTCCGCTTCGGGGCGGACGGCCTGCCCCCGCCGACAGGCAAAGAAGGGTACGGCGGTCCGCCCGGAGCGTCGGCCTCCCTCCCAGCCCGGCTGCACGTCCCCGTGGCCACCCGGCCGGGAGATGACAGCCTGGTCAACCAGGCGTGGCGACATACGCGATTCAGAGATGACGTGTTCCGGGGCGTTCCGGCCACCGTTGCGCACGCTTACTCCCAGGCGCCTTCCCCCTGGAAGAATTTTGAGAAACCGGACAACATTATGACGTACGACATGGAAGGCGGGCAGCTGGGGGACAGCCCTGCCAACATCGACCTGGCCGGCGTAGTTGAGCCGCAGCTTTGGCCTCCAGCTGACGGCAGAGCGACCCTCCCTGACCCTCCCGGCGGGGGCGCTTCCCTGCCGCCCCCCCTCCCGCCGTCCCTGGTCCCTCCCGAGGTGTCCACCTACGGCTACGCGTCGGGGACCGACGGCACATCGAACTCGATTTCGCCCGCCCCGACACAAAAAAGCGGCCCCTATCGCAGAGGGCAGACTCGGACGGCTTCGGGAGGGCGGTATGGGATGACCCGAAGCTAGACGGAGCAAGCCACGCAGTCGGCGCCACCCGCCCCCAGACGGCATGCAGTGACTTGTGCTGTGGATAGGCCGGAGCCTCGCTCGGCCCAGGACGTCGCAGTTTCGCCGGAGGAAAGAGTAGGGGTATTCTCGGCAACCGCCGCGCATGTGGCGTAAAGCTGTTCCCCGTTCTCTTCGAGGCCAAAGCTGGTGTCGAAGTCCTGGTTGTACTGGGTGCGGGCGGAATACTCGAAGAAGTTGGTCTTTGCCTGCTGATTTAGCGCCTGCTGCACCTGCTCAGGATAGGGGTTTTCAACTCCATAAATGATCTTGTAGTGTGACATCTCGGTGATGACGTTGTCTGCCACAGCCCGGACGTAGTCGTGCATTTTTTTGCGAGTGATGTTCGGGAAGTTGCACTCGGTGGCCCCGGCCGGGAGCTCTCCGGCTTCGACCGACGCTTGGATAGAGCTGGTGATCGCGCACTCCTGCAGCTCGTCAAGAATGGCCATGAGCTCCCTGAGGGTCTTCTTCACTTCTGCCTGGGAAGGTGCCGTGACGGTGTATTTCTTTAGCACCAGGCAGGCCATGAGGCAGTGGAGCCACTCGTCCCTCGAGATTAGCTCATTTGCCGTCGTGAGGCCGGGGAGGATGTTCAGATTCTTGATTTGCTGGATTGTCATAAACTCCCGCTGGAACACTACCCCCTCAAAGAGGGCAAAGGCGAAGATACACATACCGAGCGGCTTACTTTCATCCATGTAGCTTTTGGCCCATTTGTCTAACTTGGCGAGCACTGGGTTGTTGACGACAGCTGTGTGTATTTCTTCACGTTCTTCATGTGAGAAGTAAGCATCGACAATTAAGGTGTAGGTTTCGTCATGGATCTGCTCTTGCCTCTGCTGCTCGCAGTAGTAGTAGCAAAACTCTGTCACCTTGATCCGCTGGATGATATTTCCAGCAAGGTTGGCAATTACCCGCTTGTCGGCGAACGCGAATAACCCCAGCGTGACTTTAAGGTAGCCCCTCACTCCTGCTGGAACCTTTCCGGTCGCCAGTTCGGCCCGGTCTATGGCGAGCAGGTTGGCTATTTCTGAAGCCTTCCAGTCAAGCGCCTGCAGGCGCTTGTAGCCGTCCCATATCTCAGGATACTTGATAGGGGTCAGGGAGGACCGGTCCGTCTCTTCCTGGCAGATCGGCTCCTGGACGGGGCTGGCGGTGGCGGTGGACATCGCGGCAGTTATGCGGGGCGGAGGGGCGGTTCAAACTTGACTGAGGCTTCGAAAGGGCTGCCCGAAAGTGGGTGCGGCATTTGAACCGGCGCCCCACCTGTCACCGATCGAGCGCGATGCCTGCGAAACGAACCCAGAGCCGTTCCCCCCGCCCAACCACCCCCACTGTGGGGCGGAAAACGAGCGCGGGGTGGAAAAATACCTTCGGGACCGCGGCCCTCAGCGACGAGGGTGAAGAGTTCGCCGACGAGCCCTATGTGATCAACCGCAAAGGCGAGCGGGAGGTCATGCAGCTCGGCAAAATCGGCGACCGGATCTTTTCCTTGATGAGCCCGGCTTACGGCGGCCGCCGTCTGCGGGGAATTAACCGCATCAAACTCGAGACGCAAGTGAACTCGCGCGTCATGGACCGCTCAGGGATCACCACGTCGGAGATCGACAAAACCATCGTCGACGTTTGCCGCGCGCTGTCGGCTGAGCACGGAGATTACGCTGCGCTGGCGGCCCGGGTGAACATCAGCGACCTGCAGAAGCAGCAGACCCGCTCCTTCAGCGAAACCTATGCCTGGGTCGCGACGCGGAAGCGCCACCGGCTCTCGGAGGGGTTCCTCCGGCTCGTGCGCGAGAACGCGGAGGTCATCGACCAGCGCATCGACGAGCAACGGGACTACATCAACATCGGGTTCAGCGCCGCGACCCTCATGCGGAGCTACCTCATGCGGGACCCGGAAAACCACCAGGTCATCGTCGAAACGCCGCAGTACCTGTACATGCGGGTCGCCCTCGCGATCCACGCGCTCGACCCCGGGCCTAAGGGGGGGGAGCCCGAGTCCAACCCCGAACGGCTCCAGTTTCGCCTCGAAGAGGCGTTCAAAGTCTACGACGACCTTTCGAACAAGCGGATCTCGCACGCGACGCCGACCATGATCAACGCCGGCACGACCATCCCGCAGTACTCGTCCTGCTTCCAGGCCGAGGCCGACGACGACCTCGACAACCTCTACCAGGTCATCAAAGACACCGCGATGATGTCGAAGTACGCCGGCGGCGTGAGCATCTCGCTCAGCCGGGTGCGGAGCGAGGGGCAGCTCATCCAGAGCTCGGGGAGCGAAAGCTCCGGGATCAGGCCGTACCTCGGGCTCGCCATGGCGAGCCAGAAGTACGCCGACCAGGGCCGGACCCGCCCCGGGGCTTTCGCGATGTACCTCGAACCCTGGCACGCCGACGTGATGGGGTTCCTCGAGGCTGCCTGGCCGATCGGGGCGATGCACGACCTGCGGGAGAACGCGCCGACCCTCAAGTACGCCCTCTGGGTGCCTGACCTCTTCATGCGTGTCGTGGCCAGCGAGCTCGACGCCCGCCGGCGGGCCGGGGAGGGCGAAGACGTTGACGTCATGGAGGCGGGAGCCTGGTACCTGTTCTCGCCCGACGACGCCCCCGGCCTGACCGAGGTGTACGACGAACGCGGCCGGGGGCACCCCGACGGGGGCGGGGGGGCCTTCACCGACCTTTACACCCGCTACGTGAAGGAGGGGCGCGCCAAGAAGCGGATCCTGGCCAGCGAGCTGCTCCAGCAGGTGACCAAAACTCTGGCCCTCACCGGGACGCCCTACATCCTGTTCAAGGACGCGATCAACCGGCAGAGCAACCTGACCATCCCCAGCCGGCTTGCGCCTCCCGGGGGGAGCTCCCCCCTCGCGGAGGAGGGGCTCACCATTGTGAACTCCAACTTGTGCGCCGAGATCACCATCCCCTGCCGCTCGCGGGAGGGGAAGCCGGAGGAGACCTTGTACTCGGTCTGCACCATCGCCTCGGTCAACCTCGCCAGTCTTGTCCTGAACGACCTCACGGCTCCCGAGCGGGTGCGGATCGACTGGGTCGCCCTCATCGACGCCGCGGGGACGCTCGCGACCAACCTCGACCTCATCATCGACCTCAACCTTGACCCTGCCGAGGGGTGCAGGCGGAGCAACGACCTGTACCGGCCGATCGGGATCGGCGTCATGGGGCTTGCCGACGTGTTCGTGCGCTTCAGCTACCCTTTCGGCTCGGTCGAGGCGATCGAGCTCGACCGGGCGATCCACGCCTGTCTGTACTTCGGGGCCATGTACCAGTCGTCGGAGCGGGGCAAGCGGCTCGGGAACTTCCCTCACTTTGAAAAGTCGGCAACTGCCCGGGGGCTCCTACAGCCTGACCTCGCAGCCCACGAAGGGGGGCTGCCGCCCGACTGGGCGCAGCGGGTGGAAACGACCACTGGCGGGGTCCTCACCGCCGAACGCTGGGACGCGTTGAGGGAGCAGTGCCGGAAGCACCTGCGCAATGGGTATGTGACGGCCCTCATGCCCACTGCGACCAGTTCGAACGCGGTGGGCGTCAACGAGTGCTTCGAGCCGTACACCTCCCACCAGTACGCCCGAAAAACGAACGCGGGCGAGTGGCTGCTGCTCAACCCCCACCTTGTGGCTGAGCTGTCCCGGCTCAAGATTTGGACCCCCAAAACAAGCGCGCTCCTTACTAAGACGGGAGGGTCGATCGCATCTTGGGACGGTCAGGACGGGCGCCCCTACGTGCCGGAGCCGCTGCGCAAGGTGTACACCACCGCGCGCGAAATGGACCAGCTGCACATTGTCAAGCACGCCGCGGCCCGCAACCCGTTCGTGAGCCAGAGCCAGTCGATGAACTGCTACCACCAAAACATACGCCTTCCTGAGCTGTTGAGGATCTGGCTCACCGGTTGGAAACTCGGGCTCAAGACCGGGAGCTACTACATGCACAGCATGCCCGCCGGAAAGACCCAGAACCTTGCGACGACGGCTGTTGGCGCCGCCGGGAAGGAAGGTGCAGACGACATCACAGATGGGGCAGAGGGCGCGCCGGACCGGACTTAAGTTGCCGACTTCAGGCATGAGCGAGCGGCCCTGCCGCACCCTTCTTTTTGCGCCTGGCGTTTCTGCCAGCGGCGGGACAGCGTCTCAGCTTTTGAACCGCCGGCTGGCTGCGGATACCTTTGCACCCCTGCAGCCATGGAGCGGCTGCAACAGGTCAAAGACTCCATTGAAGTGTACTGTGACACTATTCGTGCCGGCACTTGGCCGTCCACGGGGCTGAGAGAACTTGTTTTCTCTCAGCTTCAGGCTGAGGACGCAGACAGGTCTGATGTGGAGTATGAATCATTGCTTGAGGCGTTTGTCGACGCGGTCGCATGCATAGGTGAATGGGTCCAGCAATCCATCTTCGTAAACTCCCCAGAAATGGCCGGGCTGGCCCTCTCAGACATCTCATTCTTGCGCGACTCGTTCCAAATCCACCCAGATTTTGTTGCTCAGAAACAAGCGCTGCAGCTTCAAGAAAGTACAATTAACAATTTAACTCTGGGGGGCTGGGGGGAGTCAGTTCATTAATTGTACTTTCTTGAAGCTGCGCAACGGGGGCGCTGCAAGATCGCTGACACAGCGCTGGCTGTGCAGGCCAGCGCCTCAGCAAAAAGGTCGCCAAATCGCGGGGCAGACGCGGGGGTTCCGTGTTTTTCGCCGGGGCGCTGGCCTGCACAGCCGTCGCCGTCTCAGCGCTGCATCGTTTTAGACCATTGGCCTACGCTGTACTTGGGCGCAAGCACGCCTGCTCCGGAGCGGCAAAATTGGCAGATGAAGGGGAAACGGGCCGCGCAAGGCAGGGGGCGAAAACGGGGCACCCCCAAAGAGGACAAAGGTGGAGATCCGTTCTGGGGGGTCTTAGGTTTTTCGCAGGCCGGCCGCGCACAGGAGGGGAAGGGCTACTATGTGGCCGGGTTCGTGAGGGGGGCGGAGGCGGCCGCCGGGTACTGCGACGAGGCCGTCCGCCAGACCTCCCCGACCTTCGCGTACTCGACGCTGTTCACCGCGCCTGTCAGGGCCGGGCCGCCCGACCTTGACGGGCGCACACCCCCGTCAACCCTGCGCCGGCGGGGAGTGAACCGGCACGACGTCTGGCTCCTCCGGCGCGACAGAGGAACGAAAGACACCGAGTACGAGATTTCCATAACGAAAGCCGGCACCCCTGAGCCCAGCCTGCCAGAGGGAGAAGGGTGGGTTTCCTTCTGCATCGAACGGGGCTGGGCCCGCCCGGCCGACCGCCGAGTGGAGGAGAACAAACACTAGCTGGTGCAAATTTTTTGCTTCCTTATAATCGCGCCGGCGCCATGGCGCCCCCCGCACCGCCGGCGTTGCTGGTGCTTCTGCTGGTCCTTATCCTGGTCTTGGCCCTGGTCGTGTGTTGGTGCGACCGGGGCATTTTGGCACGACTTGCGAGCAGCGCAGGGGGTCAGACCCATCTAAGCCGCCAGGGCGGGACGGAGCGGCGGCCCGCCTGGCTAGGTGCCCCCCTGGCTCCCCTGCACAAGGTGGCAAACTTGCGGCCTGAGGGCCTGGCATTCACCCCTCCCTTGCCCGTGCCGAAGATGGGGGGCGGCGCTTTCACGCGCCCCCCCGAGGGGACTTTCAGCCATGCGCGCATGAAGCACCTCACCCAGGACATGCTGAAAAACTTCAGGGAAGGTGGGACGGAGTACCTTTCCACGCCCAACGGGGAATTGGCACCAACACCTGGGGGGTCTGCAGTTAAAATCGGGGGGAGAGAAAAGCTTCGCAAGGGAGCAGAAAAACCGTGGTACAGCTATGGTACGTGGACGGAGCTCATTGAGAAGGGCGGGGAAAAAGCTGAGCACGCCTGCCGGAGGGACCAGAGGGAGACCATTGCTAATCTTCCTCCTTCTTGGGAACTCCTGTACGGACAGGCTGCCCCTCTGCTCGAGCTGGACCACGAGACGGCCGGCATTGTCAACGTCGTTGACGGCACCCCCAGCATTGTCCTCCAGAGGCCGAGCCCTGTCCGGTTCGGCTCGAAGGGGGGGCTCGAGGTGCCGGGCGACCTGGTCAAGGAGCTGTCGCGCTGCCCCGGCTGGTTCTTCTTCCACACCCACCCGGCTGTCCTCGGCCCGTCCTCGGCTTTGCTGTCGGCGGCCGACGCGGCCTCGGCGGCGTGCAACTCGTTGCTGGGCAACTACGGCGCCGACCTCATGGTGAGCCCCAACGTGATCGTGATGTTCGGGGTCAAAGGCGACGTGGTTGCCCGCCTGCGGGAGGCGGGCGAGGCCGCGATGATGCACTACCTCCTGAACGTGTACACCTCGGTCGAGGCGGTGCGGAGCCTGTCCACAGCGGGGGTGGGCGAGTACCTGGTCCGTGACTTGTCAAGAACCTTCGAGCGCCTGGGGATGTACTACTACGAGTTCCAGCGGAACTCTTACGTCGACATCGCGCGGTACGTCTGGAATGTGCGTCCCACGACGTTTGAGCAGAATGGCCGGTACTGGAAGACGGTGAAGCCTTACCTTGCCCAATACGAAGACGCAGTCGAGCGCGAAAAAGAGAAAAAAGAGGAAAAAGAGGAAAAAGAAAAAGAGGAGAAAGAGAACGGGAAGCGAGAAAAGAAAAAAGCGCCGGGTGGAACGCGTCCAAAGCCTTCTACTGAGAGTAACGCCGTGGGGGGAGGTGCGGCAGGGGGTGCGGCTTCTCTCGGGGGGCTGGGAAGCGGGCCCGTAGGGGGCGCTTCGGCGAAAGTCTCCCCGAAGCCGTGGTACAGCTACCCCACCTGGAATGATTTGCGGAACAAAGGGGGAGAGGCGGCCTGCCGCGCGGCGGACGAGGCGAAGGAGGCCGCGCTCGAGACAGTCCCTGGCGACTGGAAGCCTGCCATGGCCGAAGTGCACAAACTCAGCAACCTGGAAGGAGAGACGCAGGGCAGACACTACGGCACCGTCAACGTAAAGTCTGGCACGGCTGAACTCGGCCGTGCCCGCCCCGACCCAGGGGTCTTCCCCTTCTCCCCGCGCGTCCTGGACGTCCCTGGCTGGTTTTTCTTCTTCACCCGGCGCGGCCTCCCGGGGCTTATCCCTAAGCCCGGTGATGCTGTAGCTTCCCTCCTGGCGGCTTATGACGGGAAGGCGGCCGGCTGTGTGTTGTTCACGCCGGAGGGGGCGTGCCTGTTCGGGCCAGACCCGGCACTGCTAAACTTTCTTCGCAAACGTGGCGAGGCCGAGCTCCAGCGCATGGCGCTGGACTTGTACTTCATGGTTGCCGGGCTGTACAGCTCCAAGCTGGAAGAAGAAGAAGGGTTTTCGCTCGCCGAGGTGAAAACCCTCCTCGGCAGTTTAAGGTTCTTTTACTACGTCCTTGCCGCCCCCGGCAGGGAGGGGAAGCTCGTCGAAGCGAAGCGGGACAAGTTCACCGCGCTTCCGCACGTCAGCGGCGGGGCCAAGGTTGAGGAGGTTTCTTCTCTGGTCAGGCTCTTCGAGGGCCGCCGCCGGGCCCTCGGGGCGCCGAAGGCGCGATAGTTTCCCCCCTTCGATACCCCCTCGTCAGAGATGAAGGAAGAACATTGCTGGTGGATCGCGGCCGCGGTCGTCGTCGTGCTTGCGCTCGCCGCCTGGTGGTGGCACAGCTCGGGCGAAGGCTTCGCCAACGGCTACGGCTGGCGCACGAGCGACTGGACTGTCACCAAGGGCTGGCCGATGCCTATCACGAGCTGCGCCCAGGGTGCCAGCCCGGAGATGCGCGCGCAAGGGTGCGCGCTGTTCTGCCAGCAGGCGCGCCCCGAGGAGGGCTTTTACCCCTGCTACCTGCAGTGCATGGAGGGCGGCGGCGGGTGCTGCGGGGCCACCCCGCCGCTCCAGCCGAGCTCCCGCCCTCTGCCCCTCCCCCTCTGGCCCGCGCCGCTCCCCGGCGCCGCGGCCTTCCCCTGAAGGGCCAAAAACGCGCGGCCGCGGCTAGCCGAGCCCGTAGTCGGCGTAGGCGAGGCGGGCCGGGGCCCGCACCTGCGAAAACTCGACCGCGCCCGGGGTGACGTGTTCGCCCCGGGTCCAGGCCGGGTCGGTCGTCTTTTTGTGGGGGCCCAGGGTGTGAGCCCGGAACGGGGGGACTTCGCTCCGGAGCGCCTCGAAGTCGCGCATGCGGTCGGCGGTGAGCACCCCGCACCGGCGGCGCCAGGCGAGGAGGCCCGCGTAAAAGTCGTCGCGGCCGAGCTTGCTGTGGCTGCGCCCCGCCTCCCCCCCGAGCTCGCGCCAGGCCTTCTTTGTGGAGGTGCTCTTCTTCGCGTCGGGGCGCACAGCGGCGGCGACCACGAGGGTCACGCCTGACTGCTGGGCAGCGACCGCGAGCACTGCCATTTCGGTCGCGGTGAGGGGAGTTTTGCTCCGGTCCTTCAAGACGTATATGAGGTCGCCGGAGAAGTGCCGGCGGAGGACCGGCGCGCTGCTGCGGATCGTTTCCGCTACGGTGCAGGTCGTCACCGGCCCCGCTGCAACCCCCCGCCGGCCGCGGAGGTGGAAGGCGAGGTTGAGGGTGTCGACTACGACGTGGGGAGAGGCGGCCGCCCGCCGCTGGCGGGGGGTTGCGGCGCGGCCGCCCCCCAGCACCCGGCGAGAAGGCGCCGCGGCGCGGGCGGCGAGGGCGGCCGCGGCGAGGACCACAAGCAGGAAGACCGCAAGGATGAGCAAAACGTTGTTCCCGCCCGGGAGGGAAGAGGGCTGGGAGCCGGCCGGCAGACTGCGCGGGGCGCCGGACCCTCCCCCCCGGTCATGCATGGCCGAGCTTCTTCCACACGAAGGCGGGGCGGTAGCGGGGCGGGGAGCGGGCGCCGGCCGGGCGGTAGGCGAAGCCGTAAACCGCGTGCTCTCTGCAGTCGGCGAGGTGGCGGAAGTGGCGGCAGGTGTCGGCCGCCAGCGGGACGCGGCCGGACGGGCCGGGGTAGTCGCTTATGTAGAGGACGAGAAAGCCGCCAGGGCGCACCCCCGCCCAGGCGGCCCGGAGGTAAGGCACAAAGAACTCTTTCCACCACTCAGCGTAGGTTGGCCGGGCCCGGGCCGCGGCGCCGCCCTCGGCGGGGTAGTCTTCGTGGTCGTAAAACGGCGGGCTGGTGTGCACGAGGTCGTACGTCCCGTCCGCGAGGCGGCCGCCTCGCGGCTGCCGGCCGGGGCGGGACGGAGAGGCGGCCAGGTCGGGGTCCCCCTGTTCGAACGGCTGGGGGGCTACCCAGAAGTCGGCCGCCCGGCCGGGGGGGGCGAATTCCTTGAATATGGCCTTGTACGACGGCTGGAGTTCCTGGTTGGGGTCGTACCCGTGGTAGGCGGCGGCGCCGTAGGCGCAGGCGGCGAGCGCCCGGTCGCCCCAGCCTGCCGAAGGGTCGAGGATGCGCAGGCGGTCGGGGGGCTTGCCGAGCTCGCGGCCGAGGCGGCGGCACAGCCAGAGGGCGAAGGCCGGGTTGTAGAAATTGCACCAGGCGAGGCCTGCTCGGGTCAGCGCGGCGTAGAGGCGGTCGTGGCGGGCGTACGGGGCGGCCCCCGGCGGGGCCGCCCCAGGGTGCGCCTCGTAGAACTCGAGGGGTGACTGGGTGGGGCGGCCGCGGGTGGCTCTTGCCCCGCCCGGCGCGGTACGGCACCGCGCCCGGACTTCCTCGCTGAAGTGGGACGACAGGGCGTCAGCCCGGAGGGCGTCCGCCGGCCAGGTCCGGGTCACTGCGGCGGTGAAACGATCACGGCGCACGGCCGCCGCGAAGCCTTCGCCCGGACGGGAACCGGCCAGCATTTGGCGGACTGGCGGGGGAAGACG
>Ga0180431_10005295_pt1 | contig 15744 bp, 20 predicted proteins | sample SS_ome_11_FD_132459 | JGI IMG/M metagenome (GOLD analysis project Ga0180431, IMG submission 132459) | Hypersaline lake sediment archaeal communities from the Salton Sea, California, USA - SS_1_MS_1 metaG | ecosystem: Environmental > Aquatic > Non-marine Saline and Alkaline > Hypersaline >... | reverse complement strand
CCAGGTTAAAACTTTGACGGGCCAGTATTATAATGTATATTTACTGGAGGATAAAATGGAAAAGTGGGAATGCCAGGTTTGCGGTTATATATATGATCCCCAGGAGGGAGATCCTGATAATGGCATCAAGGCTGGTACCAGCTTTGAAGACCTTCCGGAGGACTGGGTGTGCCCTGAATGCGGCGCATCAAAAGATGAATTTGAAGCGGTGTAGAGATTCTTTACAAACAGGCTGACTAGGTGGAATATTTTAAAACCTGTATAAATTTGCCCTGCAGTATATCTTTAAATCATATATTGCGGGGCAATTGATTTTTAATAACCTTTTTACTCTTCCGGATATGAATTCTGTTACATTCCTTGAATTCAAAATGTACCAGCAAACCATTCCAGATATAAAAAATATCTTTACGAAAAAAATAAAATCCATTAATATGATTATAGGCATATAAACATATAAACGTATAGGTGACAAGAATGAGTAAAAGAATGACGGTAGTTTTTAACGATGAAAATGTATACAAACATCTAAAAGTAGAAGCAGCTAAAAGAGGTATAAATGCGAGCGAGATTGTTTCTGAAGCAGTAGTGGAATGGATCGAGAGCAGAGAAGATATCAAGTTAGCCCCATTAATAAAAGAAAGTCAGAAAGAAGCAAAGAAAAGAGGGACTAAATCTTGGAATAAAGTTAAAGAAGATCTTAAATAGTATATATGTACAATATCGGGATAGCACCAGCAGCAGAAAGGGATCTTAAAAAACTGAATAAAAAATTACCTAGCCTAAATGATATTTCTAATGCTATTGAAAACCTATCATTGGATGCAAGACCAATAGGAGTAAGAAAGGTAAAAGGATTTATAAATACATATAGGATAAGGGTGCATTCATATAGGATAATTTATGATATTTATGAAAAAAATAACCAGGTAATCATTTTAAGAATTCTAAAAAGAAGTGGATCAACTTATAAGTTCAGATAAAATGTTGGTAGCGCATAGGGGACTCGAACCGGTATTAAAATGAATCAAAGAAAAATAAATTAAAACTACATATTTACCTTGATCGCCCTCACCGGACAGCAGTCAAGGCAAAGCTCACATAGAATGCACTTATCTTTCTTAAACTTAAGTCTTTTGGTCTTTTCGTCCAAACTGAGCGCCTGGGTTATACATATAGATGTGCACTCGCCGCAGTCCACACAAGTATCCTTATCAATGATTATATCTTTAGCCGCTTCCTGAATGGTTATGCCGACTCCTTCCAGGTACTCCATTGCTTCCGCTATCTTTTCATCAGCTCCCTTTACTTCGAGCAGCATCCTGCCTTCTACATCAGGGGTTATCTCTGCCCTCAATATATTGAACTGAAGGTCATATTCCTTTACCAGTTTATAAGTGATAGGTTTGGTAACTATCTTTTCCGGGAATGAAAGAACCAATTTTTTCTTTTTCATCAGAGTTCCTCCTGGCTCAGGATATCAAGTGACCTGTATTCGCCATCAAGGGGAAGGGGCTTTACCATATTCGTTAGCTCAAAACTTCCCGATGATACCTTTTCCTTCAAAAGGTCTGCGATCTCAAGAGCCATAGCATAGCTTGAGATGGAACCGGTCTGTACCGATTTATTATTTATCTTTATCTTTCCGCTCCTGAGCTGCCTGTAATTTACTTTTCCATAAGAAGGCTTACTCCTTCTCTGTACAGAGTAATCGAATATCTCTACCTGTATGTCCTCATCTTTAACCTTTAAGAATTCGATCATCTCTTCATCCAGGACGGGGATGGGTATACCTATGCCGACAAACATGGATACGCCGTACTTCTCAAATACGGCTGCCCTTATATACCTGGAAGACATTTCCTTAAGGTCCCCGGTCACTGCTATAGTGCCTGCCAGGCCAACAGGTGTTCCATTTGCAAGTCTTTCCCTGGCGGGATTATGCTGGGTCCCTGTCCAGGACACAAAGCCTTCTCCTCCTCCCAGGAAGATCCTGGTCCCTATTCCTATAGTCCTGTAATAAGGATCATTTAATAGGGGGCTTAATTGTCCGGCACTGGAATAGGTGGCATTGGTAAACCTGGGAAGCAGCTTTCCCATATATGTATATATAGTCCTGTTGGAAGAATTGGTGGCAACTGCATAATTCTGGTAGGCATTCCTGGGATTATATAGATATGCCTGGTTTATGGTATCCCTGGTTATAAAAGTCTCTATTTCTTTTCTGGGATAGCAGTCTGTTCCCTGGGATATTGCTTTTAGCTTCACGGGCTTTCCGCTTATAAGGTCTTCTATCACATGGGCTCCCCCATATTTTATTCCTTCAGTTTCTGAAGGCTCGGTAGCCCCGACATATACATCGACAGCGGCAATTCCCGCATAAGCAGGAACATCATTCAGCCATGCCTTTGCCATTTTTATGGGGGGATCGGAATGCCCGAAATTAATAAATGCTCCGGAAGAGCACATGGGACCGAAGGTAGCAGTGGTGACTACATCTACCTCGCTGGCTGCTTTCTTGACCCCTTTTTCTTCCACATAGTCGATTATCTCCTCAGCATTAAGGACTACAGCCTTGCCCTTCTTTATCTTTTCATTTATCTCTTCTATCGTCTTGGCCATGATCTATCCCTATTATTGTTATTTCAGGTAATTTATAATACTCCAATAATATTTTTTTTCCAAATCCTATTTAACTGATGGCGGTCCCTATTACCGGGGCAAATCCCAGGGCCCAGGCTGGCTTACCGGACGTTATCCAGCGGGCGGCGGCGTATTATACCGGTGATGACGAAGACCCGGGATATGTGTTATTATTTTTATATTTACAGATATTATATATAATTATCTGGACACTATTAATAATGAAAAAACCTGCACAGGAGCAGGAAAAATAGACAGAAAGGCTTGTGATATGTCAATGAATCCCCGAGTAAAGAATCCCCTCATACTCAGCATTGTATCAACTGTATTTTTAGTGCCGGTCATGATACTTACTATGTATCTTTTCAGTTCAGTAAACTGGATAATGCTTATAGTCACTGCAGCGATTTACCTGGTAATCATCTTTCTGGTATTCTTCTATTACGGAAGCCTGGGCAGAAAATAAGACCTTAAATGGATGGCAAAAAAGATGTAAGCATAGAAAAGCTTTCCCCGGAAACCGGTTATATTGACCGCAGCATCTACAGGAAAAATATCTCAGCTGCGGGGAAGTATAGCTTCAGGCTCAGGTATAAATATACTGACATCTATATAATAAGTGACAGGGATATATCAGGGGAAATAGGTGAGCCTGTAATAAAGTTCTACAGCCAGCTGGAAGAAGTCATATCCTCTGATAAAAGATTCGGGGAAAGCCTGGCACCCTTAACCATAAAAAAAGATTATCCGCCAGCCGTAAAAGAGATGTGCCTTGCTTCTTCCATTTTTGGTGTAGGCCCCATGGCAGCGGTTGCCGGAGCCGTTTGCGACAGCATCGCGGCAGGCATAAAAGATGAATGCGGATTCCTGATGATAGAAAATGGGGGAGATGTATATATAAAGAGCAGCCAGGATATAAAGGCCGGGCTTTTTACCGGCAGCAGGCATTTTCCCCAAAATCTCAATATAAATATAAGCTCGAAAGCTCTGCCATGCGGCCTGTGCTCTTCATCGGGGATAATGGGGCATTCCCTAAGCCTGGGCAAAAGCGACCTGGTTACAGTGATGTCAGAGACTGCAGCGGCAGCAGATGCAGCTGCTACTGCTATTGCCAATACCATCAGTTCAAAAACTGATGTGGACAGGGCAGTAGAAAAGTACAAAAAATACGGACAAATAAGGGGCCTTATCATCATGAAGGATGACAGGCTTGCCATATGGGGAGACCTTCAGCTGGATTAAAGACCTGCCTTAAATACAGTCTTTAAAACAGGATCCCTGCGGTCCTTATTTCTTTTCTTCAACTTCTTTTTTAGAAAAAACAGCTGTTCCAGGGGAACTGCTGCCTGAGGATATTATGCTCTCACCCTTAAATAGTCCGCCTTTGGCTATAGTAAGGAGAGCTTCCTTCTGGGTAAGATTACCTATGAATTTCCCGGTAGGAGATATCTCAACTTCACCGCTGGCAGTCATCTCGCCATTAAATGAACCTGCAATAACAGCATTCCTGGTCTGGACTTTGGCATTTACTTTGCCTTCTTTTCCGATAACTACTTCCTTATCGGAAATTATGTCTCCCTTTACCGTGCCGTCTATCCTGGTTGACCCAGGGGAATTTATCTTGCCTTCGATAGTAACGCCTTCTGCTATTACTGTAAGGGTCTTGCTGCCCTTTATTTCTGGTTCTTTTTTTAAGATCATGTTTTTATCTTCCTTTATACTTTTTTATCATACTGATCGTCAGCTGGCTGTATTATAACATTTCTAGCAAAAAATATTAGAAGCTTTTGCTGCTTTAATTTTATTTCATTAGAATATAGAATTATATCAAATTATCAGCCCGGCAGATTTTTAGCATAATGGGATTTTTGCCGGTGGTTTTTGAGAAATCATAAAGTATTTGAGGAATATAAGATGAAGAAAAAAAGCATTTTCAGGACCATCCTTATAGTAATCCTGATCCTTGGACTTTCCGTATCTATGGCCTCATGCAGCCTTTTCGGTACCGGCAGCGAGCAGCAGGAAGGACAGGAGCAGGCAGGAACCGGGGATAATGGGGAAAAACCGCAGGGTGAAGATGATACAGATGACGGCAGCCGGGAAGATATTATTGAAGAAGAAAAGCCTTTGACTATATGGGTGGAGGACTCCATCCCCGGGGCCATAAAGGACGATGTCAGGGCCGTCATAGATGGCGATCCCCAGATGGAATATGCATTGGATGCGGATGAAGCTGACCTGGTCCTGGAGATAGTGCCGGCAGGAGGTATAGATAATAGCGGCGGAACCTCCAGGGAGCTTGATATATCTTATGTGATGGTGCTGGGGACCTCCTTTTTCAGTATTGCTGATGGTATCGACTGGGATGATTTTAAGGACTGGTGGGAGGGCGGGGATAGCGCCCTGGCAAATATTTCCCAGGGGGATCCTGAACCAGTAATGGCTATTGAAGATAAAAGCTATAGTTTCCTGGAAAAGATCCTGGGGAAACCGGGAAACGATGACCTGGTCATCACAGGAACAGGTGAGATATTAAGCGGTATCCATGATGGAAGCATCACATTTTCACTTATTCCTTTTGACCAAATAGACAAGACATTAAAGATCCTGGATATAAGCGGGTTTTCAGTATTTGGCAGGAATATGGAACTGGATGCATATCCATTTGCATTTACAGTCTCACTTAAAGGCGATGATGCAGAGTCTGTGGATAAGGCATATTCTTCTTTGGGGGATATAAGCTATACAAACAGGGACCTGTCAAAGCTTACCACCATGATAATGACCGGAGTGACAGCTATGGTAAGGGGAACTGCCCAGCGTATGGAGAAACACGGCATTACCTATCCCGGGGAAAAGATCGCCGGCATTCTTAAGGATGCAGATATCACCCATATAAGCAATGAAGTGCCTTTTGTCGAGGGATGCGATGTCCTAGCAGACAGATTTCCCTTTTTCTGCAGCAGGCCTGAATATATAGAGCTATTGGAATATGTGGGGACTGATGTGGTAGAGCTTACGGGAAATCATATGAATGACCACGGCCATGATTGGTTCATATACACCCTTGAGATGTATGATGAAAAGGGCTGGCCATATTTTGGAGGGGGAAGGGACCTGGAGGAGTCATATTTGCCGGCCATACTGGAGTCAAACGGGAATAAATTTGCTTTCCTGGGCTTTTGCTGGTGGGGTCCTGCATATGACTGGGCTACTGAAGACTCTCCCGGCTCAGCGCCGCCCCATTTTGAGGAATTTGAAGCCAGGATAGCCCAGCTTAAACAAGAAGGCTATATTGTCATATTTACCTTCCAGTATCTTGAGAGCTATCAGTATGAGCCGGTCGGCCAGCAGATCATAGATTTCAGGAGGATGATAGATGCCGGGGCCGATATTGTAAGCGGCAGCCAGTCCCACCACCCCCAGGGAATGGAATTCTATAATGACGGTTTTATAAGCTATGGCCTGGGAAACCTCTTTTTTGACCAGATGCGCGAACTTGGGACCAGACAGGAACTTATTACCAAACATATATTTTATGAGGGGAAACACATAAATACTGTTATAATAACTGCCATGCTGGAAGACTACAGCCAACCCAGGATAGCTGATCCGCAAGAAAGGGCGGATATATTGACAGAAGTCTTCAATGCTAGTATAAGATGATAAGGATATTTGCGGATAGACATGGCAGAAGAAAAAAGACAAAAAAAGAAAAGATTTTTTAAAAGACTTGGCAAAAAAAGACCGGCCAGGAAGAAAGATCCCGGAAAGGTGATGCCTTTTATAGACCACCTGGAAGAGCTCAGGAAGAGGATAATAGTAGTCCTGGCTGTATTTGTGGTTCTTTTTGGCGCTGCCTACCCATTCCATAATGACCTCCTGGGATTCCTGACCAGGCCCCTGGAGAACAGGGAACTGGTATTTCTGGATATAACCGAACCTTTCCTGGTAAATGTAAAGATTGCTTTCCTGGCAGCCGTGATGGTCATAATGCCGCTTCTGGTTTTCCAGATAATAGGGTTTTCCTTCCCTGCTTTCAGCAAAAAAATAAGGAAAAGGATCATCCCTATTGGCATATTATTCTTTGTCCTTTTTTATGGGGGCATAGCTTTCAGCTATTTCCTGATGGTCCCCATTGCTGTCAACTGGCTGATATCCCAGGGGGCGGAGCTTGCCCAGACTTTAAGCGTTACTAAATATGTCAATTTTATAGGCTGGTTTTTGGTGGGGGCAGGACTAATATTTGAGATGCCGCTGGTACTGGTATTTCTGATAAAGATAAATGTGCTTACCATACCCCAGCTCAGAAGGCAGTGGAGAGTAGTATATATTGTTATCCTGGTACTGTGCGCCATAATAACTCCTGACTGGAGTCCGGTGACAATGGGGGTGCTGGCAGCGCCCATGATACTCCTGTATGAACTGGCGCTTCTACTGGCAAGAGTAGTTTGATAGTGGTTCTATCTTTTTATTTGGAAATAAGTATAATAATTAGGTTATATGGCAATAAATTGTCAAAAAGCGAGGTGAAATAAGTAATATGTTTGGATTAGGCTGGCAAGAACTCGTAATAATCCTGGTGATCGCGCTTATAATATTTGGTCCCAAAAAGCTTCCTGAGCTGGGTAAATCCCTGGGTCAGGCAATAAGGGGCTTCAGGGAAGGCAGCGACAAGGCTACACAGGCCGCCAGGAAAGAAATAAAGGATATAGAAAAATCAGTTTCCGGAGATGACAGTAATAGCACTTGATTTTTTTGGGTTAATGGCTTCGATTTATTAGCGATATAGAAAATATATGGCAAAAAAGGGTCAAGGAAGCATTGCAAAAATCCGGAAGGATATATCAAAGATTGCCCTGGTAACGGACAGTGCCTCCGATATAACGGCTGAGATCGCCGGGGAATTTAATATAAGCATCATCCCTATATATATTCATTATGACAATAGGGAATTCAGGGATGGCATAGATATTGAGCCTGATGAGATATACAGGCTCCAGATGGAAGAAAAAGCCGTTTTTTCAACTTCGGCTCCCTCCCCCCATGACTTCGTATCGGTTTATGAAAAACTGCTCAAAGAAAACGACAGGATAATATCGGTCCATATAAGCGGGAACCTGTCGGCAGTAATGAAGTCTGCCCTTATAGCCCGGGACCTGCTGCAGGCAGAAAAGGCAATCGAGGTATTTGACAGCCGCTCCGGGACCATGGGTACGGGATTTATGGTATTGGCCGCTGCCAAAGCTATAAGCCGGGGCCATGGGATGGCTAAGATAATGGGCATACTGGAATATTTGAGGGATAATATAAAGCTATACGGAACCCTTGATACCCTGAAATATCTTAGAAGAAGCGGACGGGTCCCGGCCATTGCCAGCTTTGCCTCCAGGCTTCTTACAATTAAGCCTGTCCTTGGTATAAGCAATGGAGAAGTGGGAATGATGGGTATAGCGGTTACCAGGTTTGGTTCGCTAAAAGAGATAGTAAGGAGGGTCCTCAGGGACTTCAGGGGCGAACGCTGGGTAATGATCTCCGTGATCCATACTTTGAGGCAGGATGATTCCCGCAAGATCCTTTTCACTCTTCAGAAATCACTCAATATAGTTTACTCTATGATAAACAAATGTACGCCTGCAGTGGGGGCTCATACCGGACCGGGCCTTATCGGGATAATAATAACCCGCCTGAACCGGGAGATAGCAGACCTTTTTATCTGACCTCTCCGAATACGGTGGCTGAGAAAATATGGATTTCACAATCCCCATCCCTATAACAATTCCTGGCCAGGCCCGCCTTGAGGCAAGTATGCTCCAGGAAACTTATCCTGTCAAAACCGTTCTCGGTGGCTACCTGGGGAAGAAGAAGGCCCTGGTTGAACCCTTTTTTTATAAGGATGCCGTGCTTTCCTACTTCGATCTCTTTTATGTCTTTTATCTTCCATAAAGGGGAAAGGGCTGATATCTCGATGTCTATATCTTCAAGTTCGCCGGGAGTTATCGGGGGAAAGCGGGGATCCCCGGTGCTTGCTTCCACAGCCATATTCATAACTGTCATCCATAATGGAGTAGCGGCAGTTATATTGCCTATACAGCCCCTTAGATTTCCCGCATTGTGGATGGTCACAAAAGCGCCGCATTCGGTATTTAAGACCGGGTCGTCAATACTATATTGGCCGGGAGGGGAACCTGATACAGCATTTTCCACAGCCTCCCTGGCTATTTTTAAAAGAAGCTCCCTTTGCCTGTCGTCAAGTTCCAGGTTTTTCATAGATCACCTTGCTTATTATTTCTTATAAAAAGCTGCAGAGAGATATCCCACCACAGCGCTTCTGTCTCCGGACACATCACCGGAGTTGGCATAATTTAGTATTATAGATGAATCGGCGCCCATAAGCTTTGATGCTATCATGGCAGAAGCTACCGGACCGCCCCCGCACATCTCTACTTCTTCACGGGAAAGGTCTTTAATAAGCTTTGAGCTGTCAAATCTTTCAATGATATCCCGTACCTGCAAGTCCATGGATACTGCCTTATCATATGGATGATAGTGGGAAAGGTCTGTACTGGCCACGATAAGGATATTTTCACCGGAAAATATATTGCCTATGGCTTCTCCCAGGGCAGTAATATTATCAGGACTCTGGTCTCCTATAACCACCGGGATGATCTTAAGGTCTTTGCCCAGGGCTGCCTGAAGGAAGGGAAGCTGCACTTCCAGGCTGTGCTCGCTGCCATGCCCTGAATGGGACCTCTCTATAAGCGGGCTTGCTTCTTCAAGCTTTAGAACCCTTTCCCTGTCTACAGCTACCAGACCCAGGGGAGTCTCATAGGCATCACCATGATATAGAGATACAAATTCAAAATATTCCGCATGGGAGGGAGCTATGATGATGATGCTGTCATATCTTTTACCCTGGACCTGCCGGAAAGAATATGCTGCTACCTGCCCCGAATAGACATAACCGGCATGGGGGCTAACTATTGCCCTGATGCCTCTTAAATCCCGGGGCTCTACATTTGATAAATATGCTTCTACCTGTCTGGAAAGCATCTCCGGATCTCCCGGATAGAAACTTCCGGCAACTGCGCTTCTTCTTATAATGTTTTCAGAAGTCATAGTGGCCTCCATGATACTTATATATGATATTATTATATTTGATTTGGTTTTTATTGAAATAATGGAAAAATTATTTTGCTGAAATAGAAAATAGTATATTATAAAAAAAATTAAAAGGAGATAGATGGAATATATATTAGGTGTTGATGGCGGAGGGACCAAGACAACTGCAGTTATTGCTGATACTGACGGCAAAATATTGGCAGAGGCTATTTCCGGGGGAAGCTCTTATATAAGTGTTGGGTCGGAAAAAGCGGTTAAAAACCTGAACCAGGCCGTATTTGAAGCTATGGATAAAATCGGAGGAAGTCCAGAAATTATGTTTAAGAGCAGCTGTTTCGGCTCAGCGGCGCTTAATGTCAAAAAAGATTTTGATGTCTATGGAAAGATTGTAAGGAATAAGGTTTTAATCAAACACCTGGATCCGGATAAGATTCTAATATTTAATGATACCCGCATAGGGCTGGAAGCTGGGAGCAGCGCTAAAAATAAGATAATAATAATCGCCGGAACAGGATCAAATTGCTTTGGCATAAATGAGGCCGGCAGGCAGGCTGGCTGTAATGGGTGGGATTATATACTGGCTGATGAAGGCAGCGGCTATGAGGTCAGTATTAAAGCATTAAGGGCAGTTATGAGGGCTTATGACGGCAGGGGAGAAAAGACAATGCTCTCAGAGACTGTCCTGGATGAGCTGGGACTGGATAATGAAGAAGGTATTGTGAAATGGACTTATGGCGAAGACTTTTCCAAGGAAAGGCTGGGAAGATTTGCCAGGATAGTCTGTGATTGTGCCGGCAGGGGAGACAGTATAAGCCGGAAGATCCTAAAAGATGAAGCCGGGGAATCAATACTTTCAGTTTCTACTGTGGTTAATAAGCTGGGTCTTAAGGATAGGGATTTTGATCTGGTATTTGTGGGAGGACTGTTTAAGTGCGAAAAATACTTCAAAGATATCGTTATGGATGATCTGGAGGCAAAGTTTAAGGGCATCAGCTTTAAGCAGCTGGTTGCAGAACCAGTACAGGGAGCAATAAGGCTGGCCTTAAATAATCTATAACCCTTCCCTCCAAACTGGGTCCAGGCCCAAAAGACCTGTATTATTGAAGGGATATTTTTGCCCGGAAAAGAATCAATACAGAAGGCTGAGAGCCGGTATCAGGAAAGGGTCCCGTATCTTAGCCGGGATACTTCTTTAAGGAACCAGTAGACATCACTTACGCCTTTTAGGAAATAACCGGCTGAAGTTTCATGCTCAGGGACACTAACCACTTTAATATTTATGCCTCCGGGATTTGCCTGGAAAAGGTATTCATCTGTTACATCATCCCCCATACAGATAGAAAGATAGTCTCCGGCATTACCATAATAGGATATTATTGCATTTACGGCATTTCCCTTATTTGTCCCGGTCGGCTTTACCTCAATTACTTTTTTCATATTCATGACTTCTATGGGATTTTCTTTCCGGTATCCGGCAATGAGTCTTTTAATTCTGTCAAGGTGCTGAAGTGCTTTCCCGGAGCATTTCCTGTGATGCAGCGCAAATGAAAGCCCCTTATCCTCAAGGATGAAGCAGGGGCATTGTCGGATAATAATGGATATCTCATCTTTTAATGAGGTAATACAGGGAAGAGTCCCAGCTGACTCTACCTTCCTGCTTCCCCTGAACCGTATCTGCATGCCATGGGTACCGGACCAGTTAAGTATTGAATGGTCAAAGCCCTTAAAAAGTTCAAGCAGGCTTGCAATATCCCTGCCTGAGACGATAGTGATGTAAGTTCTGGGACCGGCAGCCAGCTTAGATAAGATATTAAGCATCCTTTTTGAAGGCCTGGCATCCATAGGTTCCCGCCTGAAACCGGTAAGGGTGCCGTCATAATCAAGAAATAATAAAAGCCTGTCCGCGTCTTTTATCACGGGGGATATTTGTCCTATGAAGTCTTTAAGATATTTGATGATAAAACCTCAGGCTGTCAGGATGGCTTCTTGTAATATCCAAGGAAATTATCTGCCCATTTATATATATTGTTCTCACTTATTTGTCCTCTTAATCCCTGCATCATCTTTTTCCTTGTATGGCCATGCATATTAATAGCTTTCCTCAGCGTATCGGCAACTTCTTCCGTATCATAAGGATTGACCATAAGGGAATATTCACCCAGTTCCTCAGCCGCCCCTGCAAGCTCACTCAGGATCAGTACGCCCTCCTCACTGATATTACAGCTGGCAAATTCCTTACCGATCAGGTTCATGCCGTCCCTTAGTGAATTTACCATACAGATATCTGAATATTTATACAGTGCAGCCAGTTCCTGCTGGGGGAGAGCTTTAAAAAGATATTGTATTGGCGACCAGAGTCCATCTGAATACTTGCCGTTAATATTGCCCACCATCTCATCGATCTCTTTTTTAAGTTCAATATATTCCCTTATCTTGGTCCGGCTGGGGACAGCTATCTGCAAAAATACCACTTTCTTAAGGTACTCTGGGTACTTAGTGAAAAAGCGGTCAACAGCCTTCAGCCTTTCCTTTATGCCTTTGGTATAGTCAAGCCTTTCTACGCTTATGATTACTTTGGCATCGCCCCCCAGGTCTTTAATATTCTTGCGGTATTTTACAGTTTCCCGGTTTTTAGCCAAATCATTAAAATGGTCAAAATCAATGCTTATAGGAAAGCCCCCTACATCAATCACACGGCCATCATAAGAGATCTTCTTATCCTTAAAGTCTACTTGCAGGTCCAGGATGTTCTTGCAGCATTCCAGGAAATTATGGGCATCCCTTGAGGTCTGGAAACCGATAAGGTCATTTCCCAGAAGGCCTTCCAGGATCTCCTTATCCCAGGGAAGTACCCGGAATGTCTCATAATTGGGAAATGGTATATGAAGGAAAAATATTATCTTCAGCTTCTTTCTGGATCTTTCCCTGAGTGATGCCGGTGTGATGCAGAGCTGGTAATCATGGATCCATATGATCTCATTGCCGCTGGCTTCCTCAAGGATCCTGTTTGCAAACCTGTTATTTATTTTCCTGTAGAAGAAAAAATTATTATTGTCGAAATAGCTCTGGGATATAAATCCGTGGAAGAGGGGCCATAGTGCCCGGTTGGCAAAGCCGTGATAAAAATTCTTAAGTTCTTTAGCTGAAAGGTTGATAAGCTTAAGGCTGTAACCCTCAAGATCACAGTCTTTGCCCACTACAAACTTACCCTTCAGGTCCCTGGAGTATCCGCTGTATCCATTCCAGCCTATCCATTGTCCGCCTCTGTGGCAAAGTATGGGATCAAGGGCCGTGACCAGGCCTCCCACACTTTTTTTATACTGGATCTTTCCCTTGACTTTCTTTACATTATAGGGAACCCGGTTGGATACTACTATTAACTTTTCTTTTTTTGAGATCATAAATCCTTTTTAGCTTTTTTACAGGTATTTATATTATTATATGATATTTATTATATTACAAATAACTATAGGGCATGCCGCAGGGAAGGTAAGAAAAAGTTTCTTCTTTCATAATCAAAAGGGTTATGATAATGTATGGCTTTGTGATATTTATGTTTACCAGACGGAAGCATGAAAAAGAAAGAAAAATTGAATTTCTTTGACAGCATAAGCCTCCTTAGTCCTACCGGACAAAAAGCCGGTAATCTCAAGGAATTTTTGCATATCCTGGAAGAATCAGAAGACAAAGTGATCTTCCACCACCTTTATAAGTCCCAGATGAAATCTTTTGAGAAGATGGGGGAGTATCCCAATGATTTTGCCAATTGGGCTGCTTATGGAATAGAGGATGTTGCCCTGGCAGAAAAGCTTGCCAATTTTAATCCATATGACTTCCAGAAAGTATCCCAGGCCAGGGAAAGGCTGGCAGAGATAATAGAGGAGCATATGTGGGACCTTCCCACCATACCCTGGGTCAGGCCGGGTTCCGAGTTCTATTTTTCTTCAGCAACTTCCATAGTGCTGCCCATGGATATTGAAGTAGGCAATATTGCCGAGCTCAGGAAGGCTCTGGATATACTTCCTGACAGCTCCCTGCATTTTCATTTTTATGAGGAGCGGAAAAGGAACAAAGACAAGGAACATGATGATTTCTCTATATGGATAGAAGATAACTTTGACGGTACCGACAGGCTGGTGGAAGAAATCAGGAAAATTGATTTCTACTTCTTCAGCCTTGATGAAATAAGAAAAAAAATAATCCATATACTGGATGAATACCTGCAGGAAAAAAACTGATGATAGCACTTGATGATTATACAGATATAGTAGGAAAAAAGAATATAGACCAGATAAGGGCTCTGGCCAGGCTTTCTGAAGGCAAGAAAGTTATTATGGTTAATTCCACCAAAGATGGCGGCGGAGTGGCAGAAATAATGCATAGGCTGATACCGCTATTAAATGAGCTTAATATAGATTGCAAATGGCTTACTATTGAAGGCGATGAAGATTTCTTCAATATCACTAAGGACATGCACAATGGCCTTCAGGGAGACAAAGAAGTCTTTACCCAGAAAGATTATGATAAATACCTGGAAGTCAATAGAAAAAATTCAAACAATATAGACCTAGGTGATGCTGATATGGTCGTGATCCATGATCCACAGCCTCTGGCCTTGAAGCATTTCTACCGGAACGGCAGGGCGAAATGGGTATGGAGATGCCATATAGATATGTCCAGGCCGGAACTTCCTTTATGGAAGTTTTTAAGGAAATATATAGTTGAATATGATGCCAGCATTTTTTCCATAGCAAAATTTTCCAAGAGCCTTCCCCACCCCCAGTACCTTATAGCCCCATCAATTGATCCATTAAGCGACAAGAACCGGTTTTTACATAAGACTGAAGTGGAGAAAATACTTAGGCCATTTGGCCTTCCCAAAGACAAGCACATGATACTGCAGGTCTCAAGGTTCGACCGGTTCAAGGATCCTGTTGGTGTAGTCAAGGCATTCAGGCTGGTAAAAAAGGAGATCGACTGCAGCCTGGTTCTGGCCGGAGGGACTGCCAGCGATGATCCTGAAGGCCTGGAAGTCCTGGAAGAAGTAAAAAAAGAAGCAGGAGGTGACCCTGATATCAAGTTGCTCCTCCTGGAGCCAAAAAGCGATATCATAATCAATGCACTGCAGAGAAAGGCCGATGTGGTTATCCAGAAATCTATAAAGGAAGGTTTCGGGCTGGTAGTGACTGAAGCTATGTGGAAGGAAAAGGCTGTGATCGGCGGCGGTGTCGGCGGAATAACCATACAGCTCTATAATCACAGGACAGGATTCCTGGTCAATTCCATTGAAGGTGCAGCCTACAGGATAAGGTATCTTATCAATAGGCCGGAAGTGGCCAAGAGGGTTGGGCAGAAAGCAAAATTATTTGCTGCAGAGAATTATCTTATTACCAGGCATCTAAGGGATTACCTGGCCCTTTTCTCTATCCTTGATAATCCGGGTAAAAATATTATAAAGGTCTGAGATATATTAATGGGATAATTAGCCTCGTTACACAAGATTTCTATTGAAAATTTGGTTCATTTTTATTAATATTTCTACTTGCGGAGTTTTGGCAAGAGGTTCTTGACAATATACCTGTTGATGTCGATAATGGTAAAGCAATTTTGTTTTGCCGGTGTAGCTCAGTTGGTAGAGCAGCTGATTTGTAATCAGCAGGTCGTCCGTTCGAATCGGATCGCCGGCTCCATTTGTGGAGGAGTGCCCGAGTGGTCAAAGGGAGCAGACTGTAAATCTGCCGGCGAAGCCTTCAGAGGTTCAAATCCTCTCTCCTCCACCATAAGACCTTCCAGGCCCGTGTAGCTCAGTCGGTAGAGCATTTCCATGGTAAGGAAAAGGTCATCGGTTCAAATCCGATCGCGGGCTCCATTTAATGTGGTAACGTCTCTCAGCCAAAAAACTCGGAGGGAAAAATCAAATATTTAAAATAATAAAAAATTTTCTTAGAATATTACTGGATATATAAGATCCATAGTTAT
>Ga0180431_10005294_pt1 | contig 15746 bp, 28 predicted proteins | sample SS_ome_11_FD_132459 | JGI IMG/M metagenome (GOLD analysis project Ga0180431, IMG submission 132459) | Hypersaline lake sediment archaeal communities from the Salton Sea, California, USA - SS_1_MS_1 metaG | ecosystem: Environmental > Aquatic > Non-marine Saline and Alkaline > Hypersaline >... | reverse complement strand
TTCGAACAAACTTTCCCGATGCAGACTTTTGGATTCAGCGAAAAGGTTCCGAAAACCGAGTTGGGAAGCCTTCTATGGAGTACAACCCAGACCACTTTGGCATCAAAGTCGTTTCAGATAACGTGTTGCCTAGATATCTCTACTATGTGCTTATACACGTTCACCAGAAGGGCTTCTATAGCCAAAGGGCGAGAGGCGCTCTTGGTCTTAAACACCTCTTAAAAAAAGATATCTTGCAAGGAATACAAGCTGCTTTTTCTTAAAAAAACAGCTTGTAAAAAGATTAAGCGCTCTGTACTCTTAAATACACTTCTCATCAAAAGGAAAAGCTATGCGGCGACAACGAAAAATGTCAAGACCCGGCGCGCAAATCTACAGTGCTGACCTCCGCGAAATTCTGGAGGCGATTGACGCAGCGGAGGCTGACCTCTCTCCCAAAGACTTTTGTCTCGCTATGGAAGAACTCGTGACGCAGATCATCCGAAAAGTGGGTGACGCGAGGGAAGACCAGATCATCGTGCGCGCACGCGAGTACGACTACTAACAATGAAAACCGACTGGCCTGTCTTCATGGACTGGCTTTGCTACAAAGCCAGTGATACCAGCATTCGCTACGACAGCTTGGAAAACCCAGAGCTGTATGTCGTGTTTGACGAGTATACCGCTGTCTGGAAGGCAGCGCTCGATAACGTGCATCGCATGGGTCGCTGGAACTCAGATATAGACATCGAACCAGTTCTTTCAGAAGTGCTCACTTGGGCAGACCATCTATAGACAACTCTTGACTAAGCTGTCTTTAGCAGCCTAAAAAGAACGCAAGCGTTGCTGATTTCGCAAAGGGGCAGCAGCGCTCAAGCCCTCAGAATTCGCTGGGGGTTTTTTAATGCTATCAAGAAAGCTTCTGGCGTAACTTCTCTAAGCTTTTGATTTCCATCTTACAAAAGAAAGCTTTTTCTCTAAACTCGGGAAGAGGCTTTCGAATGCGACCGTGCATGCTACTACGGTCCTCTGCAGACTGGATAGATTTAACGAATTGCTGCATGGCTTCTTCTCCAAGCTCTTTCACAGCAAAAGCGTATAAATCTAGAAAAGTATCTCGCGCATCGCGCCACTCTTGAGAAGACTGCTTCGCTCTTTCCAAAGTCTCCACAGCCCAGCACACCCCCGCATAGCAGGGGTACAACTCCTTCAAAGAATTCTTGTAACGCTGCGTAAATAGCGTACTGTTCGAGGAAAGTTCGTTCATGTTGACGGAAATGTCTAAAGTGTTCTATTATAGTATAGGGGCAAACCTATGAAAAAGCTATGGAAAAAAATCAAGCAAATCCTTGCTTGGGTTGGAGCGCTCGCTTTAGGAACGCTTGCTGTATTGGGCAGCGTCCTTCTCTTTCGAAAAAAAGACTCTAAAAAAGGAAACTACAGAGAGTCGCTAGAAGAAGTATTTGAGCGAGAAAAGAAGATTGTAGAAGCTCAAAAAGAAGCGCAGGAGCTGAGTCATGAGTTGGCTATTGAAAAAGCAAAAAACAAATCTGAAAGCACCGCTCGTAGGCTTGAGCATTCTCCTGATGACTTGGCCGCTGCCCTCACGAGCCTCTCAGACGACTGAGCAAGACAAAGAGCCTCCTGTCGTCTCTTTGCAGGAAGGCGAAGAAGCGCCGTTCAACGGACTACTCTTAACTCCAAAAAGAGCGGCAAAGCTACACAGCCGAATCGAGTTTTGCGAAAAGGCTCTCAAGCTTTCCGAGGAAAATTTTAAAGACAGCCTTCTTTTGGAGCAGGCTGCTCATAAAAATCGAGTCGCTCTTTTAGAGGAAGCGCTGGCCAAAGCCGAAAAAGACGCAGAACGTGCTTGGTACGAGAATCCAGAGTTGTGGTTCACGACAGGCACCGTCACGGGGGTCCTCGTCGGGACAGCCGCGTCCATCGGGTTGCTTTGGTTGGCAGCTCAAGTTCGTATCGAAGTTCCTGTGGGGGAGAACTAATTGGAGGAGGTTTTGATTTCTTTTGTTTTCGCCACGCTCTTGGGGGGTGGCAGTATGGGGCGTTATTGGTTTCGAACTCGCTCAAGATGGCATCAAGAGCAGCTTTCGGAATCTAGGCGTGTTTTGATTGACAACGACACACAGCACAGGAAGCTAAACAACCTTATGGACACTTTGTCCGATGTTGTGAAACGTCTAGAGAGAATAGAAACTCAATTGGAAAAGCGCCCTACAAGCTCGAACAAAAGGTCTAAGAAAGACCAAAAAAAGGATGCGCACTAATGCAATTGACTAAAAACTTCTCTTTAGCGGAGATGACAAAAACGTCTGTCAGAACAGACAATCACCCAGACGCAGGGTCTCTAGATGCTCTTTTTGCTCTTTGCAAAGAAGTAATGCAACCCCTTCGAGACGCTCTAGGAAAACCCTTGTATGTGTCAAGCGGGTACAGAAGCCCTAAAGTTAATGCTGTAATTGGCGGAAGTAGCAGCTCTCAGCATTGTAAGGGGGAAGCTTGTGATTTTGAGTGCTTTGGCATGTCTAACTACGATTTAGCCAAAGCTGTGATAGACAACAAGCTGCCTTTTGACCAGCTTATCTTAGAGTTTTACACTCCAGGTATCCCGAACTCGGGCTGGGTGCATGTTTCGTACAAAGCTCGGGGTGAAAATCGTTTTCAGATCCTCACAGCAGCACGGGAACGTGGAAAAACGATCTACAAACCTGGACTTGTCCCCTAACCTTGTTTTTATTCGCTCAGGGACTATACCTGTAGCATGCTGATATTTTACGAAAACGACCATTTGTATGCAGATACGACAAAAACAGAGGACAGGACTGCCAAAGCTCTCCAGATGGAGTGGAACGAAGCTGCGGGGCTTTGGCAGTTCCCAACCAAAAGCCTAGCACAACTTCCCTTATCCAAGCTGGAGCGCCTGCTAAAACACGCGGACGACTCTGCCAAGGAAGTGCTGGAGCCTTTTTTCCGACAAGAAAAAAATCAAGTTGCTTTGTCGGAAGCCTCAGACTTGCACATCAAACTCCGCGCGCCCAAAAAACTCGATTACATGCCTTTTCAAAAAGCAGGCATCGCTTACGCGCTCTCTCGAAAAGACACGCTCATCGCAGACGAAATGGGTCTTGGTAAGACCGTGCAGGCCGTGGGCGTTGTAAACAACGCGCCTGATATAAAAAACATCGTCGTAGTCTGCCCTGCGTCTTTAAAGCTCAACTGGGCGAAAGAATTTGAAAAGTGGTGTACCCGTAAACCCTTCATCCGCGTGCTCTCGCCAAAAGGAGACCTACAGACCACTGGAGACCCCTTCGTCGCCCAGACCTCCGTAATGATTGCCAATTACGAAATCATAGAAAAAGTTTTACACGTCTTCCCAAAGACCATCGACTTGCTCGTCGCAGACGAAGCGCATTACATCAAAAACAAAGAAACCAAGCGAGCGGCTGCTCTCAAAAATCTAGCGAACCACAGCCGGAAAAAAGTCTTTCTAACAGGCACACCCATTCTAAACAGACCCATCGAAATCTGGAACATTCTCGACACGCTTCAACCAGGGTCTTGGGGAAGCGAGGAAACTTTCGGAATTCGCTATGCCAATGGCCACAAGCAACACGTAGGAAACGGAAAAGTCGTTTGGAACTTCAAGGGGGCGTCTAACCTAGACGAACTGCACGAAAAGCTCAGGCGCAACATCATGGTAAGGCGTCTTAAAAAAGATGTTTTACAAGACCTCCCAGACAAAATTCGACAGATTGTCCCCTTAGATGTCACCTACAAGGAATCTGGAAAAAACGCGCAGCGTACCGCGCGCTTAAAACAGATCTGGAAACGCGCAGAGAAAGCAGGCTCAAACTCTGACTACAGCAAAGCCATCGAAGACCTTGATAACGAGTTCAAAGTAGACTTCGAAGACATCGCCCGTGTACGTCACGAAATTGCGCAAAAAAAGGCTCCGCACGTAGCGCAGTTCGTCAAAGACATGCTCGAAAACGTAGATAAGGTCGTCGTCTTTGCGCACCACAAAGACGTTGTACAGCACCTTGCAAAAAGCCTAGCCGCTTTCAAAGTCGTTACCCTGACAGGCGATGACAGCATAAACCAAAAACAAAAAGCCGTAGAAGCCTTCCAGAAAGACCCCTCTGTGCGAGTCTTTATCGGGAACATTCTGGCAGCAGGCACAGGACATACGCTGACAGCCGCCCAGCATGTGGTTTTTGCAGAGCTAGACTGGGTGCCCGGAAATGTGAAGCAGGCAGAAGATCGCTGCCACCGTATCGGACAGACCGACACCGTATTCGTATATCATCTGGTGGTAGACAACTCTCTAGATGTCATCCTCGCCAACACCATCGTTGCGAAGATGGAAATCGAAGCTGCAGCACTCGGAAGGGGAAATGGAGGCAAGCGCACGGAAGTCACCCGCGATACGCTGCGCCTGAAATCGCAAAGCTTTCCGTTCTACACAGACCTCGAAAAGAAGGCGATGCGCTATGCGCTCTTGGAAATGGCGCAAGCAGGCTTCTCGGCAAGTGACAAAGAAGTAGGACGCAAGCTTTGCGTTCGCGTAATGAAGGGGAAAGATCTCTCAGACAAACACTACGCCTATGCCTACAGAATGTTAGAGTCTTACGCAAAAACAAAACTGAGCTTAAAGCTCGTACATGTTCTTTACCCGAAGATTGCGAAGTGGAGAAAAGCGCAAAAGAGAAAGCAACAAGCTGCACTTACTTACGGAAGGACCGACGCTTACAGCCCTGTTCCCAGCAGCGTCGTGCCGCAGAACTCCCAACAAGTCATCCAAAACGATCCGCTCTGGGGCGAAAGCGACGTAGAGTGGTTTTGACCGGACGCACGTTCTTACGGATACGCGCCGACTTGCCCGTAAACATGCACGCGGGCAAGGCAAAGACGCAAGAACGTGCAGCTACTTGAACACCTTAGAAGAATCAGCCCGACGCCAAGTCTTGTCGGACGGGTTAAACTCGTATCCACTTGACCTAAGAACATTTCCAACAGCTCTAACACTGCAGCTAAACCGCTCCGCCACACAGTTGGTCGGAATGCCCTTGTTCATCACGAGGTCTACAATCTTAGTCTTCTCTGCTGCAGTTCTTTTGCTCATTTTTAAAACTCTTTTTCCTTAGAGGAGAAATGGCATTTCGAGCTGAGTATTACGCCTGTTTTCTTCTTCACCGTATACCTCGTTTCCCCAAGCATCCCAACCTTCTGCTGTTTGTCGGGCAAAAAGTTCGATACGCGGTCTGTCTCCGTAAAGCTTTACAATCAAATCCCGCACTTGTGCAGGCTTCTCTGAATGCCGCCCTCTTGGTGCAAGGAACATCTGAGGCACACTTGCGTCCAGCAAGGGAAACGGACGTCCCTTGGGCTTTGTTGTTGCGAGAAGACAAAGCTCTGACGTTGGTTTCGTGGCTGTCGGTGGGACGCCTTGCGCACCAATCACGCTCCCGTCTTTGCGAGTCTTCACCCAGTTGAATGCAACGCCTCTATAGCACAGGCCCCAAGCCTTTATAGTGCGTATCGCCAAGTCTAGGCGCGGGCAGGTGGCCCATATAAAGAAGGCCCCTCTCTTAGGATCTCTCAAAAGTCTTCGGACAGGCATCTCCGCAAGGTCTTCGTCTGACATCAGAGAATAGTGCTTGCCCGCAGCGGCCATCTTGTTTGGGTCTCCGTAGTAACTCCAAGGAGGGTCTACGTACACGATGTCGTACTTTCCAAACAGCTTGCTTATTTCAGTCATTTTTGAGATTCTTATGTCGAGGTGCTTTATGGACGATTTTTCTATTTCGTTAGCTATGGAACAAACGGGTCAAGCAGAGGCTGCTGCGGAAGATGCTCTTGAAGTTTCTTTTGCGCCAGACAGCTCTCTAGGTGCTCTCGACAAAGCTGACAAACCTTTTCCGTTCACGGGTCTCGTACTGACTGGCGCAACCATCGGCGCTGCCCTCTGGCTCCTGAGAAGATAGAATGCTGGGTTCTCCAAAAGATATCGCCATTGCAGAATTTGCACTAGGTGTAAAAGAACCTGGAGCATACGAAAAGTATGCAGGCGGCAGAGAAGAAGCGTGGTGCGCGCATTTCGCTTCTTGGGTCTTTTTGCGGGCGGGGAGCCCTCTTCCCGGCTATAAGATGCCATCTCTTATTCCCCCTCGCTGGAACCCAATTGCAAGTGTCAACACGCTCTACGAGACCTTGAAAGCGGAAGGCAAGATCGTCAGCACTCCGAAGCCCAATGACTTGATTTTCTATTACCGCACAGGCTCTTCTGGGCACAAAGGACACGTCGGGATTGTTACACAAGTCAAAAATGGTACAGTGACCTCTATCGAAGGTAACTTGAGTAACCGAATCGCTCAAGTAAAGCATCGGCTAGATGACCGCAAAATAGCCGGATACGGAAGAGTCTACGAAAGTCCGCTGCCTGTACTCGGCTTGGCCACTGTCGTGGGCTCTTTCTTGATTGCCCGCAAATTTCTAAAGTAATACTTGACATTTTTGACAGAGCGTCCTACTCAAGAATATAAGGTCCCATATACACCTCCCATCATGAGGCAGAGGCAGGGTTATAGGATTAGACAAAGCTTATTTGTCTCTGGGCAGCTCGCGTGGCGTCGTGAGCTGCCTTCTCGGGCAGCTCGCGTGGCGTCGTGAGTTGCCCGATTTTTTTTTTTTTCTCAGCAGACTACACACGACCCCAACGACGCGACCGCGCCACAAGGTCGATGTACTTCTCTCGGTCACGTCCGTTCGTGAAGCCGTTATTGTTGAGAAGAGTGTGCATCTTGTGTTTGTTGTAGCTCGACTTATCCACAACAAAACTATCTACAACTTCTTTATTGCTTTCAAGAACTTGTATTAGTTTTTTAGGGATATTTACTTCTTGCATTCTAGTCTCCGAAGCAGCTTCTCTAGAAAAATTTTAAATCGCTTTCTTCGCAAGCGCTTTTCTTAGAAGGAGCAGGTTGCAAAACACTATCCGCACCGTTCAGCGCAAGGACAGGCTTGTCTGGTAAACGCATGTATGTCCAGCCGCCAACGGTTTTGCAACCGCCCTCTGGGAGGTTGAGGGCTTCTACCCTTCTGAGTTCTGCTTTTGTTTCAGGGTTGTAAAACACACGAGGGACAGCAGCAGTGTTCCAGTAAACAAAAGGCACTTTGTCCCCTAGAGTGGTCTAACGACAATCTTATCTTCTTCAAACTGCACATCTACAATCTTGCCTTTGTAAATGTCTAGTGAAGACAAGGGAAGACGCAAAAAGGGGTCTCCTGAGCTTATTTGCTGTGCTTTATAACGTCGGCGCTCGCCAACTTGAGGGCTGGCTCGACCTCTTCCCAAGGCTCCTATGTTTTTCAAAATCCAGTCTGCAAGAGGTTTTTCTTCTCTCCCTGCTTTAACGAAGTTTTGGTAAGCCCTCTTAATCGTAGACTTCGCTACTTTCTTTTCCTCAAGCAACTTGTCCACAGCAGCTACGCCCCCCGTCAGGTAAGCAATCTGCACATCTTTGTAAGAAACCAATTTCCTCTTAGGCGTAGTTTCAATAAGCGCCGTCGTACGTTCTGGAAGAGGCAAATCTGGCGTCGGGACTAACGCACTTTCACCGTCTTCTGCGTAGTGTTTGACTAGACTTCCGTCCGCATAAAACACATGCCCGTCTTTCTCCATGCGAACAACACAACCACCGCAAACGGGGCGATCGTGGTTTAGCTCTCGATGAAGCGTCACCTTGCCTTTGTGGTCAAACTTGATCTGTCGGTTAATCTGCTGCGCACTCTTCTGAGCACGCGAAGTCAACATGCTGCCACACAAGCAGCAAGGAATCATAAAACCCATAATATCCTCCGTTTTTTGTTATCTAAGTAATCTTTTTTATTGTTCTAGGTTCTCTCGTCTATCCAAGCTGCGGGTTATTTAGCTTCTCCCGTAGCTTGTCCCACGAAATCCCGTCAGGTGCGTACTTGAGAACCATGTTCTTGAATAACTCGTCGTCGATCTTGGTAGACTTCGAGAACTTCTGAATCTTCTTAGCCTCCGAAAGAGAGTCCCACCGATTATCCAAATACTTAGGCGGGTACTCACTACCTTCAGGAAGGGCTGGTTCGAGCCACAGCCATTTGTGTTTCTTCAGAAGTTCGTTCAGCCGATAGATGTCGGAATTCTTGGCGTATTTGAACGGGTCGTATGAAGACCTCGGAAGCGGAACCTCGAAGTCCCTCGGAGAAGGAGCCTTTACTCCCTCCTCTTCCTCTTCCGCGCCTTCCTCGGGCAAACCATCAGGGAAATACCCCTCGGCCAGTTCCTTGAGCGCCTTCTCGTACTTCTCTAAGTCTTCCCCCTCCAGAGTCTCCGTTTCAAAGGTTTTGCCCCAGACAGATATCTCAACACGTCGCGGGATATACTCTCCATCGAAATGAGAGTGATTCTCCATCAGGTCCACGAACTCTTTGACCTTCCCTTGCAGGAGAAGCAACGCATCGTCTTCAGTGAAGTCATCCCAATCGTGAATCTCGTCCATGTACCGCAGAGCCGCCAGCTTGTAGGCGTCCTCTTTGGTATCGAAAACCCGCGTCTCCGTAGTGGTAAATTGGTCTTTGAAGTAATCGTTATGCGTCAAGATGGTTACTGTGTACGGCATCGGTCATTCCCCCAGCCATTCTTCGAGCGCATCGCACATCTCTGCAAACTCTTCCGGCTCTACGGTGTCGTATTCGTTACGACGCTCGTAGATGCAGACCTCCAGAGTCGGATTCACGTATTCTCCTCTCCATAGGTCCTCTAGCCGCGAAACTAACGCCTCGTACATCGTAGAGACATCCCTACTCCGAAGGGCCTTGTTAAACTCCTCAGAACCCAAGCGCTCTACCGGACCATAGTCACTGTCTGCCAAGTCCTCCATCATGAACATCACCGCAAGCGTTTTCGCTTCGTCCTTCGTCTTGGCAACGAACGTCGTGGTGTTCGATCCGTTATCTTTGAAATAATCTATATGCTGCTCAATCTCCACTGCCCAAGGCATATATCCTCCGTTTTATTAGCCCTCTGCGTAACTTTTACCCAAAAGTGCTCTCTGTAATCTGCTTGAAATATCTTTTAAATCTCGCGTTGTTATCTCTTCTAGCTGCTCTCCTCCGCTGGTTTCTAGGTGAACCCAAACTTCAAAATCCATATTGTAAGACTTGAAAAAGTCCGAGCCGGTGTCCGTAAGCCACATTAGAATTTTCTTAGGGTCTTCACTTAGGAGGTAGTGAACGTCGTCTACGCCATACTGGCTATGGAGAAAGTTGTTGTCGTATACATGTTTAACTACCTCGTAAGCTGCCAAAAGAACTGCTTTCTCGTAGGTAGAGACATGATAAGCTTGGGAAAACACGGTGTCCGTGTCATCTTCTCTAAAGGTTTCTTTCTTGTAAACAACGTACATTCTAGTCACTCCAGCTTTTTGCTTTCCGCTGCTTCAACGATTTTTTCAACTTTCTTTAACCAGCTTTCAGACGCTTTCTTTTCTTCCAAGATTTCTTTACAAAGATCCAGCAATAGCGGAGCTTGCTTTATTAACACAGCATTCTCTTGGCTATAGACAGTCGCTATGTAAGGGAACTGCTGGCTAGAAGGTTTTTTCTTATTTTTCTTAGACCAAACAAGCCACTCCCCATAATGTGGAGAAACTTCCCAAGAATCTCTCGACACCTCTAACCTCTTATTTTTTGATGAAGAAGCTCTATTAAAGCCTTCTTACCCCCCAAGATACCCTCTGCGTATCCAAGTAAATACGCTGAGAGCTTTTCTAGACGGTCAGCTTCTTCGTACAAGGTTTCTATTTGCGCAAGGGCTTCTTCTGGTGCTTCCTTCACATCTATCAAAAGCCAGTCAAGCATTGGAAATGGCCTCCCCTTTAAACATGTCTAGCTGCCTTCTACGAAACTCCGCTTCGGCAGCCCTCTTCCGCGCTTCCTCTGCCGAAATTTGACGAGCTTCCCAAAGCGGCAAATCTCCATTCAGCTCATGGTACACAAGACAATGCTCGCCAACGCCCGTGATCTGGCTGCCGGGAGGTATTTCTACGGGTTTCTGAAGCGTAGGTTCGACTTTTTCAAGAGCTTCTTCTGCAAAACGAAAAGCGATATCTGCAGCATCTTGCTCGTTATCTGCAAAAACAACTAATGTTTCTTTAGCTTCCGCTAAGACTGTCCAAATTTTCATTTTTCCTCCGTAAACAGTCTTCTAATGCATTCTTCTCCAACATGCAAGCTTTTTTTCGGCCTCTGGAGAAGCTAGATCTAGATCCGAAAACAACAGTAACGCTTTAATAACTGCGTCTTCTCGCTTGGCGGAAATGACAAAGTCCCAATGCCCTACGCGGACGTGCCACCATTTCTTGGTGTACAGCCCTAACTCATTTCGATGAAATCTAGCGACAGCAGGATTTTTCGCATGCAGAACTGCGTGATGTACGTTGCTGTCTCTCACATAACTCACGAGCTTTTTCTTACTTTTCATCTACGCCAACGCCTTTTTTCTTCAGCAACTCTCGCAGCACCTCTATTGCGGCGTCCACGACGGATTCCATCGAAGCGCCCTTGAAGACATGCGTGTACTCGTCACCCATTGCTTCACGATAAGCTTTCCAAGCTTTCTCGTGCTTTTTCAAAACAATGTCAGAGGTCTGGTAAGCAGGAAGCTTCCGTGCAGCTTCTTCTCGCATTGCCAAGACCATCGCCTCAGATGCCTCGTGCAAAGCCGCCTCAACTTCAGCAAAAGCAGGCTCTAGGACACTCTTCGTCGTTCTTAGTCCTGGTTTGACATGGACGAGCCAATAGCCAGCCTTCCAGTAAGGCTGAGTATCGTACTCAGCCACAGGCACATAACGACGCCCCCTTTTTTCGTAGAGCGTGACGCTCACCTCTCTTCACTCCTGCTCTGCTGACGCTCTAAGAACTTCTTCTCCCAAGCGTCCAACTCAGCCGCTATTTGCACGGGAGCTTCGTAGGAATCGCAAAAAACGGGCTCTGTGCCAATCCTCTTTCCCGTAACTGTGCAATGATAGACTGTTTCGTCTTCTTCGGCGAATTCTACAATCGTGTCAAAAGCCTCCCCCAAAACTTTGGGCTGTTTTTCAGCCCGGTGTAAACGACAGTTTGCGCAAGATTTCTCGTGTGGCATCGGAGCACCTTTCAAAAATAGTTCTTTAGGTAACCAAAATCCTAAATTTCGTCAAGGACGATTTAGTCTCAAGCTTTTCAAAGTAAACTACAAGACTTAAAAGGATCTTTTTTAACTCACAGAGGTTGACTTGCGCCAAACGAGTCCTATACTGTCTCTTTACCCCACTCGGAGATACGGAAAATGGCAAAAACAACCAGTACAAAAACCAACACGCGCACACGAGGCCCCTCTAAAGCAGAGTTGCTCATCGCCATTCTCTCAGCGAGTACAAATAGCGAGCGGCTTTCTGCTATCAAAGCATTAGGCCCTTCTAAAGCAGTCGTTCGAAAAGCTGCCACTGAAATGCGTAACAACAAAACGGTTTGCACCGCTTTGGAGCATTTTGCTAGTGAGCAAGGCTACACTATTTTTAGACGAGGTCGTTATGCTCCGCGTGTTGGAGAAACGCGTGTCTACAACGTGCAGCAAGTTCGGGAAGATACGACTTTTATCAGGCTCCCGCTGTCTTCCTTAGAAGTAGACAAAGGGAAGAAAGTGCGTGTGGATTTCGAGGATGGAGAGATCGTCGTTCGAGCATGCCTGTAACGAGTGCTCCTCTCCTCTTTGGAAGAAGAGGCCCTCTGTTGCGGGGCCTCTTCTTATTCGTCTGAAAAATCTTCGTCTTCTTCGACGCTCTCCAGCTCTTCTAAGTCATCGAACGCTGTTTTCAGGTCTTCGCCCGCCAAAACCTGCCGCACAGCTTCTTTGTGAGACGTTTGTCTGTTTTTTCTTAGAACTTTCAGAACCCTGATAGACAGCCTGTGGGTTTCTGCGTTGTTGCAGCTTACTCTATCGCAAGCTTCTTCGTTTGCTTCGTGCAGCTGATCGCACACAAGCACTGAAATCTCGCCGCCCCAAGGCCCCTTGCGAGGGCAAGTAACAGTTTCCTCTTCTTGAGAGACTGTCTGAAAAACAGTCTTTCCAATACGTAAAAGAGGTTTTTTCTTAGTCATTTCAAATCTGAAAAAACAGTTTCATTTCTGCGAGCGCATGGAGCACTCTGTCGAGTTCTCCCGCAAGAGTACCGTACTTTTCTTCCAGCTGCTCAAAAGAAAGAGAAGACTGCTGTTCAATCCAAGAGTCCGCATCCGCGTCTTCTGGAAAACTATCTTTAACCAAATCACGAGCTTGCGGGGAGCTAAACATGTTCCAGATTATGTGTTCTTCAATTTTCTTTTTTGGCATTTTCTTTTTCCTCACGCTTCACGCGATTGTCTCGAACAAGGTTTTCGCCTTTTTGGAGACCCAACGCTCCTAGAAACGCCATAACACCTGTTAGGACAGAGCTTCTCGCTTCATTCCCTCCCGCAAAGTGGTCTAGCGCTGCTCCCATGCTCGCAAAGAACGCGATAATAAGCAACTGTAAGCTTTTCGGGATCTTCTCCCAGAAAGAAGCCTTTTGCAAAAGAGGAAGCACAATAGAGCGCAAGAGCATCGCCGCGACTGCCGCTTCTGCAGCAGTCAGGGCGAAGTCGTCTGCGTTCTGTATGCCCAGCGCTTGTAAAAAGTACCGAAGCATCTCTTAGCGCTTGCTCAAAATGAAAGCTGCAAGTCCGACTGCTATCGCCGCAGGGAGTACAGGAAATCCTCCAGCTGCAGCAGCCGAAGCGCCGCCACCGCTGCCTGCGCCACCGCTTCTTCCAGAAGGCGTATACGTCTGTTGCACCTCGGACATATCCGAAAGCAAAAGTTGCAGCACTCCTTTGACCTTCTCTAGAATGGTCGCACCCTGAGTCGCAAGAGCTTGCCAATCGACCTTGTTGGGATCGCTTGCAGCCTCTTGAGCAGCTTCCTCTGCAACATCTCCTAAGCCTCTGCTTTTGACTTTAATGGCAGAGTTGAGCGTGTGTAGAGGATCTCTTACAACAATCACAGCCAGTGCGGCTGCTCGGAGATTGTCATACTTTGGATTCGTCTGATGGGAAGCTTTTCGCAGAATGTTATACACATACTGCAAATTAATGCGTTCACCAATCAACTCAATGAATGTGTTGTAGCTACCTCCATTAGCACAGCCTTTTTCATAACCAGGAAAGCCAGAAATGCCTCGGTCATCTTTAATCCATTGAACAATCAAAGCGCTAACAAACTTACGATTTGAAAGAGCAATCAGCTTAAACGGCTGAAGAAGTTTGTAGGCTTCAATAATTTCTGCAGGAAAACCGTCACCAGAAGCCAAAAGCGCTTGGCTGGAAGAAACAGGACCTGTTCCCCGAGACGCCGCGCGGCGCTCAAAAGCGGCCCCAATAGATACGTAACTCATTTGTTACCTCGCTTAAAGAAGAGTAGATAAGCTGCCAAGCCCGCAACAGCCAAGCCAGGAAGCAAGAGACTGCTAGACTCTTGAGAGCCTACGTCTGTAAAAGACGGTTGCCTTTGTGCGGAAAAGCGAGCTGCTTCGGCCTCCGCTTTCGCTTTCTCGGCTCCCGCTTCCGCTTTCTTAGACTCAACGTCAGCCGCAAGCAGGTCACCAACTATCTTGGCAAGAACTCCAAGAACTCCAAGGACTACTGCTGTTATTTCGGCAGCTGTCCAAGCACTCGTAACAGCTGCAGTGCCTTGTGCAGCAGGTACAGCTGCCGTAGCAGTCCCAGCAGCCACAGTTGCAGTAACAGGTTCTCCCAAAAATCCTCGCTGACCACGTTCCATTCCAAACAAGTCTCGAATCAGCTCATCATTCGTGGCAAAAATCTCAGTACCCATAAGGGTCAGTGTTTGTGCCAGTGTTTTCAAAAAGGACTGTCCGTAGGAAGCACGCATGTCCACGATCACAGGCGGTTGGCCGATGCGCATTAAGCTTCTTTCGTTTTTGCCGCTGCGGATTCGAACTCGCTCAATAACGGTAACAAACAGGTTTTCAAAACCAGACATGCTATCCCAAAGAAATTGGAAAGCATTTCCCGAAAGAATTCCATCTCGAACATCTTTAGGGGCTAGAGCCAAAGCTGTTTGAATAGTCGCTCTGTTTTTATTGATAATCTCCCTTTGAAACCACGCGCCGAACTCTCTACCCACATCGGTGATCGGCTTCGGCTTAGGAGGTGCGTAAGTACAAGTCCTCTTGGCAAGCTCTATGAGGGCGTCGTAATACGCTTTCGCAAGTTTTTGCCAATCGCCCGTTTCAAAGCCAAGCTGCGAGCCCACCCAACCAAACGGGTACTCTGGCCAGCCTGCGATAGTTAGCTGGTTTCCCCGTTGCTTTAAGATATTTTCAAAAAAGGTTTTATCTGTCTTGAGCAAAGACATTGCGGAGATTCGATAAAAGAAGTCTTCTACTTCTTGGAGATTCGTGATCTTCGCGCGGATCGCAGGATCTTTTAGTTGTTCTGGTAAGCCGAAGGGAATGAAGTAAGGACCAATCGGTCGAGGAAGAATCTTGCGAGCTTCCGCTGTCTTTAGCGCATAGCGAATTGCAGCCATGTGTACTTTGGCAGCGCGCTCGTCTTTTAAAACCGTCTTGCCGTGCCCGAAAAAGAACTTGTACTTTGTCGGGCGGTTTCCATTCACTTGCGCTCTTTGGAAAACAAGTTGGTTATCCAAGCTTCTTATAAATCTGTAAAAAGTGTCTAAGCCGTAGGTTTTGCAAGTTACGACAGACGCTTTTTTAGTGTCTTTTACCGAGCTGCGCGTTTTTGTAGTTGACATGGAACGAACAGCAGAAGGAAGAACAGCTCCCAAATCTACGTAACTCATTTTTTCTTACCTTTTTTAGAAGCAAGGAAAGCAACTGCGCCCACACCTACAACGCCCGCCAAAACCCAAGGAAACTTCTTATCTTCCAAGGGCTTTTCAATAACTTCAGAGACCACTTCCTCTACGATTTCTGCAGGGAAGTCTTCTTCTGGGGTTAGCTCAGGAAAAGATTCCTTCGGAGCTGGGGTGGGCGTTGGTTTCCAAGGTGTGGGGGGAGTAGGACCTGTTTTCGTGTCTTGCGGAGGACTTGTGTCCACCTTGTGCTTCTTCTTAGGGGGTCCCTTTTTCTCAGCCTGTGGAGGCAAGACCTTCTCTAGCTGTTTTTTAGAAGCTACAAAAAGTCTCTCAGCTTTCGCAAGCTCTGCATCGGACGCGAGGCCGTCCTCGTATCGAGAATTGACCTCAAGCAGGTTTCGTTGCGCCTCTTGAGCTTCTTTCACAGCGATTTGCGCTTGTTCCCTATCGACTTCTGTACGTCGAGGGGGCTCTTCCGGCAAAATTTCTACAACAACTTGTTCTTCTTCGCGGGCGGCGGCTTGAGACAAAGCTCGCTCTCGTGCTTCTGCCTCTTTTTGCCTTTGTGCCGCAGCCTTCTCTTCAGCGCGAGCTTTCTCTATACGAGCTGCAGTTGCTCTAGCCTCTGCTTCCTGACGAGCTTTTTCCCGTCGAGACTCTTCTTGGCGAACGCGAAAACGAAGTTCCGCTTCTCTCTGCATTTCTTCTTCACGAGCTTTTGCAGCGCGCGCAGCAGCTTCTTTACGAGCTTGTTCCTCACGGGCTTGTGCAACACGCGCAGCAGCCTCTTTACGAGCTTGCTCCTCACGGGCTTTTGCAGCAC
>Ga0180431_10005291_pt1 | contig 15752 bp, 8 predicted proteins | sample SS_ome_11_FD_132459 | JGI IMG/M metagenome (GOLD analysis project Ga0180431, IMG submission 132459) | Hypersaline lake sediment archaeal communities from the Salton Sea, California, USA - SS_1_MS_1 metaG | ecosystem: Environmental > Aquatic > Non-marine Saline and Alkaline > Hypersaline >... | reverse complement strand
TTCCGGCATAGTGTAAGCTTTTCATCGTGGCCTCCTTCTTGTATGCGTTAATCCCATCACCATGATGGTAAATCCGCGTTTTTGCAAGATAGGAGGTCACATCATATTGTCTTATTTAAGGGGACGGCCGATCGAAAGCCGTCCGATCAGCCGTCCCAAATTGGTTCTGATAGCCAACTACTGAAAGATGTTGACCCTTATCTTGTAGCCGTCCTTCCACGCGGCGATGATCCTGCCGTTGGGGCCCGCCCCGAAATGGGGATCGTCGATAAACGTTTCGATGGGCTCCCCGACGAGCTGCGGATCGGAGATGGACGACTGGACCCAGTTGGAGCTGAGGTTGTAGGTTCTCGTGTACAGGTTCCCTTCATATCCGAAGAGGACGTGCACGTTGCCGGCGAAATCGCAGGCCACCAGGGGATCGATACCGTCCGCGTTGGTGGCGATCAGACGCGGCTGCTTCCACGTATCGACGGCAGCCCTGTAGAGCGCGGCGACAATGACGTAATCGCCTTCACCGACATCCGCAAGCCACACCGCAACCGCGTCGCCGCTCGCCAGGTCAACCGCGATATCGGGAGAGGAGATGTAACCGGGCGGATCGTCTATGTTCGATATGACAGTCTGGGTATCGTCGTTCCAGTTGTCGCCCGTTCCGGCGGTATAGCGGTTCGCGAATACTCCTGGATTTCCCTCCAGCACGCCCTTCCACACCACGATCCCGTTGCCGCTGCCGTCCGCGCCCGCGGCGGGATAGCCCGGTGAGGTCAGGGTATCCGAGGAGATGGTCAGTATCTGGCTGCTCCACCCGTTCTCGTTATCGTAGAGACGGGCTCTAATAGCATCAACGCCTCCATAGTAATGCCATACGGCAATCGCGTTGCCCTCCGGGTCCGAGAGGAACCGCGGCCGGGTATTATCCCTGTCTTCATTCACTATGGTGGATATGTTTACAGGTTCGGACCACCCGCTCTCCGGATCGTCCGCGCTGAACCGGGAGGCGAGTATGTGCGCGCCGCTGTTGAACGGCCCCTCTCCGTCGGGATCGTAGTAGCCGTACCACGCTGCATGGGCGTTTCCCAAAAGGTCGACCGAAGTGGTGATGGTTGCCGGGCCGCCCATGTCCGGTAACGAGATCTGCTGCTCACCGGTCCAGGAACCGCCTGTATATACGTCCCCGTGAAGGAAGCCGTCACTGCCGCGCCACACTCCGGCCGTGGTGCCGACCCGGTTCGAGGAAACATAGGGATAGACATTGGACGTGGATTCTGCGGACCGTTTTCTCTTGATTTTCACCGGCGGATCCTGTGCCGCGTTGTACCGCCTGGAATAGGCGTAATAGGCGTAAGCACCTGTTTCCTGCCCGGACCACAGCACGTGTGCCCTGCCTCCGCCGTCGAACGCTACCTGCGGCTGCTCGGGGTCGTCCAGGTCGCCCGTGAAAAACGCGATAGGTTCCGCCCATGATCCGGCACGCGTGGTGAATGTCCACGAGAAATCGGAATCGAGCGGGTTTCCCGTGGTGTCCGTGATGCCGTTTTTAAGGATTACGTCGTATCGCGCGCCCCGGGCCAGCCCGTCCAGCAGGTCGAAGGATATGGTGGTTCCCGCGTCGTCCAGCTCGAAATTGCCCAGGGGTGTGGGGAGTATCCCGGACAGGTCGTGACCTCGTATCAGTACGTCGATATTGTCCGTATTGAGCGTGGCCGGATCGACCGGCTCGCTGAAGGTCGCGCTCACCACGGTGTCGGGTTCAATCTCCGAATCGCCGTCGTCGGGCGTCACGCCGAGTACCGTGGGTGCCGTCGTGTCCGCTTCCTCTCCCGTGCTGAACGAAAAAACGTACGCTTCCGCGATCGCGTTTCCGGCGAGGTCCGTAACGTCCGTGGTGACCGTCACGGTAAAGGTCGTGGAAAAGGCGAAGTCGGCTTCAGGCGTGAATGTCGCGATCATGTTTTCGTAGCTTAACGTGCCCGCGACGTTGCGGGAGGATGCGCCGTTGTCGGTGTCCGACAGGGTCCCGGCGGACGAGCTCACGGTTATGGTTTCTCCCGTGATCGTGACGGGGTCCATTTCCTCGCTGAACGTGATGGAGATGTTCGTGTTGACGGCTATGTCCGTTTCGTCCGCGCCCGGAGACACGGATTCCACGGTGGGCGGGGTTACATCGGTTGATTCGCCGCCCCCGTCACCCGTGCCATCCGTTTCGCACCCCGTTATTACCAGGAGCAGAACGAGTGCGGGTACGGCAAGTAACGGAAATGTTATATTTTTTTTATTGAGAAGCATGGATGATCCTCCTATTTATTTTATTGTTATGGGGATTGAATTTAATTATAAGCGTGTTAAGAGAATAGCATTAATATGGAATATTAATTACGGTGACAGTTCCTTTTGTGACAGTTCCTTTGGGGACACTTAATCCGGGGACACGAGTTCTCCTGTCCCTGAATCTTGTGTCCCTGAAATAAGTGTCCCTGGATCACCTGTCCCCGTTGAAGCGCAGTAAGCTTACTCGAATACGTTCACTTCAACCGAATCGCCGTTTATCCATACCGCGATCGCCCTGCCGTTGGGGCCGGCGCGGAGGTGTACGAACTGGTCTTCCTCGTTGACCGTGGACCCCACCGTCTGCTTCGATGAAAAGGAGGAGGGGGTCCATTCGTCACCGATGCGGTAGGTTTTCGCGTACACCGTTTCCCCGTCCTGCCAGAGAATGAAGACATTCCCCGCGAAATCGCAGGCAGTCAGCATAACGACGATATCCGTATATTCGGCGACATCGATCGCTCCCGTCCACGAATCGGCGTCAGCGGTATATAGGTTGGCGTAAATGGCAAGATCCGCGCCGCGCTGCTCGCACCACACGACAACCGCGTCTCCGCTTGCGAAATCGACCGCTATATGAGGATTACTCGCTTTGTCCGGAGTGAATCCCGTGTCCGAGACAATCTCCTGGGACGAAAAGTCCCATCCGCTCCAGCCGTCATTCGCATTGAAGCGATTTGCGCATATCCTGTTGTTCCCACTGATTTCAGCCTCCCACACCACGATAGCGTTTCCGTTTCCGTCCATGCCGGCCCGGGGACCGTATGGGACGCTGCCGGTGGAGGAGAGCCTTTTGACCGTGTCGCTCCACCCGTCTCCGTTACGGTAGCGCCGGGCCGCGATGTAATCATCATCGCCGTTAAACCAGACCGCGACCGCATTCCCGTCAGCGTCGCACGCAATGTCGTGCTGTACGGCGGAACCGCCGTCAAGGGAGGATACATTCACAAAATCCTCCAGACCGCCGTTTTCTGCATCGTACCGCCTCACGAGCAGGTAGGGTGCTTCGGGGAGGAGGCCCCCCGCGCCGTCCGGGTCGTAGGTTGTCCTCCAGGCGGTAAACACGTTTCCCGGTATATCAACCGCAACGGCGGGCGGATTCGCCTCGCCGGTTTCCTCGTAAAAGGAGACCTGCTCCTCTCCCGTCCATTCGCCTGATGTGAATATATCGCCGAAGATCTCGTTGCCATCCCAGTTGCTGAACCATACCGCGGCAGCGGTTCCGGTACGGTTCGAACCCACCGCGGGTACGGTATGGGTATTGCTGCCGTACGAATCGACCGACCGTGTCATATCAGCACCCCAGGCCGGCGACTGCGAGGCATCGTATCTTTTCGAATAGGTGGCGTAAGGAACGGCGGACGCCCGCGTGCCAGCATAGTAGGCGGACCAGAGCACCTGCGCCTTTCCTCCCGCGTCGAACCCGGCCTGCGGATTTGCGGGGCCGTAGATATCCTCCGTATAGAGCGTCTCAGGCGATCCCCAGGTGCCGGCCCGCGTTCTGAAGGTCCATGTAAATTCCGAGGCGAGAGGATTCCCGGCAGTATCCGTTATCCCGGTACCGAGCACCACGGTATACTCCGCGTTCCGCGCGAGTCCGTCCGGCGGCTCGAAGCTCAGGACCGTTCCGGACGAGTCCAGCTTGAAGCCGTCCATAATGCCAGGAATCAGCTCCATGATGTTGCACCCGCGTATACTGATCTCGATGTTGTCCGCCGTCAGGGTGGCAGGGTCCACAGGCTCGCTGAAGGCCACGCTGACCACGGTGTCGGGATCGAGGTCTTCGTCCTCATCACCGGAGGTGTCCTCTATGGCGGGTGGCGTGGTATCCGGCCCCGTTCCCGTGCTGAACGCGAAAACATAGGCTGCAACGAGCGCGTTCCCCGCGAGGTCCGTCACTGCCGTGGTCACGGTCACGGATAAGGTCGTGGAAAAGGGGAGGGCGGCAGCGGGGGTGAAGGTCGCGACCTTGTTCGCATAGCTCACCGCGCCCGACAGGTTGCGGGGGGCGGAAAGGGTGCCCGCGGACGAGCTCACTGTTATAGTCGTATCGTTGATGGTGGTAGTATCCATGTCTTCGCTGAAGGTGACCGAGATAGCGGTGTTGGTCGCTACGTCCGTGGAACCGTCCGCCGGAAGCACGGAAACGACAGTTGGCGGGGTTGTGTCCTCAGCCTCGTCGTTACCGTCTCCGTCGGACGAGTCGCCCCCGCCTCCTTCGCAACCCGGCACCAGAATTAATAGAAAAAGAACACAGAATATGATTATTGCTGCTGTGAATGGCTTTATTTGTTTTCGGTCCATTGCGAGTCCTCCCCGGAAGGATATTTTCAGCAGGTAAGATAATTTTAATTGTAATGATAATAGATAGAAAGTAAATAAAAATATGTTTAAAATTAATTTGAAGTTTTGTGATTTTAACTGTCAAGTCACAGTAATCGGAATCCGGTGGTTTGGCTAAATAAAAGTGGCATCGATTGACGAGGACTGTACTTGAATGTGATGCGATGAGACAGGTTGGCAAGCGGGTATGAAAAAATCCACCCTCGATCGGAATTCGCGGGACGCGCTCCCGTTCAGGACGGTTTATCCTCGATGAAGAGGACATAATACCGTGAGCCCGCTGAAGGTGGGCCCACGGTATAGAGAAGATGTATTCTTATAGTATCGGGACCTGTAAAACTCGTTCCGGGTGCACCCGATTTCGTGTCCCCCAATTAAGTGTCCCCGTTAACCTTACTCGAATACGTTCGCTTGAATGGTATAGCCGTCCTTCCATGTCATGATGGCCCTGCCGTTGGGGCCGACCCCCAGGTGCACGTCATTGCCTCCGAGTCCGCTGAGCCCCTCGGCAACCGCCTGTGGATCGGAGAAGGATGATGTACTCCACTGGTCGCCGAGCCTGTAGGTCCGGGCATAGAGTGTGCCTTCATAATACCAGTATATGAAGAAATTACCCGCGAAATCGCAGGCTACCTTTGGATATACACCCGTGTCGGTTGCGATATCACGCGGCGTCTTCCACGTATCCGATTCGGCGTCGTACAGGTTTGCGACAACGAAATCGCTGGTTTCCCAATCTTCTTTCCATACCGCGACAGCGTCCCCGCTCGTAAAATCAACGGCTATGTCGGGTTCAGAACAGTAGTTGGGATAGGGGTCCGTGTTCGAAATCACCACCTCGGTCGAGTCGTCCCAGTTGTCCCCGGTCCCCTCCTCGTAACGATTGGCGCATATCATGTAATTTTCACCGTCATGACCCTGATACACGGCGACCGCGTTGCCGTTTCCGTCCGCGCCGATATCCGGGTATTCCGCGTACATGAGATCGTCCGACGAGATGATCATGATGGTGCTGCTCCACCCTCCGCCGCTTTCGGCTAGACGCGCCCTCATTTTGTAGTCGGTGTAATTTTCAAAGACAGCGACCGCGTTGCCGTCCGGATCGAAGGCAAGTGCTGGCGGTGCGCCCCCGGGACCTTCGTCTATCGAGATATTCTCCGCCCCGCCCCATGTCCCGGCCCGGTTGTCCGCGCTGTACCAGTTGACTACGGTCTGCGCATCGGATTCGAGCGGGCCCTCGTCGTCGGGATCATAGTAGCTGTACCATCCAGCGAGGGCATTCCCGAGCACGTCGACCGTGACCGATACTTCATAGGGGCTGTCGGTTTCCTCATATACCGAAAGCTGGGTTTCATCGCCCCAGGAACCGTCGAATACAGATCCGAAGAGCTCGTATACGTCTTCATCGGTGATTCTCCATACACCGACCGTGGTCCCCACCCGGTTGGATGCGACTATCGGGTTGGTATGAGATCCCCAACTCCCGACCACGGAAGTACGCGTCTTTTTGGAACCCCACACGGTCTCCTTGGAGGCGTTGTATCGCCGGGAGTAGGCGTAGTAGGCGTAATCGCCGCCAATATCTTCTCCACCGCCCGACCAGAGCACGTGGGCCCTTCCGCTGCCGTCGAACCCCACTTGCGGGTGCTCGGGATCGTCGTCATCCGCTTCGTATAGTTGAACCGGGTCACCCCACGCGCCCGGGCGCGTTGAAAACGACCACGAAAACTCCGAGGCCAGGGGATTACCGGCCATGTCCGTTATACCCGTCCCGAGTACCACCTCGTACTCGGCGTTCCGCGGGAGCCCGTCGGACGGCTCGAAGCTTATGGTGGTTCCGGCTGTGTCCAGAACGAAGGCGCCCATGGTGTCATAGAAAAGCTCTGTAAGGTCATACCCGCGCACCCGGACCTCGATGTTGTCCGATGTCAGGGTGGAGGGATCGACCGGTTCGCTGAACGTTGCGCTCACCACGGTGTCGAGATCAAGGTCTTCGTCCCCGTCGTCGGGCGTGGTTCCGGTTACCGTGGGAGGCGTGGTATCCGGCTCCAGTCCCGTGCTGAACATGAACACGTAGGCCGCCGCCAGCGCGTTCCCGGCGAGGTCCGTGACGCCCGTGGTCACGGTCACGGTAAAGGTCGTGGCGAATGCCAGGTCAGCCGCGGGTGTGAAGGTCGCGATCATGTTTGCGTAGCTCACCGTGCCCGTAACGTTGCGCGAGGAGGGTCCGTCATCCGAAGCCGATAGAGTACCTGACGAGGAGCTTACGGTGATGGTGCCTTCGTTGACGGTGGACGGGTCCATGTCCTCGCTGAAGGTAACTGAGATGCTCGTGTTGGTTGCGATATCCGTGCCGTCAGAGGACGGGGAGACCGATACCACGGTTGGCGCGGTCGTGTCGGCCGGCGTTCCGTCTCCATCACCGCCTCCACCGCACCCGAACGGGATTAATAAAATGGTTGAAAGCGCGAATATGCTGAGTGTCGCGAAAATAATGCGGTTTTTCTTTGTATGCATGGGTGAACCTCCTTTTAAACAATCAGGGTAGGCATATATGACCACTAATAGCATGGAGAGAAGATAAAATCAATTAAATAATCATATTATAGATTATTTAAATTACGGGAGATAGTGGATTAAAGGTGTCCCCAAAGTGACTGTCCCCAACTTACCTTCGGACCTCGTAGATCGCTGAGAAGTCGTCCTGGAACACCCTGCGGTAGAGGTGGGGGGATGATTCGAGATACCCGTAGAACTCCCTGCTCCTGGATATGTTCTCCACGTGCACCCAGGAAGCCCCGAATTCGCGGGCGATCACTGGGTAGGGGTCCCTTCGGAGCCAGATCGCGTCCTGGTACAGGTCATACAGCCTCGGGTCGTGCTCGCGCATGTAGAGCGGATCGAGACCCAGGGTGTAGTAGTTGTTTTGATTGTAGTAGAAGAGCTGGGTAAAGGCGCCGTAATTGGCTATGAAGACCTCGCTTCCCTGCGGGGTGTTGTCCCTGAGCCAGGCCGCGCTTCCCGCGTTGTCTATCCTGTCCGAGCCCGAGAGCACCTTGCCCGCAATAAAGAGGTTTACCCCCATATTAATAATGAGGAAGGCCGTCATCACGATCAGGGCGAGTTTCTCCCTCCGTATCTTTATCTCGGATACGGCGAATGCGCAGAAGAGAACGGCGAAGGGAACGAACTGATCGATCCCGCGCGCGTATTTGGCGTAGAGTAAGAGAAACACGACGGCCTGCACAAAGAGGTATACCGTGTTGAAGGAGCAGGGGGCCTTTTTTCGCAGCACCAGGTAAAACACGGCGAACAGGGCGATTACCACACCCGCGGAGCCCAGCAGTATGCTCCAGGTGCTGACCGGGAGCCACTCGAGGTTGGACTCGAGCAGCGACCGTGTCAGGGGGCCCCGCACGAACTGGACGAATAAAATCCTGAAATTGTTCGGGAAATAGGGGTTTAAGACCATTCCGGCGGCCAAGCCCGCGAGGCAGTAGAGCAGGGGACGGTACTCGAGCTTCCGGTCGTACACGAGGCGGCACACAGTGTAGGTCACGACGATGACGACGAGCATGGGAAAACCGTTGTACGCGAGCACGAAGAGATACGCGAGCAGGGCCATCCACCGGTAGTCGCCCCTGAAGAGAACGTGCAGGGCGAGTATGAAGAAGATGACGGAGAGGGATATGGGCCGCACCATGACCATGCGCCCGAGAAAGGCGCTCGACCCGAAGAGGAGGAAGAGCGACCAGAAGAATCCGTACCTGATGCCGTTTCGGGACATGAACCGGGCGAGGAGCCCCACCGCGAGTGCTCCCAGGAGCACGGAGGCGATCTTCCCCCCGATAACGGGGTTCCCGACCGTAAAGGGGATGAGGAGCACGTGGTAGAGGAAATGTATGTCGTAGAACCGCTCATTGAAGATCGTGTGCTTCGCCCAGGGGAAGGTCCTGAATATCCCGCGCTCGGCGATCATGCGGGCGAGCCGCACGTGGTAGTAGCCGTCCTGCTGGAGCCCCCCGTGAGAAAAGAGGAGGAGGCTCAGCAGAACGGCCGCGACGAGCGCGGGCAGGAGGTATATTATCAGGTTTGACCGGAGATGCTGTTCCGGCTGTTTTATATCGACCGTTACGGACTCCCGTTATTTTATTTTCGCGCCGCTTACTCGAAAACGACCGCTTCTATGTCCCAGATATCTTCCCAGGCGGCGATAACCCTGCCGTTGGGACCCGCACCCAGGTGCACTCTTTCCGTTTCACCTCTGGTTCCCACCTCCAGCGGATCGGAGAAGGACGACGCGTTCCAGGCATCACCGAGCCGGTAGGTCCGCGTGTACATGCTCGTATCATCCTGCCAGAGGATGAAGAAATTGCCCGCGAAATCGCACGCCACCTGGGGATCGATATCCGTGTTGTCAGCAATCACGATCGGCGTTTTCCACTCATCGGACCCCGCCCTGTACAGGTTCGCGGCAAGGACAGGGCTGGCTCGATATTCCCGCCATACCACAACCGCGTCCCCGCTCGCAAGATCGACCGCTATGCTGGGGGGATCTACATCTTCCGGGCTTTCCGTATCGTCCGAGATGATTGCCTGGGACGTGGAATCCCAGCTTCCCCAGCCGTCATCGACGTCGAACCGGTTCGCGCATATCCTGGAGTTTTCATCGATTAGACCGGACCACACAACGATCGCGTTGCCCCGTGCATCCATGCCTACACCGGGATTCCACACATCTGTACAGTCCGGGGAGGACACTCTTTTCTGCGTGCTGCTCCACCCGTCTCCGTAGGCATAGCGCCGGGTAGCTATATATCCGTCTCCGGTTTCTTGAAACCAGGCCACGACCGCGTTCCCGCCCGCGTCGCACGCCGTACTGGTCAATGCCAGCCACCCGTCACCGGGGTTCATGGAAGCCACTGCTTCCGTATCTTCGAGCACCGATCCGTTCTCGGTGTCGTGGCGCCGCGCGAATACGTAGTAGCCCTCATCATACGAATCCGTAGAAGGTGATATATAGCTATACCACACGGCAAACGCGTTGCCGAACATATCGATCGCTATGGACTGGCTATCGGGGTAATCAGTCTCGTTATAATCGGAGATCTGCTCGTTGCCCTCCCACGCTCCGTCCGTGAACAGGTCGCCGAAGAGCTCGTGGGTTTCCGTATACGTATTGCGGTTCCAAATCGCGGCCGTTGTCCCGACCCGGTTGGAGGCGATCCAGGGCCGTGCATGATAGGGGCCGTCACTGACTGATTCGTTCCGCGTCTGTCGCGAACCCCACACCGGATTGCCTGAGGACCGGTACCGCCTAGAAAAGGTGTTATAGGCGTAACCACCGCCTTCTCCATCACCCGACCACAGGAGGTGTGCAGTGCCCGGGCCGTCGAACCCGACCTGCGGGTACCGGGGGTAGTCGCTGCTCCCCGTGTACAGGACCTCCGGGTCTCCCCATGCGCCGGGTCGCGTCGTGAACGCCCACGAAAATTCGGATGCGAGCCCGTTCCCGGCCATATCCGTTATCCCCGTCCCGAGCACCACCTCGTACTCCGCGCTCCGCGCGAGCCCGTCGGGAGGCTGAAAGCTCAGGGTGGTTCCGGCCGAGTCCAGCTCGAACTCGTCGAAAAGGCCGGGAATAAAGTCCATGACATTGTATCCGCGCAGCCTCACCTCGATGGTGTCCACGGTCAGGGTCGCCGGGTCCACCGGCTCGCTGAACGTGGCGCTCACCACGGTGTCGAGTTCTATCTCGCTGCCCCCGTCGTCCGGCGTCGTACCCGTCACCGTCGGTGCCGTGAGGTCGGGCTCCAGCCCCGTGCTGAACATGAACACGTACGCGGCGGTGAGCGCGTTGCCCGCCAGGTCCGTGACGCCCGTGGTCACGGTCACGGTGAAGGTCGTGGCGAACGCCAGGCCCGCCGAGGGCGTGAATGTCGCGATCATGTTCGCGTAGCTCACCGTGCCCGCGACGTTGCGGGAGGAGGGGCCGTCCGCCGACAGGGTCCCTGCCGAGGAGCTCATGGTGATGGTGTTTTCGTTTATGGTGGACGGGTCCATGGCCTCGCTGAAGGTGACCGATATGTTCGTGTTGGTCGCGATATCCGATCCGTCCGCGGACGGGGAAACCGATACCACGGTGGGCGGGGTGGTGTCGACCGTGGTACTATCACCGTCCCCGTCTCCACCCCCGTCTCCGCCGCCCCCGCATCCGAGCGGGATGAGGATAAGGGTTATGAGAGCGAATATACTTAGTGCGGAAAAAAGAATACGGTTCTTCTTTTTCATTAGTGGACCTCCTTTTAAACACTTCTGGCATGAACCAATAGTTTCTTATATCATGCAGTGTAGGCATAATCAAATCATTTCTTTGTTAATAGCAGGTATTCGGCGGTAAGCCTGTGCGTTTTTCGGGATACTGAGGAGAGCCGCGTGCGGATCGATGAAACCGGAGAGGTTGAGCTTTCAATAGTCGTGCTCTGCTACCGGGCCGGGGAGCGCGTGTACCGTTTTGTCCGGAATGCCCGGCGTGTGCTCGAGAATGCGAATTTTACCTGGGAGATGGTCCTCGTGGGAAATTACTCCGGGATTACGGAAGACGAGACGCCCCGGGTTGTGCGGGACATAGTATCGCAGCATGAAAACATAAGATCCGTGGTGCTGAAGAAAGAGGGCATGATGGGGTGGGACGCGCGTACCGGCATGCGGGAGGCACGCGGGAAATATCTCTGCCTCATCGACGGGGACGAGCAGATGCCGCCCGGGGATATCGTGCGGGTGTACGAAAAGTTAGATCAGGATGATCTCCACTTCGCGAAGACTTATCGGAAGTCCCGTGAGGACGGAATCTTGCGAAGGATCGTATCCATTTCATATAATTGTATTTTCAAACTGTTTTTCCCCGGCATAAGGGTTCGGGACGTCAATTCAAAGCCCAAGATCATAAGCAGGGACGCCTATCGAAAAATGAATCTCGAATCGGACGACTGGTTTCTCGACGCGGAGATGGTCATCAAGGCGAAGCGGCTGGGCCTTGAAATCGGCGAGGTGCCCACGGCTTTCTATAAATGCGATTACCGCCGATCCTTCGTACGGCCCGCGGCCCTGTTCGAGTTCGCCCGGAACCTCATCCGCGCACGGATGATCCATAAAAAGAGAGATGGATACCCCAAAAAAATAAATCCTTCAGCCCCCTGATCAAGTCAGAGGGCAAGCTCGCCTGGAGGGCTATCCTCTCAATTGAGAGGATCGGGGCATGACAGGTTTTTAGATATATTCGATAGAATGGGCCATCGATTGGGAAATCGTGATAAAACGTAGGAATCTGCCCGGAGGGAGATTTGAACTCCCACAGCCACAGAGGCCACTAGATCCTGAATCTAGCGCGTCTACCAATTCCGCCACCCGGGCGCGGATTGAAAATACTATACATGACGGTAAAATTCAACCGTTATGTTTCCTATCGGCCGCGGATGCCCCACTCAATAAACAAAAAAAACTGAAATGGATTTGACTATTCCGCGCCTATGACCCGATATTTTTCTTGCCGCCGGCCGGCGCTCCGGGAATTAACCCGGAAACCGGTCGCATTATTAAATTAAAGAGCGATACCAAGGAGAATGACGCATGGAGCCCTATTACGAGTATACCGCTGTCGACAGGTCCTTCTACACCGAGCATATAGAACCGAGGATACCTCGTAAAATATACGACGCGCATGTGCACCTCAACCTTCCGGAGCACGTGAAAGACGTGCCCCCGGAGCGGCTCAGGTCGGACTGGGCCATGGAGTGCGGGCACGTACTCCCGGTCGAGGACGCATACCGGGTCGCGGGCGAGCTTTTCCCGGACTCGGAGTACTTTATCGCCGGTTTCGCCTGGCCCATACGGGAGGCGGATATAAGAGCCAACAACGATTACCTCGCCTTGATGCAGAAAGAGAACAGGATCAGGGCGTTCATGTGCGTGAAACCGGACTGGGACCTCGAGATGATAGAGGCAGGGCTCGTGAAAAACGACTTCGTCGGATTCAAGCCCTACCCGGACATGTTCTCCGGCGTCAAGGGAGCGGACATCAGCATATTAGATTTTCTACCGCGGGAGCAGTGGAAGCTTTTACAGAAGCACAAGAAGGCGGTGATGCTCCACCTCCCGAGGAAGGGGAGACTTCCGGACCGGGACAACGTGCGGGAGTTGCTCGACATCAGGCAGGCCTACCCGGATGTCACCATCATCATCGCGCATTTCGGCCGGTCCTTCTGTCCCTGGTTCCTCGAGGAGGGGCTGAAAAAGCTCGGAGGAGGGAAGGGATTTTTCTTCGACACCGCGGCCGTGATCAATCCCAAGGTGTACGACGTGGCTTTTAACGAGCTTCCAGCGAGCAGCATCCTCTTCGGCACGGACATGCCCATCACCTTCTGGCACGGGAAACGGGAGTGGGCGGACCGGACGTACATAAACCTGGCGCGAGAGAATTTTTCCTGGAATAAAAACAGGCGGCCCGCTGAAGAGGAGGCGGCGTACACGATCGTCACCTACGAGCAGGTGAGGGCGATCCTGGACGGGGCCGAACGCGCCGGGCTGGGCGGGGACGATCTGAACGCGGTCTTTCACGGGAACGCACAGCGGGTGCTGGGCGTATCATGATATCGATCTGACAAATTAGTAAGAAAAGGTGGGGGCAGGAAAACGCCGGACAGGAGACCGGGTGACGGAGGAAGATGATGAGGCACATTCTCGGCATCGACGTGGGGACCACGGGGACGAAATGCGCGCTGTTCAACGAGCAAGGCGATCTGTGCGATCTGGAATCGCGCGAGTACGGGCTTTCCTACCCCATGAACGGGTGGGTCGAGCAGGACCCGGCCGACTGGTGGGGCGCGCTGTGCGAAACGGTGCGCGCGGTGCTGTCGCGAAGCGGGGCCGCCCAAACCGTGACGGGACTGAGCCTGTCGACACAGGGAGGGGCTCTGGTCCTCCTTGACGATGCGTTCGAGCCGCTTCATCCTGCCGTGAGCTGGCTCGACCGGAGGGCAGGGGAGATAGAGGAGGAGCTCTCCCGCACGATTTCGGCGGAGGAGCTGTACGGGCTGTGCGGCTGGCCCCTGCTCGGGCAGCTCGGTTTCCCAACGGTCTGTTGGTTCAGGGAGCGCAGGCCCGATCTTTTTAAAAAAGCCTCATATTTTGCGTCAACCGTGGACTACATCAACCGGAGGCTGACGGGCAGGTTCGTCATCGACTGCTCGAACCTCGCGCTCCTCGAGTTCCTCGACATCGGTAGGCGAGGCTGGTCCGACAAACTGATGGAGATCGCCGGAATAGGGGAGCGGAACGTCCCTCCGGTTGTTGAGACCGGGACGCTCCTGGCCCAGCTCACGCCGGAGGCGGCAGAAGACCTCGGCCTGCCTGAGAACGTGCAGGTGGTTTCAGGAGCACACGACCAGTACTGCGCCGCCCTCGGTGCCGGAGCGATAAGGCCCGGGCAGTGCGTGCTTTCATGCGGGACCGCCTGGGTCCTGGTGCTTGCGTCCGAGCGGATCGTGGCGGATGACCGTATGCTCATATACCCGGGCCTGCACGTTCCGGAGAAACTGTACGGGCTCATGACCTCGGTACAGTCCGGGGGAAACGCGCTCACCTGGTTCAGGGACGGGTTTCTGCCGGGCGAGGAATACGAGGTCCTGAGCGGGCGGGCCGCCGGGGTCGAGCCCGGGAGCGGCGGCATGCTCTTCATACCGAAGGGGGTTACAAGATCTGGAAAGGCGTCTTTTCTAGGGTTCGATACGGCGCACACACCGGACCACTTCGTTCGATCGGTCATGGAAGGCGTCGCGTTCGCGAACAGGGAGCGGCTCGACGCCTTCAGGGACCTCGGTCTTGACATAAAAAGCCTCGTCATGATCGGCGGCGGCGCAAGAAGCCCGGTGTGGCCGCATATCGTGGCTGACATAACGGGTCTGCCCGTTTCCGTGCCCGAGCAGAGCGAATCGGCGTGCGCGGGCGCGGCCATGATCGCCGGAAAGGGCACGGGTCTCTTCGAATCCTACAAGGAGGCGTGCGCGTGTTTTCTCAGGGGAAAAAGAACGGTGGAGCCTGACGCGGACAACAGGGAAGTGTACGCAAGGCTGTACAGGCGGTATTCCGGGTTTCTAGAAAAACACTGATTGCTATTTCCACCCATTAACACATACCCGTTCGTATTAATACCACACTTGATATTTACCCTTTTGGTGATATAATGGCGGTTTATAGGGGAGAGGTAAAAATTTAATAATCCTCAACTTATCCCATGATAATATGCATCCATGAATCAGGGTCAGGGAATCCAACGGGATAGAGAAGCCGTAGAGAATATCTTTACTGATGGAGGTGTGTGATGAAAAACGGAAGGATCCTGTTCAGTAAATTACTGGCTGCATTGGCTTTCGTAGCGCTCGTATTCATGGTGGCTTCATGCGGTGGTGGTGATGGCGGTGGCGATACTGGAGATGACGGCGGGGAGACCCCGGATACGACGAGCCCCGTTCCCGGAGGCGGGGGAACCATCACGGTGGTTTCAGAGGGCCAGACGATCGTCTCGATCTCCTGGACCGAGGCGACGGACGACGTGAGCATGCAGGGGAGCCTCGAGTACATCGTGTATTTTGCGGAGAGCAGCGGTATCACCTCGGTGGAGGATGCGGTGAACAGCGGGACGCAGTCCGGGGACTGGACGGCCGGCGTCTCCTCGCGCGAGGTGAGCGGACTCACGCGCGGAACGGCCTACTGGTTCAACGTGTTCGTGCGCGACGACGCGGGAAACATCGGTGCGTACACCCCGGTATCGGGATCCACGCTCACGGGCGCTCCGCTGGGCCGGGCGGGTGGAATAGACTTCACCGACCTGGATATGGGGCACCTGGAGATCGCGGGTTACGTGGAGATACAAAAGGCGGAGGATGAATCGGACATGACGGAATACCTCCTGTACTGGGGCGACGAAGATGCGAAAAAGCTTACGGGGGAGGATCCCATAGCGGAGATCGAAAAGACGGGCGAGGACATTCTCTACTTCCTCGAGCCCGACACCGCCATTCCGG
>Ga0180431_10005290_pt1 | contig 15754 bp, 12 predicted proteins | sample SS_ome_11_FD_132459 | JGI IMG/M metagenome (GOLD analysis project Ga0180431, IMG submission 132459) | Hypersaline lake sediment archaeal communities from the Salton Sea, California, USA - SS_1_MS_1 metaG | ecosystem: Environmental > Aquatic > Non-marine Saline and Alkaline > Hypersaline >... | reverse complement strand
GTCGATTGGAATATCGTCAGTCAGCCTGAAGTTGATGCTCCCTTTTCCCGTCTTGATCGATGCATTCCTTCTCTTGAACTCGGCAATGTGATGAGGTCCATCGGTATAGATTGACACCCCTCCCTTCCAGAGCCCAAGGCCCACCCACCTTTTTCCCACTCTGTACATGGGTATCTGGTAGGAGAAGCCTATCTCGACATCTGGATACAGTTCGAGAATAGCGCTCTCGAGTTGCCGGTAGAGTGCCTTTTTCTCTTCAGGTATGGCATCGATGTATCGTCTGGCTTTCTCATCCATCGTTCTCACTCCTGCCCACTTGTGGCCTGTGCAATCAGTTCCAACAGATCCTCCGGCCCGGTGACCGGCGCCTGACAGACCGAATCGACGCACACGTAGGCCGTGGCCCGCCCGTCGATCAGGCCCCGCCCCTCCAATACCGGGACGGTCACGGGCTCGACCCCTGGCTCTCCCAGCGCGATGATCTGGTGCGGGCGATAGCCGGTGGCACACGCGTCCAGCAAGGCCCGCGTGTCCGCTGCCTCCGCATCGCCGACGATCGACACCTCGCGCGGGTGTGCCAGCGCATAGTCGAGCGCGATCAACCACTGGGCAAAGCCCAGCGGATACCGCGCCAGCATCTCCTGCATCGGGGCCAGCATCCCCCGCGCCAGCTCAAGGTAGCGCGGTTCGACAGCCAGCCCTGCCAGGCGGGATAGCACCAGGGCCGCCATCCCGTTGCCTGAGGGCACGGCGTTGTCCTGCAGCTCCCGCGGGCGGACGATCAGCGCTTCGTGATCGTCGCTGGTGTCGTAGAAACCACCCTCCGCCGCGCTAAAGTGCTCGATCATCGTTTCGGCCAGCTCATGAGCGGCCACGTACCAGCGTGGGTCGAAGGTGGTCTGATACAACTCGATGAGCCCTTCGATGAGGTGGGTATAGTCCTCCAGATAGCCATTGATCTTGGCCTCGCCACCCCTTCGACCTTGCTCAGGGCTAGCTTTCCACGTGTGGTACAGTCGACCATTGGACGTCCCAATCTCGCTCAATAAGAACTCGGCATTGCGCTTGGCTACCTCTCGATAATCCTCGCGCTCCAACGCTCGCGCAGCCTCGGCGAATGCGGCCAGCATGAGCCCGTTCCAGGACGTGAGCACCTTGTCGTCGCGTCCGGGATGGACGCGTTCCTCACGGAGCTCGAACAGCTTGCGGCGCGCCCCGGTCAGGGCCTGGCGCTCCTCCAGGCTGCCTACCAGCTCCAGGATATTCTTGCTCTCAAAATTCCCCCGCTCGGTCACGTCGTAGGCGGATAGGAAGGGATCGGCCTGATCGCCCAGCACCGCCCGGACCTCGTCCGGCGTCCACACAAAGAACTTGCCCTCCTCACCCTCGCTGTCGGCGTCCTGGGTGGAGTAAAAGCCCCCCGCGGGCGAGGTCATCTCCCGGACCACGTAATCGAGCGTCTCCTCGACGATTGCGCGGTAGAACGGCTCGCCCGTCACCTGCCAGGCGTGCAGATAGACGCGGGCCAACTGGGCGTTGTCATAGAGCATCTTTTCGAAATGCGGGACGAGCCAGTGATCGTCGACAGAGTAGCGATGGAACCCGCCGCCGAGCTGGTCGTACATCCCCCCGCGGGCCATCGCGTCGAGCGTGTGCGTGACCATATGCAGCGCCTGGGGGTCGCCTGTCGCGTGGTGATAGCGCAGCAGGAATTCCAACGCCATGGGCTGGGGGAACTTGGGGGCAGTGCCCCACCCACCGTGGACAGTATCAAGGCCCTGCCCGAGGTCCTGGAAAGCGGCGTCCAACGTCTCGCGCTTTAGCTCCCCGCCGCTGGCGGCTCCAACCACTGTCATCTGGCGCTCGATTGCGGCCGCCAAGCGCTCGCCCCCCTCCACCATCTCGTGGCGGCGGTTCTGCCAGGCATCGGCCACCGCCAGGAGGACGTCGGCAAACGAGGGCATGCCATAGCGTGCCACGGGGGGAAAGTAGGTGCCGCCGTAAAAGGGCTGTCCATCGGGCGTGAGAAAGACCGACATCGGCCAGCCACCGCGGCCCGTCAGCGCCTGCACGGCGCTCATATAGATGCGGTCCAGGTCCGGCCGCTCCTCGCGATCCACCTTGATGCTGACAAAGTGCTCGTTCAGGATCGCGGCCGTGCCCCCGTCCTCGAACGACTCGTGGGCCATGACGTGGCACCAATGGCAGGCGGAATAGCCGATGCTGAGAAAGATCGGCTTGTTCTCGGCCCTGGCCTTTTGCAGGGCCTCCTCACCCCAGGGGTACCAGTCCACCGGGTTGTCGGCGTGCTGGAGCAGGTACGGGCTGGTCTCGTTTGCCAAACGGTTGGACATCGGTCACTCCTATCTCACGTCCCTCGGACGCTTGCGATACGTGTGATAGGATCATACCCTGTTTTCCATATATAATCAATATTTTTCTGTTAAATTATCATTAGAAGATGAGCCAACTGGTGCTGGTCCGTCACGGTGAAAGCGTCTGGAACAAGGAGAACCAAAGAAAGGCTGCAGAGCTCGTTTGTGGGCAATGGCTTGGGCTTTAACACCGTGAAGGGGTGCTGCATTACGACGCTGGAACCGATGACGGAGAAGCAGCAACACAAGATAGACAGGGCTCTCGCAAGGCAGGCCAGGCGGTACTATGCAAGTGCGTCCTACCATCGGGCCGGGTTCAATCCTGCGCATCCCCCGGCCCGATCCACTGCCATCTCGACACCCGTCACCTACGGCACTCCCGACGTGGCACTCAAGTTGCGCACTACCAGCGGCAGGTACACCCGATACCCCGCCGCCGCGCCGCACCAGAAGCCGCTGCACAGCGCGTGCCCGCCGCTGGCCACCATCGGCCCGACCAACGGTTGTCCTGCGGAGCCCAGCACGGCGTGCCCGCCCGCGCTCGCCATCCGCCCGCTGCCCCCAGCGAACACCCCCCACGAGAGATCATAGTTGCTCGAGACCTGGGCCAGCACCGGAACGGCCAGCGCCAGGATCAGGCAGCCCACCAGCGCCAGCAATACCCCCCGCCTTCCCCACTCCCTATTCTCTATTCTCCATTCTCCCATCTCCCTCTTCCTCCCTACTGGAGCGTCACCAGGACCAGGATCACCCCGGCGCCCGCGTCCAGTCCCTCCAGCGTCTTGCCCAGGATGGTGCCGGGCGGTGGATTGTCGGCCCGCATAGCGTGGCCGGGCGTGGAAGCCGTGACCAGCAGGTCGCCCCGGTATATCGGGCCGTTCTCGGCCGAGGCCTTGCAGGGCACGATCCCCAGGATGGCAACGGGCACGCTGCCGGCTGGGTCATCACCCGAGACGGGACGCCCGCCCACGAACCCCGGTGCGGTCGAGTGCACGCCGATCACGGCATGCGCGTAGGAAGAGGCAGACAGCGCCACAGCCCGGTTCTGCGCGTCGCTGACGACCAGCACGTCGCCTGGCTCGTAGCCGCCGGGATCACCCTCGACGGCCATCATCTCGGCAAAGTCGTTGGCCGGTGTGTTGAACCCAACGTCCGACCGTACCTCGCCATCGTTGTGCACGAGGAAATCCGGATCCGCATCGCTGCCGGCGTTGATATAGTCCCCCACAACCCGGTCAGAGATGCGCAGGCCATCCAGGCCAGCACCATCCACGACGACGCCGTAGCCCAGGGTGCTGGTGAACACGCCGCCCGTGCCGTTTTCGGCCTCCCCCAAGATACCCGGGGCATTGACGCTGACGCCCATGACGCCAGCGCCAGAAAAGCCTAGTCCCTCCACGCCGGGTCCGTCTCCGAGGTTTACGCCCACCAGGGCCGGGTCGCGCGGATCCTTGGCGCCGGTCGTCTCGGCGTGCACGCCGATGCCGTCACTCGAGATGTTGAGCGTGGGGACGCCGGGCAAGGTGCCACTGATCGCGGCTCCCGGCCGCAGCGAGAGCGCATACGGGATGGGCAGCAGCGGCTGGCGCGGTGTCATCTCCTGCGCGTCGCCCTGCACCTGCACCCCCAGCCACAGCGCCCGCCCGTCAAAGTGTGCCGGGTCCACGGTCAGACCCACGTTGAACAGCCCATCTTCCACCGTCACGTCGAGGGCCTGCGACCACAGCGGCATCCCGCCGCTGGCATCCTCGTACAGGCGAAAGTCCATCGTCCGCCTGCCGTCCACGGGGTTGCCGCTGCCATCCAGCAGCCGCCCCTGATACGAGATCGTGTCCGAGACGATGCCTGCCGGGGCCAGCGGCGCCACCAGTTCCCACGCGCCCGGTCCCGCCCACGCGCCCGTGGCCCCCAGCAGCAAAATCACCACCGCCAGCGCGCCTACGGTGACCAATATGATCGTTCTCTTGCTTTTCATCGGTTTCCTCCCAAGATCCAGAGTGTGTATGGGTTGCGTGATACATAATGCGTACTGCGTAATGCGTGATGCGTGATTTGTCTCTCCCAACTTCTATAGTATGCACACCACCTCCCTTCCTCCACTCAGCCCTCCTTCCGCCCTCCGTTCCTTTGCCAATCCGTTATCGTATCCCCACAGCACAACAACGGATTGAGAATCAAACGGATTCAGAAGCAACCGGATTCACAAGCAACCCACCTGCTCCCGCAAGAAACCGAACAACTCCTCCAGGCTGGCAAAATCCCGCCGCTCACCGGTGCGCACACTCTCGAGCGACGCTCGCCACGCACCCTTTCCATCTGCGTGGCCGGATTCTCCACCCTCGCGATGGGGTTTTCCATCGCAGTCCTCCCACCACAGCCGTAACAGATACGACAGGTAACCCGCTTGCTCCCCCACCGTCTCCTCCACCTGCTCGCCGGTCTGTTCCCGCAGGAAGCCGAACAGATCGTCCAGGCTAGCAAAGACCTTCCGCCCACCGATGGTTGAACTCTCCAGCGAAGCCCACCAAATCGTCTGCTCGTCTATGTGATGAGATTCTCCATCGCCCCGATGAGGATCCCCACCGTCGCTGACCCGCCACAACCGCAATAGATACGACAGATAAGTCGGCTGCTCCTCCACCATAGTCCCACCCTATACACAATATGCCAAACGAGCGTGGGCAAAACGCCAGGAAAACGTGGGGAGAACGTGGGGAGTCATTCTCGATCTTCCTCCGCGTCCCCTGCGTCCCTGCGGTGAAATCGCAGAGATCACCCCAAGGTGGTGCAATTGCGAAATCCCCCCCGATACGATATAATTCCCCCGTACCCTGGGCAACTCAGAACCGACGTCGAGGTGTACGCCGTGGCACACCTATCTCTCTCCCTGCTGGGGCCTTTCCAAGCCACACTGGACGGGAAACGCATCACCGCGTTTGAATCCGACAAGGTCCGCGCGCTGCTGGCTTACCTAGCGGTCGAGGCCGACCGCCCCCACAGCCGCGACAAACTGGCGGGCCTATTGTGGCCCGAGCGGCCCGACCGGGATGCCCGCAAGAACCTGCGCTACGCTCTCTCCAACCTGCGCCAGGCGATTGGGGACCGCGAGGCGACCAAAGATCGCTCAGATGCGACCCCGTTCCTGCACGTCACCCGCCAGACGATCCAGTTCAACACCGCCGGCGATGCCTGGGTCGACGTGACGGCCTTCGCCAACCTGCTGGAATCACAAGAGCCAACCGTCCGCGAGATGGAGAAGGCGGTTGACCTATATCGCGGGGAGTTCCTGGAGGGATTCTCCGTCGGCGACAGCGTCCCGTTCGAGGAGTGGGTGCTGTTCAAGCGGGAGCACACGTGCCGGCAAGTGCTGTCCGCGCTCCACCGCCTGGCGGCGACCTATGAACGACGCGGCGAGTACGGGCGTGCCCTGCCCCACGCCTGGCGACAGGTCGAACTGGAGCCCTGGCAGGAAAGGTCCCACCGGCAGTTGATGCGCCTGATGGCGCTAAACGGGCAGCGAGGGGCGGCCCTGGCCCAATACGAGGCCTGCCGGCACGCGCTAGCCGAGGAACTGGATATCGAACCGGCACCAGCGACCACACGGCTGTACGAGCAGATCCGCGATGGCGCGGCAGGTCTCGGTCGGGCTGAGGAGCCTACACCCATTCACGCGGTCGGTGAAGCGCCGGTGACATCACCCCCGCCACCCACCGGGCGCAGGCTTGGCCTCAGAGTGGCGCTCGTCGCGATTGCACTGCTGCTCCTGGCCGTCGTCACGATGCAGGCGCTCATATTCTTTGGCATCGCGTTTCCCGACCGGCCCGCACCGCTGCCTGGCAACATCGTCGCGCCGCACGAGGGCAAGACCGTGCTCCTGTGCGAGGACGTGACGCCTCCCCAGATCTGCGTGTACGAGACCCACACCGGCTACCTCACCCAGGTGACCGATGATCTGGCATTTGAGGAAATTGATGGTATCGCCTGGTCGGCCGATGGACAGCAGATCGTCTTCGACGCCGGTCCAGCTCCCGATCCCACCCAGCCGCGCGGCCACGGTCTCTACGTCATCAGCGCCGATGGCTCCGATCTGAGGCAGCTCACCGACGGCGATACGCACGACTTTATCCCGGTCTGGTCTCCTGATGGAGAGCGGATCGCCTTCAACCGCGACCGGGAACTGTGGCTCATCCGCCCAGATGGTTCAGAACCACACCGGCTGTTTGGCGAATCGGGCAAGTACTGCATTAGCGAGTTGAAGTGGTCGCCCAATGGCCAGCAGATCGCCTTCGTGGGCCACGAGTGTGCGCCAGCCCCTCCTGCCAGTGAGATATGGGTCATCAACCGCGACGGAACCGCTCCCCGGGTGGTCCACACCCTTGATGGGCGGCTGGACTATGCGGACGTGTTCTGGGACCACGATGGCAGGGGGATCGTCTGCGCCCACGGGTACGCCGGTGAAGAGCAGCGGCTCATCCTCATCGACGCCGCCGGGGCCGGCGAACCATTCCTGATAGACGAGCTGCCCTTCTGGTGGGTCCCCAACTATTGGCCCCAGTGGCGCAGGGAACGGTAGACACTCACACTGCCCCGTCAGCGCCTGCACGGCGCTCATATCGATGCGGTCCAGGTCCGGCCGCTCCTCCCTTTGGATGATGTTTCCCATTCCGCGCCGAAGGGATCGTATCTTGGGATTATTGACCTTCAGCTAGAGCTGGATCTGACGATCCGGCTGGAGCGTGGGCGCACAGGGGGTCACGCCCGCGCCACCGTCCTGACGCGGGCTATGCGGGGGGAATACGGAGCCGGATCAGGGTCCCGCGCCCCGGGGAGCTCTCGATCTCGAGCGTGCCCCCCAGCCGGGCAGCACGCTCGTGCATGGATTGCAGCCCCAGGTGACCTGGGTGCTTGTCCTGGGGATCGAAACCGACGCCCTCATCCTGCACTTCCAGCGTGACCGTGCCCTCGCGGTCCTCCAGCCGTATCTCGATCCGGCTGGCGCGGGCGTGCTTGGCGATGTTGTTCAGCGACTCCTGAGCGACCCGGTAGAGTGCCTCCTTGACCTCGAGCGATATCTCTGGCTCCTCGCAGAACTCTGTCCGCACGTCCAACCTGTACCGCGCACGCAGCGCGGCCGCCTGCCGGTCCAACGCCGCCACCAGCCCTTCGCTTTCCAGCGCGTCGGGGCGGAGCTGGAAGATGAGCGCCCGCATCTCGGCCAGCCCTGCCTCGGCCAGCGAGAGCACATAGTCCAGGGGTTTTGCCAGCCTGGCCCTGGTCTCCTCGTCGACAGGTTCTCGTTCGAGCAACGTGCGAGCCGTGCGCGCCCCCAGGCCGATGCCATACAGCGCCTGCGAGACCGAGTCGTGCAGCTCGCGGGCCAGGCGCTGGCGCTCCTCCATCACGGCTGCTTGCTCCACCTGGAGGTACAGCCGCGAGTTCTCTATGGCCACTGCGACCTGGTTGGCAAAGCTGAGGGCCAGCGCTGCACGTTGGGGTGTGAAATAGCCCGGTTCGCCGTGATCCAGCGCCAGCTCGCCGATCACCCGGTCCTTGACCATCAGCGGCACGCCCATCCACGCGCGTATGTGGGAAAAGTCGGTCTCCAACCTGTCGCCGACCGACTCCCGATACGCGCGCGCCGGGGGCGTGTCGCCGCGGGTATCGGTGACGATCACAGGGGCTCGATCGAGGAGGACCTGGCGGTCAAGCGGATCGTCTACCGAGAAGCGCATCCCGGTCACGCTCTCCTGAGCCATCGGCCCCCGGTAGGCACGGACCACCAGATGCTCCTCCTCGATGGTCAGGATGGTGGCTCTGTCATAGTCGATGACCTGCTTGAGCTCGTCGAGGATCACGCTCAACAGCGGCTCCAGCTCCAACGTGGAGGCCACGTTGTGCGAGATCCCCAACAACGTGGATAGCTCGCGGGTGCGCTCCTCGACGCGCTGTTCCAGCATCCGGGTCATCCCTTCCAGCGCCTCTTTTGCCCGTTTCTGCTCCGTGATGTCGATCGTCATGCCGTTGAAATGGGTCAGCCGCCCGTGGGCGTCAAAGATCGGGTTGGAGACGGTGCGAACCCAGCGCCACTCTTGCCGCGCTTTATTGTACCATCGTGCGACCTGATCGTACGTCTCGCCCAGCTCCACCGAGCGACGATTCGCCTCTATGACGCGATCCAGGTCGCCGGGGTGCACGTTCTCGAACCAGGACTCGAATCGATAGGGGTCCGCCAGACCGAGCAGCTTTTTGATGGAGGGGCTGACCAGGAGGACCCTGGCCCCATACGGGCTGGCGTCGTCGAGGGCCACCCGGTACACGCCAAAGCCCTGGGCATACTCGATGATCGAACGAAGGTTGGCCTCGCTCTCCCTGAGGGCATCCTCTACGTGCTGCCGCCCGGTGACGTCGACACAGGCGTGCAGGATGCCGGTGATCTCGCCATCCACAGACAGGGGGGTGAGCACAGCGTCCCAATAAGAGGCGACCCCATTGAACGGGAGGCGGAAGGATTCCCGTTGCACCGTCTCGCCGGCCAACACGCGCTCGAAAACCGGCATCACGTCCGGTTCCGTGCCCGGGGCAAGGTCAAAAAAGCGCAGCCCCGGCGCAACCTGAGCGGCCGGGACCCGCGCATAGCGCTCGACAAAGCCGGCCCAGGTGGGGTTCAAGCGGCGGACGCGCAGATCGCGGTCCAGGATCGCGATCCCCATCGGCATGCGGTCAAAGAGAACCTCCAGCAAGTTAAGCTGGTGGCTGAGAAAGGGATCGGGGTCGAAGGCGATGATCGGCGTGCCAGAGGCCTGGCTGGCGGGCAGCAGCTCGTACAGGCAGGCCCTGGCACCCTGGGCCTGGCACGCCCGCTTGACGCAGATGACGTCCTGGCGGCCACTGAGCGCGTTGCAAAAGCCCACCAGCACGCCGGAGGTATAGGCGCACAACGGCGCGCCGGCCCCCTGCCCATGCCGGCGCGCCATCCAGGCTTCGAAGGTATCTGTCCCACGTACGAGGGCGCGGCCAATCGGCCACTCTAGCGCCTCGATTTCGTATCGACCAAAGCCAGCGGCCTGGTAGGCGGCCACGCAATCGCGCAGGGCCTGGGCATCGCCAGCGCCGTCCGGGCCCACAAAGGCGCGGGCGAACGAAGCGCCACCGTTGACCCCCGCCTGCTGCAACACGGCGTCGGTCAGCCGCCGGCCGACGAGGGCCTCCAGTTGGCGGCGCAGCCCCCAGAAGCCGGCCTCGACGTCCAGGAGCACCATGCGCGCCCCGCCAAAGGTAAGCACGCCAGCCCGGTCCCTGTCTTGTGACAAAAAGTCGCGGTAGGTTGGAGACACTAGCCCACCTCTTCCAGCGATACCAGTCCGATCTTGAGCGCATACAGCGCGGCCCGGGTACGGCTGGGGAGGTTTAGCTTGGCCAGGATGCTGCTCACGTGCGTCTTGACTGTCGCCTCGGCGATGACGAGTCGCCCGGCGATCTCTTTGTTGGACAGGCCGCGGGCCAGCGCCCGCAGGACCTCGGTCTCGCGGCCGGTCAGGGTCTCGGGACTCTCGGGCGCGCGCACCTCGCGCATCAGACGGGCCGCGACCTCGGGCGACAGGCGCACCTCTCCGGCCGCCGCTGCCCGAATGGCCTCGCACAGCTTGTCGGACTCGGTGTCCTTGAGCAAGTAGCTGATCGCACCCACGCGGATGGCGTCCAGGATCGCCCTATCCTCCAGCACGCTGGTCAGGGCGACCACCTCGGTCTCGGACATCTCGTCCCGTATGGCCCGCGTGGCGGCGACGCCGTCCATCTCGGGCATCAACAGATCCATCAGCACCACGTCCGGCCTGTGCTCGCGGGTCAATTCCAGTGCCTCGACGCCGTTTTTCGCCTCCCCCACAATCTCCAGCTCCGGATCCAATTCGAGAAACATGCGCAGGCCCTGCCGGACCACGCTGTGATCGTCCGCAATCAGAACTCGTATCGCCATGGCTCCTCCAAAAGTCGTAGATCCACTTCCATCCAAAGGCGCAGCCGAAATCACGCTTCCGCAGGATGAAAATGACGGTTCAGCGGACTATACTATAGCACACACAGATGTCAAAGAGGAGACCCAAGATGAGAAAAAGAGCCAACGTTTGCGTACCATGGGCAGCACTGGCGTTGCTGCTGGTGAGCCTACTGCTGGCCGGGTGCGGCAGCAGCAGCGTCCAGGTCGGTTGGGTGGAGTCGAGGCAACTCGCGACCTGGCGCGCCAGCTATGATACCTTTGACGGGATAGAGCGGACGGCGTTCCGCGCCCAGGAAGGTCAGACGATCAGTCTGGATTATGACGTGACCGTCGAGAAGGGTTCACTCACGCTCAGGCTCGTCGCTCCCGATGGTGAGAGCGTGTGGGAAAAGACGTACAGCCAGGACGGCGATGAATCCATCACGCTGACAGCGCCGCAACAGGGACGCTACCGGTTGTGCGTCGAGGGAGACGGGGCGGGTGGCAGTTTCGGTCTCTCCTGGAGGATGGCTGAGTAGGGCCCACAGGTGCCCACTGAACGAGGTTGAGATGATCAAGGTCCTATTGGTTGACGACCAGCCGGCGGTGCGGCAGGGCTTACGGATGCGCATGGAGCTGGAATCGGACCTGGCTGTGGTGGGCGAAGCAGCTAGCGGCCTGGAGGCACTCAACCTGGCGCAGAGGCTGGGCCCTGACGTGATCGTGATGGACGTGGCGATGCCAGAGATGGACGGGATCACGGCGACCGAGCACCTGCGGGAGGTGGTCCCGCTCATCCCGGTCGTGATGCTCAGCATCCACGGCGATGGTGCCACGCGGGCACGGGCGAGCGCGGCCGGTGCAGCGGCGTTTGTGGAGAAGCAGGCGTCGGTCGAGGATCTGCTGTGCGCAATCCGCCGAGTGGCTCATCGGTTTACATCCAAATAGGTTTACTGCTCAGCCCCGTCATTCCGAGTGGAGCGCAGCGGAATCGAGGAATCTCCCGCTTGCGGGAGCGAGATTTCTCGACTCCACTGCGCTGCGCTCCGTTTCGCTCGAAATGACGTACCGGGAGAGCCTGGGTAGTAGTAACCACATAAGAAAGGAACAGAGATTTCATGAAAGCTATCGTTATCCTGGCTATCGTCATCTTCGCCCTCGTCGTGGTGGGCTGGCTGGGGCTGCAAGCAAGACCCAGGCCCTTTCCGGCCTTTCCGCAGCAGCCGCCGGGGCTGGAGACTGTCTCCCTGCCCGATGGATTGCCCGCGCCTGTGGCGCGCTTTACCCGGCAGGTCTATGGCGAGGATGTGCCGGCGATCGAGTCGGCCGTGATCACCGGACGAGGCACCCTGCGGGTGGGTGGCATCACCTTCCCCGCGCGGTTCCGGTTCACGCACGACGCGGGAAAGGGGTACCGCCACTATATCGAGGCAACCTGGTTCGGACTCCCGCTGATGAAGGTCAGCGAGCACTATCTGGATGGCAAGAGCCGCCTGGAGTTGCCCTTTGGCGTGAGCGAGGGTCCCAAGGTGGATCAGGGGGCCAACCTGGCGCTGTGGGCCGAATCCATGTGGCTGCCATCCATCTGGATCACCGACCCACAGGTCGAATGGGAGCCAATCGACGAGAGCACGGCCCTGTTGGCGGTGCCCTTTGGCGAGGAAACGGAGCGCTTTGTCGCGCGCTTTGACCCCGAGACGGGCATGCTGCGCCTGCTGGAATCCATGCGGTACAGAGATGGTGCCGACGAGGCCAAGATCCTGTGGCTCAACACGGCCGTGCAGTGGGGCACGGTGAATGGCAAAACGGTCCCCACGGTAGCCACGGTCACCTGGCTCGACGAAGGCACGCCCTGGGCGGTGTTCAACGTCGAGGATGTGGTATACAATGTGGATGTCCAGGAGTATATCCGGGCCAAGGGGCCGTAATTGATGGTTGGCGAACACGCCACGAGGTAGGGAGCCGTTCAGAGACAACTTGTCATCTGGCGGCTAGCGAGAAATCACCCTGAGCCTGTCGAAGGGCGATTTCGAGCGGGAGGATACACGATGAGCCAACTGGTGCTGATCCGTCACGGTGAAAGCGTCTGGAACAAGGAGAATCGGTTCACGGGCTGGACGGACGTCGACCTGTCAGACGCAGGGGTCGTCGAAGCCCGTCGAGCCGGCCAACAGCTTGCGGCCGAGGGGTTCACCTTCGACATCGCCCTGACCTCCGTGCTGACGCGGGCCATCCGGACGTTGTGGATCGTGTTGGACGAAATGGACCTGATGTGGATCCCGGTGGAGCGCAGTTGGCGGCTCAACGAGCGGCATTATGGCGCGCTCCAGGGGCTGAACAAGGCCGAGACCGCCGAAAAGCAGGGGGCCGAGATCGTGCACCGCTGGCGGCGCAGCTTTGACGTGCGTCCACCGGCGCTGAGCCCCGATGATCCAAGACACCCCCGGTTCGAGCGCCGCTACGCTCAGTTGGAACCCGCGCAAGTGCCCGCCACCGAGTGCCTGAAGGACACGCTGGAACGCGTCATGCCCTATTGGCACCAGAGCATCGTGCCCCGCCTGCGGGCAGGCGATAGGGTGTTGATCGCGGCGCACGGAAACAGCCTGCGCGCCCTGGTAAAGTATCTCGATGGCATCTCTGACGCAGAGATTCCGGCGCTGAACATCCCGACGGGCATTCCGCTGGTGTACGAGCTGGACGCGGAGCAGAACGCACGCGATCGCTATTACCTGGGGGATGCCGAGGCAGTCCGGGCGGCGGCCGAGGCTGTGGCGCAACAGGCGTCACGGGCAACGGGGAATCGGGACGAGCAGATCCCCCAGGACGAATAACGCGTGCTCAACCGCATTTTCAAGGAGGCTCACAATGACGGAGAAGAAGGTAAAGACAGTCTGCAATCTGTGCGGGCTGTGTGGTTGTGGGATGGAGGTGACGGTCGTCGACGGCAGGGCGGTGGAGGTTCGGGGAGATGAGGAGCACCCGGAGAACCGGGGCGCGCTGTGTCCCAAGGGCCGGGCGGCGCTCGACATCCTCCACTCACCCGAGCGCCTGATGCACCCACTGAAGCGGGCCGGCGAGCGGGGGGAGGGCAGGTGGGAGCGCATCTCCTGGGATGAGGCGTTGGACCTGGTCGCCGGGGGATTGCAGCAGGTCAAGGAGACGTATGGCCCGGAGGCAGTCGTCTTTCACAAGGGGTCGGGCCACGACCTGTGCGCCGGGGACGTGCGGGGCTATCTCCATCGCCTGGCCAACGTGTTTGGCACGCCCAACCTCACCAGCCCGTTTTTCGTCTGCAACGGCCCGCGCTCGCTGAACATGTTCCTCATGACGGGCGGCGTGCCCGCCCCCGATGTGGAGAACACCCGCTGCATCGTGCTCTGGGGCATCAACCCCACGGAGACGGCCCTGACGCGCTACCTCAAGATCCAGGACGCGCTCAGGCGCGGGGCCAAGTTAGTGGTCATCGATCCCCGGACGACCCAGTTGGCGCAAAGGGCCGACGTCCACCTGCAGCCGCGGCCGGGATCCGACGGGGCGCTGGCGCTGGGCATGCTGCGGGCCATCCTGGACGACGGTCTCTATGACAGCGAGTTCGTGGCACGGTGGACGGTGGGATTCGAGGAGCTAACGGCCCTGCTGGAGGCGTATCCCCTGGAGCGGGTGGCAGAGATCACGTGGGTCTCCGCAGATGACATCCGGCAGGCGGCCCACCTCTACGCCCGGACCAAGCTGGCGTGCGTCTTTCTGGGCAACGCGCTGGATCAGCATACCGGCACCTCGCAGGCGATCCGGGCGATAACGGCCCTGATCGCCGTCACCGGGAACCTGGATGCCGCGGGCGGCAACGTGATATTGCCCCCCGCCAGCCTGGCCAAGCACCCGATCGCGCTGCACAAGGCGCTCCCGCCAGAGATGGAGGAAAAGCGACTGGGAAGCGAGTTCCCGCTCACCCAGTTCGAGTTCACCAAGATCGCGCACCCACCGTCCGCGTTCAGGGCGATCCTGGGGGAGACGCCTTACCCGGTCAAGGGGATGCTGATCATGGCGGCGAACCCGATGCTCACCTGTGCCCACACCCAGATGGTGAAGGCCGCCCTGGAAAAGCTGGACTTTCTGGCGGTGGCAGACATTTTCATGACAGAGACCGCCAGGCTGGCGGACGTCGTCCTCCCGGCCTGCACCTTCCTGGAGCAGACCTACTATGCGACCTATGAAGCGGGGGCATACCTAAAGCCCACGCATCCCGGCCTGCTCATGCTCAGGCCGGAGGTCGTGCCACCGCTGGGGGAATCGCGGCCGGATTGGCAGATCATCTTTGAGCTGGCCCGGAAGCTGGGCTATGGCGACTATTTCCCCTGGCAGGACATCGAGGAGGCGATCGACTATGAACTGGAGCCGATCGGGATAACGGCGCGCGATCTGCGCGATCACCCGGAGGGCATCCAAATCCCCGGCCCGTCCTTCCTGTATCAAAAGTTCGGGACCAAGGGGCTGTGGGGCAAGCTGCTGATCGGCCTGCTCAATCGCACCCGGTTCCGGGCGTATCCCCACATATACCGCAAATACGAAAAGATGGGGTTCATGACCCCCTCCAAGAAGGTGGAGCTCTCCTCCCGGCGGCTCCAGGCAATGGGGTTCGACGCCCTGCCGGTCTACCGCGAGCCGGCCGAGAGCCCTGCCGGCGATCCCAAGCTGGCCAAGACCTACCCCCTGGTCCTGACGACAGGGGCCAAATCCAAGTGGTACGTCCACTCGCAGATGCGAAACATCCCGACCCTGAACCGGCGGATGGGGCACAACGTGGCGGAGGTCCACCCAGACACAGCCGCGGATTTTGGCGTGAGAGAGGGTGACACAATCCTGGTCGAATCCCCACGGGGCAGCGTCCGGTGCCAGGCCAGCGTCACGGACACGATCCGCCCGCGGGTGGTGCAGCTATTCCACGGATTTGACGGGGCGAACGCGAACCTATTGACGGACAACAGGGCGCTGGACCCGGTCACGGGATCGGCGCCCATGCGGTCGTCGCTGTGCCGGATCAGCAAGGTCCAGGCAGTGTAGACATACAACGGGAGATTCCTCGATTCCGCTGCGCTCCACTCGGAATGACGGGGCTGAGTAACCAAACTGGAGGAGGAACGAGATGCGAGGGTCAAACGAAACGAACTTTAAGATGATGTCCTTTGTTCACGAGACGCTCTATGGCCTGTTGCGAGATCCGTTCAAGGCGCTGGAGACCGCGGGGCTCGAGGCGGGCCAGCGGGTGCTGGAGGTGGGCTGTGGGCCGGGGTTCTTTACGGTTCCCGCGGCCAGAATCGTGGGCGAGGAGGGCAGCGTCCTCGCGCTGGACGTCAACCCGCTGGCGGTGGAACACGTCCAGCAAAAGATCGACGAGGCGGGCGTG
>Ga0180431_10005288_pt1 | contig 15760 bp, 14 predicted proteins | sample SS_ome_11_FD_132459 | JGI IMG/M metagenome (GOLD analysis project Ga0180431, IMG submission 132459) | Hypersaline lake sediment archaeal communities from the Salton Sea, California, USA - SS_1_MS_1 metaG | ecosystem: Environmental > Aquatic > Non-marine Saline and Alkaline > Hypersaline >... | reverse complement strand
TTATCAAGTCCCAAATCTACTCGTTGACGTTTCTCACTCTCACTACTAGATTGTAAAAACCAAGGGGTATCTAGCTGAGTATCTTCAGTTTCCAATTCTTCATCTGTTGGTATGAGTATATAAAAAGAACTATTTATAGTATTGGGTTTAAAAATTCTAATGTGCGCACTTTCTGAAAGTTTATATCTATCTAAATCTGAATCACCATCTAATTCTAATATTAATTCACCACTAACTGGAACTTCTATTATATTCTGTATAATTCGTTGTTCCGGAAATGGTTGAGTATCTGATTGTAATAAAACCAATTGATTGATAAAAAGTTTATCAATATTCAATTTTCCCTGTGAGTCTGTTGCTGCTATGTTAATTTGATTTCCATCAGCTGATGCTAAAAGTAATAACTTTTCTCCTACTTCATCGATATAAGGTGGTTTTAAACCGTTTGCTATAGCGATATTAATCCATGCATCTGGATCTCCAAGTGTTCGCTCTGCAAGAGCCTGCAAGGATTCTTGATATCGTAATTGAGTCAAATACCCCGATGTATACGCCCCTATATTAATTAAACTATTGTTGGCGTTTAATTTTGCTAACGCAAAGGGATCAACAGTAGCGGATTCTAATGAGAATATATTCGCTAGTATGAAATCGATAGTCATTATGGCATTTTGAAATTCTTGTACTATGTTTATTGTGCGAGTTGTAGCAGTAACTTGACCATCAGCTGGACTTCTATTATATGTTTCATTATATGTCGCATCTGTTGCACTAATATAATCCGTTAAATCATCTCGCTGCTGTATTAATGTGTCGCGCAATGCAATAAAGTGACTTCTACTGTAATTTGTTATCTCTTGGACTCTTGCATCAAAGATAGTTTGTTCTTGATACGATAATATTAAACTATTGATTGGGGTTGTATCAAAGATTGCATAGAATTTATCTTGTACTAACTGGTTACTCAACGGATTTTTACCAGCATCTAATGTGCGCTGATTTTGAATAAACTCATCAAAGGCAATTATATGACTATTAAGTAATCCGGGATCAATATATGTATTTAATTGACTGATGTAATTTTCTTTAATAAATTCCCAGTTATCGCGAAAATAAGCCCAACGTAACCTAATTAATTCTGGTATATCAGATAACATTAACTCATTATCAGCTCGTATTTTATACCATAGATTTACAGTGTTGATTGCTTGATAGCCAACATCTAAATTTAAAGCTTTAATTTTCATTACGAACCAATTCCTTTAAATATTGCTGCACCTCTATATGCAGTATTTTTAGCTTTACTAGCAATATTACTCATTTTACTAAAATAACTCTGACTATCTACACCTCCTAATCCTAAATCATCATACCTATCTTGTGTCACATACTCTGGGGCATTAACCGTTTTAAGATTATAAGCTCTAAGAACAATATTGTAATTATATAGCATTGGATCATCAGAGGAGCGAACCAATTGAAAAGAGGAAATAGCGACATCATATTGATTTCTATCTTTGTAGTTCAAAAACTGTAATGGATGTGCTGATTGTTTACCCCTATTGATTCGACGAGCTTTTCCAGAAGCAGCATCTTTTTTATATAGCATTAAGAATCTATAAAAATTATGAAACGCTGTGTATCCGGATTGTCGTTCATTTATACCTGATACTTCAGTGGGGCTAGACGTTATTCCCAGATCGGATCCTAAGGATACAATATCTTTAACTGAGTCTCTAATTGTTTGTTCGGTACGAGCGGCAAATCCACCTAATAATGAACCACCAGCTATTTCAAAAGACTGTCGTCCAACTGCTTCTCGATATCGTGTACCACTGTCCTCTGTTTCTGGCTGATAATGTTTCGGTGCTATACCTGTTGTTCCACTGATAACTATATCGAAATATCTTTGCTCAGAGTGCTCTTCTACTGTACCGTACATAGTCGGGATCAAATTCGTAGCAAAGTGTGTTGTAATTTGAATATTATTGGGGGCTAATGGTAAGTAAAAAACTACTTCTTTACCTGTGTAATCTCTCCATCTGAATCCATATGGTAGCGCTTTATGCCAATTTTCCCATGAAATATCATACACTTCTTTTTCAAAGCGCTTGATTAAACGGGACATAGGGTAATCAGGGTTTTTATAATCATCTTTGGCGGTATTCAGCTCATCCCAAGCTGATGCCAAACGATCATCTGTATTTAAAGCCCTACTTAAAACACTCATCAAAAAACTCCTTACTATCCATTATATAGCATTTTAGATTAAGTACTAAGGAGTTAGGATTACAGTGATTCAATTAGGTCATTAAGATCTTTAATTGCGGCTTCATTATCGGCAATTATTGAATCATTTTGTCCGTCTTGAGCTTTAATACCATTCAATTTAGATAGTGATCCATTAACTTGGTGAAGTCTTAATTTTACAACACCAAAGAAGGTTTGCTCTTCTGTATCTGCTGGTCCTCCTAGATCACTAGATCTAGCCGTGACAAAAGTCGCTATTGCAGTATCAGCATACGTAATTAAGTTATTAATGGAGGTTAACAAAGCTCCAGTAGGCGCTGGAGTTTGATCTGGTGGAGTTGGATCCCCAGGTAGTAATCCTAAGCATGTATCAATCTCATCGATGACATCTTGCCACCATTGTGTAGCTGTTCTACTACTACCGAGTACTGGGTTATTATATGTCTGATCTTGTGATGAATCAACATCTGCTAAAATACTCTGAATATCTGTTTTCCATGGGTTAAGTGCTGCAGTTAAAATAGCTGGAGCAGATGGTCCACTCGATGGATAACCCCAAGTACCGCCGTTAGCAATACATGTTGCCTCAGTTGTACCTGAACCTTCAGGTGTTTCACCAGTACAAGCTTCTTCAGTTGGTTCATTCGAAGTATCAGGGTAAGCATTTAATTGGGTTAAAGCTGTGCCACGTGCAGCATCCTCTGTTGGAGAGTACGTCTGATTTCTAGCCCAAGCCCCACTTCTTCCTACTGGAGCCTCTAGAGGTTCTAAACCATCAAAGGTACCATCTATGACTTTACTTTTTGGAAAATATGGATTACATATGGCATCTGTTTCTCCAAAGTATGGATACGTATCGACACCGCTTGCATCAATTGAGTATACTGCAGGATCCAAGCCATTGTAATGTCGTCTTTCTTTATATAGAGCCAATAATTTATTTCTAGACGTAGTAAGGGAATCAGTATAAGCGTCATTTAATTCAGTGAATTGAGCTATTGCGGCCGCTATACTAGCAGCTGCAGCGACTATTGATGCATTAACACCTTTTCGACGCTCAACTTCCATAGAAAAAACTTGTTTTAAATCAGCCATTTATGTCGCCAATGTAAGACCTGTTTTCAGTACAGTTGCAGTACTAATAACAGGTAGTCCTAAATTACCAGTTCCAATTATTAACACAATATCATATATCAATGGATATTGACCACCAGCTAAAGATACTGGACCAGTGGTTGTTAATCCAACACATTGTACATTACCAGTGACAATATTATTACCAGTTTGCATAATATCGCCAGTTAACTCTATTTTACCCAAGATCTTCATGTCACCTTTCATATCCCATTTACCATCAGTTTTTATATCTGTGGCCTTCAACTGGAATAATTCTTTGGCTTTAACGTCCATCTTTGTAGTAGTTATACTTACTAAATCTTGAGAATTAATATCTGTTTTCTTAGTTTCAATATTGAATTCATCTTCTGATGTAAAAGTTGTTTTCTTATTTACTATAGAATAGGATTCTTCTGCTTTATCGATAGTAAATGTTGTTTTTCCAGATGTAATAATTATCTGACCATTAGGTTTATCAACTTTAATTGACTGTAAATCTTCAGTGGCATTATCACTAAGCTCCCATGATCCAGTCTTATCCCACTTATAATAAGAAGTTCCAACTTCTTCATCATATTCTGCTGCCGGAATAGGTGATCCTGTGGGTGCTTCTTTTAGTTTATCTAAATTAGTTGGCTGACCCCTAAAGGTTCGAGTATACTCTCCATCGGAATTAATTACTGTCTCTATTCCATTAAATTCGGAGTAGTATTCAACACCAAATTCACCCTCAGGTTGCTCAATTTTCTCTTGACGACCACGATGATTTAAACATGTTAAGATAACACCTTGACTAGAATCACCTTGAAAGTAAGCTACAACAACCGTATCCCCTGGACAAAGAGATGGCGAACCATAAGAAGTACTGTCCTTACCAACATCAAATCCTCGTAAGGTGTATTCTTCATAATTATAGACACCACCAAATCTTGATCCACGTATACATGGAACAGCAGTAAAACCTCTTTTACCGTCGTAAATTTCAACCATATATCTGGTTTCTAATATACCGTTATCTTCAATAACCGTGTTCTCGCGAACAACTCCAAGTTTGATACTTGTATCTTTATCATGTAAAGCACTAAATGAGGCCTTATTTCGGTGTACTGAGCTATCCGATATTGTATACATTATCGACCTCTTAGTTTATCTTTATCAGGGTCATTATTAGTTGAAGTCGCAAAGGATCTACGAGTTCGCTCTTCTGATGGCGTTAATTGCGATGCATCAACATCTAGACGCCCTGCTGTTGCCGTTGGCATAGGCACACCTTGATCGTTAGTTAAGATACCACGAACAAATTTAATCACTGTTCTAAATTCTCGAACATTGTTAACTAATTTAACGGAATTAGAAATTTCTTCAATATGTGCAGTTATATAGGCTGTCTTACTATTCTTTGGATGAGCATCATTAAAATTACTACCAGGAAAAATTATGTTAGCATCAAATCTAATATTATCGCCAACTGCTATATACTCGGATTGCCCAACTAACACCAACACACCATTTAACATAGTGTGTGTGTCGAAATACCACTCTTTTAATAAGTATTTATATTGTGCTAGACTTTGAACATCAACAACAGCTTTACCTTCTTTAGTCGGTAAAAATTTGGAGGCCTCAAAGCGGGGTTTAAACCCATCACGTTGAATAGAACCTCTATCATGAAATTGAGCTTTAGTTTTTATAATTGTGTCGAATTGTTTCTGTGTTGGATCAAATGTCTTATCATATCTCAACTCTATAAAATTAAATCTATCTAACCAATTAGTTCCGGCATTATGACTAATTATATCCACACTATCTAACACAACCGTGTTAACATACTTAAATGGAGATACTAAATTAGAGGCAATATCAGTACTGAAAGCCCCTTGTCCATCACTTACAGCATCCTTATCCTTAAAGATGTGATCCTTATCGTGAATACAGAATGGTCTAACTCGCTTTATTAAAGTTAATTCAGGTTTACCATTATTCCACGTTATTTCGTTATATAATTCATTAATAACTGGATTAGAGAATAATGTTAGAATTGACCATAATGGGTGTTGTCCAATTAATACTGATGGTTGTGGAGTAGTTATTCCATCATAACCTGTTTCTTTATAATAATTGTTATCAGTTAAAACGCCACCTTTGAATCTTATAGTGTCAGCAACCTTGACACCTACCTTATTAGTTTGATCTACAAACTGCATGTATTTAGCAACTTCTTTAGGTAAACGTAAAATGGCATCACTCTTTAACACAACACGTGCTTTAGCTTCTAATTTAGCTATGTAATCATTAGTTCTACCCCATAATCCAACTATTTCTTGCATAAGACCCGCAGGACTCATTATGGATGCCTTACCAACTTTACCATCTTTATCTTTGCCAGTCCAGCGCTTTACTAAATCATTATATAATAATCGTTCCGCCTGACTAATAACAACTTTATCATCTTCTCGAACCAATGGATCAATATAGAGGACTGTATTGAATATACTAGCCCAATCTACTCCGGTAATTACATACCTAGTTTCTCTAGTACCGGTACCAAGATCAACAGCTGAACTTAAGCGAACATCTGATATACGTCCCAACATTTTAAATTTATCTGGGTTAACTTTTGCGGTAGCAGCCTTGGTATCTTTATAAGTAATAGGTTTCTGAGACATTAATATAATGCACCAACTTCCAGGCGTTATAGCTGAGATCCAATTTTTAGTTGGAGCTAAGTGAATTTCAAAATTACCTATAGGTGATGATTTAGATTTAGTTGTTTTTACAGATATCAATGATGTGGTATTTAATATAATTTGATCGACAGCTTGATCATCAATACTCTTATCTTCCCCGGAACCGAGGCGATCAGTGTAATTGTAAATAATAACGGCCGCATGGTGGGTTACAACCTTATTACGACTCTGTTTCGCCTTATTTACCATCTATAAAGTCCTTATAAAATTTATATTTCTGAATTAATTCTATTTCTTTGATTTTTCTATTAGTTGTATCGTTACTTATTATCGTAGGATTACCCGTGCCACCCATCAGTATAGCAACTACAAAAAACAAAGTTATTAAAATCAAAGCGATAAACATATAGACTCCTAATTTTTATCATTAATGAACGGCATACCGAGCACAGTATCAGCTGGATTGTGTTGATTGTTTTGATCCAAAGAATCAACCTTTTGACCGGTCGTCTTTTCAACTTTTTTAGTAAATGCATCTACTGCCTTACTAAACGTATCAGCTGCGCCATTAATTGTCTCTGCACCTTCAGTGAACCCTTTGGGGACACTTAAGTTTTTTGCTGCTTCGGTAAACTTCTCAGTCATCTTCTCTATAGATATATTACCCGCAATCTTTTCTAACGATGTTACGATGCCGGCTAAACTACCACCGGTTAGTTGCTCACCAGATGCATATACAGCTGATTGTGTCGTAGCGTCAATTTTTTCTCGTCTAAAGAGTTGAGTGACATCATCCATACCCCATATTTGATCTTGCCAGACGGCATCGTCATATTCTGGTGTTCCAAATCTATAAACACCTGTTCCTTCTCCTCGTTTATATGCTTTATTTACCTTACGGAAATCACCCTTTTTAGGTCCCTTAAGATTCCAGTCTCCAATTCGCATTCCTTTTAAAAAGAATGCACTTTGGAACTGCTTAAGAACTTTAGGATCAATTTCATCAAGGCGGCCAGATACAATCTTATCAGCTATGTCTTCGTAATTAAAATCCCCCCTTACAGTGTTTATCATTGTTCCAACTAAATTAGCTTTCACAGCAGCTTCAATTGTATTTAACTTAAATTGACCATCAGCACCAACCATATCCGGCAACCCAGTCTCTCTAGCATGCTCTAGTTGCTGATCAACAAACTTCTGTTCTTCTTGATTTTTAGCTCCCCTTTGTTGTATTTTTGCGGCTTTAACTAAATTAGCTTGTTCATTAATCCCCATACCTAAAATTCGTGTCTTAGTGTATGCATCAGTCTCTGGTAATATGTCACTTATTTTTTGCATTTCAACTATATTACCGAGAGTCATAGACGTATCAGTTGCATTTTTATTCCAGTTTGCTAAACTATTTGCAGCTGTTATAGCGGCTATATTTTTAGAAACCCCTGCTTTAACTAAGTGTTGCACGGAGGTGCCCATTAAATCAGCAGCTCCAGCACCACTAATTCCCATTGCTGCGCCACGTGCAGATAATTGAACTATTCCACCAACCATCTGTGCAATATTTTTAGAGTTATCCATACCTGCTGCAACTGCATCTCTCATAGTGTCTGCTAAATTTGCAGTACCTAAACCTACTTGTGATAATTGATTAGTTAATCCAGTAAATTGATTTCCGCTTAATATACGACTACGGCGTGCTTCAGCCGTCCGAGTCATAGCTGAATCTATGTCTTCTTGAGATCCAACTGCTCCAACTAACTGAGGAATTAATTCTAGTCTTTCTTCACGAGATAATCCCAAGTTGGACCATTTATCGATCATGTTGGCATCTGTTAACATAGCTAGATTGGTGCGTAAAGCACTACCCATTCCTTGAAGTCCGGTGAAGGCTCCCATTTTTTCATCATAGAAGGCTTGTGTAGCTAAAGCAGGTAGCTTTATTTGGGCTTTAGTAAAACCCCTTAAGGCATTCTCTATTGCTAATCCTGCTTGTCCACCTGGAATACCTTCAGATGCTGCAGCGAAACCACTAAATGCATCCAGAATACCGCCGGCACCAGCTAATGCACCCCATGGTCCCGCAAGAGCTACACCACCAGCTCCCATGGCAATACCTTTAATAGCATCCATAGTGGCACTACCGTATGCTAGTGCTTGTGCTCGCCCAGACATTTTATCTGCACCAGCTTTAATTAGATTTTGTCCAACTGTCTCTTCCAGTAGTGCACTCATATCACCACGGATAGCACTACGACCTCTATCGTATTGTTGATTTACCAGATTACCATATGAAGCTTGTAACTGTATTTTTTGAATTTCTTGATCAACAAAAACTTCTTTACCAGTACTTATAGCCTTACCCATAACATCAGCTATTTTGCCTAATTTATCATACCAGGCACCACCACCATGCTCCCTAACAGCGTCAGTAACTTTTTGTTGGCGCTCTACATTACCCATAGCTTCTTCTAAAGCTTCAGAGTATTTCTTTTGATCTTCTACAGTTCCATCTAGTGATTTTTGATAATTATTTATGCCAACATGAAGCTTTTCAAACATCTTCGATAGTTTTTGAGTTTCTTCTTCTAAGGATCCAAAACCGCCTTGTTTAGCAGTAGAAATTATATCTCGTGTTTCTAAGAAAGAACCAGTTCTGGCTGCTGTTTCTTCAGCTCTACTCAATCGTCCCTGGGGATCTAATTTTGCAGATCGCTGCTGACGTATAGCAGATGTATTTATAGCTTGTTCTTTTTCTAATTGACCGATTTGCTGATCAATCTGGCGAACTTGTTTTAATCTATCATCATCTAATGGCTCACCTTCTAAACTAGTAAAAACATCTTCTAATTTAGAACCTAATTGATTAATCTGAGATTTTTTACGAGCAACACTTTCGTATAACTGCTGAGTTGGTAACTCAATTTGACCTTGAGCACTCGAGAATACATCAGGTCTATTAACCATTCCACCAATACGTTCTTTAGAACGCTGCTCTCGCATCTGGGTTCCAATTTGTCGCTGTAGACCTATAGTTTGACCACGAAGTCGACTTCGCTCTAATGTGTCGAATTGATTCTCTAATTTTTCTTGTAGTTCTTCTAGAGTTGCCTTATCTTTGGCGGCCCTAATTCGATTAGCTACCGATTGACTAGGGTCATCGAGGACATCTTGTTGGGATTCTATTTTGCTAGATACATCACCAATTCGATTCTGTAATCTATATTCTTTTTGAGACAAGAGATCCTGACTACTTTCATATTTTTGTATGACATCTTCTAAAGGTCCACTACCACCATTAACAGGAGGGACGTTTGAATCGACTTGATTTGGTTTACCATTTTTTGCCATATCTTACCTACTCAGAAAAATCTACGTCAATGTCCTCTCCATAGTCATCGCCATATTCTTGCTTAGCTTTCTGTAGTTCTTGCTTCATCCATTCTTCATTAGCTGCTTTTTCTTCTTCCATTTGTCGCTTATATGCTTCCCGCTCTTTACGCTCTTCTTCTTCAGCCCAAGCTAGATTATCTTCTAACGCTTCATCTTCTATTCTATCAGATTCTTGATCAATGGCTTCATCAATGGCTTTTTGACGCTCTATTTTGTCGTAGTATTCATAAGTTAATTCCTCGAGAGTGTAGGAATCAAGAATAGGATCTTTGAGGGGCCTACTATAATATTTAGACCACCAATGCCTTAAGAATAGTAAAAAGTCTTGCTCTGTAGTTATATCATCATGAGCATGTCTTTTTACAATTTCATGAATTTGCTCGATTTTGGAGAGCGCTTCAGATGGCTCTCCTACTGGGGGTTTCCCTCAGATTCTCCCTCTTCAGCATTTTCTTTAAGCTCTTTATACCATTTATCGGCTTGTTCCATGGTTTTGTCATAAAGAGCAACGATAACATCTTCATCTAAGATATCAAATCCACCAAGACTTTGCTCCCACCAAGTAGGTGACTTAATGATTCTAACCCTTAGATTTGCTAAAATATGGGATAATGAACTAAGGAGATTCGTTGGATTAGCTACATCAGCGCTTAATCTACTTTTTTCAAGCTCAACTTCTCGCTTATCAAACATATTTAAAACACATTTAACTGTAAATTTACCATCGTATTTTTTACCAGTAGTGAGTCCAACATGTTCAAATTCGAATGTTTTTTCATTGTTTGGCAGATCCATATATTCTCCTTCTATAGATAATACTCTTAAAACATTATATATTGGTTATACTTAGAATTACGGAATTAAGCCACGAACACGGCTAAGCTTTTCAGAAACTTCGTCTTCAATAGTCTTTGTAATGTCATCAATTTTAGAATTGGCCTTATTAGCTTTATCTTCAGCTTGCTTCTTTCTACTCTGAGGTGGTGTCGGATCCAATTCATCCTTCCATCCAATTGCTCGCCACTCTAATTGAATAGTTCCTAATTGCTCAGCTTGAATGGTTTCAGCCCTACTTATAACCATAGCTTTATTGGTGAAAAACAGTAGGTTATCTGTAGCTGAGTCTCTAACCTCTATGGTTATATATTTTTGATGTAAGAAATTCAACACGTTACTTTGATGCGCACTGATGGATGGTCCTTCACCTGGAATATGGAGCATACTGAGTGTACCTGTAACTGATACGTGTTTTGGAGCTAATTCTTGGGGTAGGTAGTCATCAATTGAGCGGATTTCAGAAACCGTTGTTGATACGTTCCACGATACACCAAATGCGAAACCAACTAACTCACCATTAATTGAGAGTTTAACTCTAGCTCCACTAGTATATTTTGCTGTAGGTAGTACTGATACGACTCCAGTTACATTGGATAATAGATTCTCACCTATCTGTTGCCCGATAGCCCCTAATTCTAATCCGTTGTTTTTTAACTTATTATATTCAGCCATATATTACCTAAGCAAATTGCTGTCCTAATCCAGAAAAATCAGCCCTAAATGTATCTTCATCAACGTACAACGCTGTAAATTGAAATGTTTGGATTGCTGCATTCTTTTTATTTATCTTAAAATCTGCCTGTGTTATCCGACAATTACGTATTTTAGCAACTGGAAGTGCATCTACTGCACTATCTGCTTGAAAAGTTATCTTATCGAAAAATCCCTTAATTCCATCTCTTTTTTGTGGTGACCGAGCACCAGTAGGTAGTTTTTGGAATATTTCAAATGTAAAACTTGACGCTTTAGCTAACTCCCTTGGATTTAAGGATTGATCAGTTCGGGCGTCTGCTCCATTCTTAATGTCAAATCCTTTAACAAATTTTTTTAATGGGTTGGTTTCTTTAGTGAAGCTACCAACACCGTTACCTCTATCGCTAACTCCATCAGGGTCGCGACCGGGGATATCTGATGTAGCATCAGCTGTGTATTTAATTATACTGAAACTACCAGTGACACGATATGACAAGGGTTCCACACTGGAACCCTCATACATACCTAAAACTTGAGGTGTAGTATGATTAACTGTGACCGTGTAGGAGACATCTGTGCAAAATGCTAGTGTGACGCCATTAACTTTGATCTTCGCGTTAGCGCCAGTAAGAAAAAAGGGTGCTAGTCCAGCCACAATAAACCTCTACGTTGTTTTAAATTAAGATAAATCGATGTCACCAGAGCGTGAACCGTCAAAACTATCATCGTCAGCTAAGATAGCATTAAATGCATATTGTTCTACCAATACACCACGCTTATTGATGGCTCCACCTTTTCTTGTGAAACGACAATCAAAAAGTCTAACTACTGCAGGAACATCACCTTCGTCTGTCTTTTGGAATATTTCAAGATCCCAAGTTTCAGAAGCGATAAGTGCCCCTGGGTTAACCCCTTTTGAACCTTCACCAGCGTTTCCGTTTAAATTCCATTTACCAATTCCATTCCCTTCGCCAGTTGGGTTAGTTTTGTCCATGTTTCTAGCTGCTTCTGTGTAGCGAATAACACTTAATGAGCCATCAACAAAATAAGCTACAGGTTCATTAGTAACAACTTCGTATCGTCCCATTGTCTCAATAGGGATAGTAGTTATTGTTACGTTATACGACACGTCTTGTGCGTATGCCAAAGTGATGTTTCCCGCTTTAATCTTAGCGGTTGCACCGGTTACAAATGCAGGTTTAATTCCAGCCATGTTTTACTCCTTTGTGTGGTTCGGTTCCACATACCGTGAATTTTAAGTGACTACAGTCACCATATATAATAATAACACATTTTCACTTAAATAAAAAGCCCCGCATTTGCGGGGCTTATATATGAAGACGTCAGGCTCATACTTACTTCTTCTTTAGGTCCTTTACTCGCTCATCAAACCCAGGATCGCCTGGTTTGAATTCCTTTACTGGCATCTTTTTTGACTTACGTTTCATTTCATCCGCTTCTTTAACCCATGAGCTTGTTCCCCATTGGGTTTTAGAACCTCCGGGCTTCAACTTAAAGTTATGGCCACCACTTTGTGCTGGACCATCTTTACCTTTTTCTAAGTCATCTGCCATTTGCTTAGCGACTACGTCCATTTCTCCCCAGTTTTTCAACAATAGAGCGGACTCGCGATAACCTGCTTCCTCTAGAGCCTTGACGAGTTTGAGATTGGGCTTCTTTTTCTTTGGTTTTTCGTCTTCAAAATTCCCCTCAGCCGGAACGCCTTCTCTCATAGCTTGATCAATTTGACCTTGGATATCACTACCCATCGCTCTCATCTTCTCATTAAACTCTTTATCTGCCTTCTTTTGCTTCTTAGCTTTATATTCCCTTAAGGATACAACTGCTTTGTTTAGTTTTTCAACTTGCTCTTCAGTGAGTCCATCACACTTGCCAAGCTCAGCAATAGTTTCCTTAAGAATCTTTATCTTATCTATGAATTCTTTCATATTTGACCCCTAAGTTAGAAAAGGGCCGACTTTGCCGGCCCATTCTTGTTTTATGCTTCGCTTACCTTTCTTTGAAGAGTGATATCTGCAAGAACAAAATCAATACCTTCAACTAGCTTAACAATAACAGAGATGTAAATTGTATTACCTTCGATTCTTACTACTAAGCCTTTAAAGCCGTTAGGAGCATCGTCGGATTGAACAGTTATTCCCTGTGCTAAGTAAGTTGCTAGAATAGATTCACATGTAGACTTAACTTCTGCAGCGTTAATAGTATTCTTAACACCTACGTAAATCTTTTCTAATTGATCTCTAAAATCAAATGCCAAAATGTCAGCAGCATAGATAACATTCCCACGGTTCCATACCCAGTTTCCATCTCTACCATAAGTAGTGTTGTCAACAACAACTTTAAATCCACCGGATTGTGGGATTTCCATGAAAGTGATACCGTTTTGAATTCCTTGCTCGTATTGAGTTCTTGGATCAAAGTCAGTAACAATGTCAGCTTCTGCTGTTCTCATTGGTTGTGGTGTATGTCTTACACCAGCAACATTCATGTATTTGTTAGTAAGTGGTGTTCCAATTGGTGAACCAGAACGTGCACCAGCTAAATGACATGCAAATGCCCATGGTTGGAACCACTTAATGTTTCCTTGACTATCAGTATTTCTAACATCTTGGATTGCAAGTTGTAGACGTCCATAAGCCAAGTTTTGAGCAACATCTTGACAAGTATCACCAGAACTGTATCCAGTGCTGTTAGTCGAGAAGTAACCCTTAAATGATAGATAACCTTGACGCTCAGATCTATTCTTAGTTGTTGCCATTTTGCTAAGGTGAGATTTAACACCTTGGTGAATAGCAGCAATCGTATAAGAAGATGAATCGTCAGTTAATCCATCTAAAATATCTTCTGAAGCATCTCTAGAGAATAGAGGTACTACAGCATTCAATCTAATTCCTTCAAAAGCTAGAAGAGCGTTAGTTATATCAGCACCAGCTGAAGCACCAACAGCACCATTAGCAAATCTAACTGCCGTTTGAACAGCAGGAAGACCGACTATTCTCGGACTTGATGAAGCAACCTCATGACTGATAAGACTTGAACTGTTGATGAATTCATTAAATTCAAACCAGTCTTTCTTAACTCTAACTGGATAATTATCATTACCAGTTAATGCTGAAAGAGCTGAAACATCTTCTAATGCTAGAACACTTACTTGATTATAAAGAGTAGATGGAAGGATAAAACTCCAATCAGCTTCTGAACTTAGATCATCAGCTAATTCTTTAATTGTTGTGTAAGAGCTTAACTTGAAAACCGTATCAACAGCATCTACTGTTAACTTAACTTCATCATTAGTTTTATTAATTGTCACTGAAGCAGCAGTTCCAGAACCAGTATATCTACCAGTTAGAATTATGTTACCACCAATTGTATCTTCTTCAGTTATTAATTCTGCTCTTTGTTCAACTGTAAGAGTTGCAGCAGATTCAACACTTGAAGCAGTAAACCCTTCAACTAAACCAGCTTTCGCTAGATCACCAGATGTTGAATCTTCTAATTCAATTGATTTACCGTAACCATTTTTATGAGCGTTTGCATCAGCATCAACTGTTAATACTAACTTCGCACCCGAGTTAGAAACTGTAACACCAGTTATAGAGATGGCAGCTGCAAGGGCTGCAGCATCTGCATAAGTACCGGACGCAACAGTGATAACTTCTTTAGCACCATTTACATACACTGTGAAACTAATACCAGCATCAGCGGCGTTAGCAACGTAGTCAGCATCAGCAGTTACTACAGGAGCAACCTCTGAAACGTGAGAGCTAGTGAAATAAATTCTGTTTCCAATTTCTCCGTAGATCAAAGACTTCAAAGTCCCGTAATCTTCTGTTAAAGCTTTGCTAGCTTGAACTGAAGCGTTAGTTTTGTAAATGTAAACAGCTTGTGCACCATTTGGAATAGCACCATCAGCTGCAGGTGAAAATAGAAAATTACAAGCGTCGACGATTGGTCCTGATCCATACTTTTCAATAATTTCTGGAACCTGAGCAGCTGTATAGACATTATCTCCAATATCTTGTTCAGCACTACCAGGACGACCGATTGTAGATTCTCCAATAATACCAACTAGTCCCGTAGGTCCTAGTGGAAATGCCCCACCAAGATCAATAGTAATCTTGCTGTAAGCGCCAGGCTTGTATATAGTAGCCCCATTGAAACTTACATTAATAGCCATGTGTGTCTCCTTTACGAATGAGCCTCGTTATTTATTATGCTATCTAATTTATTATTATAACACATTCACAAAGCTAGGTTTATATTTTAATACCGTATCTTTTTAACTCATTATCATACTTCTGGATGCTTTCTTGCTTAGATAAGCCCCTAGATTTAAAGTATGACCAAATGATTTCCTTTTGATGATGAACCGGAATCTTAGCTTTACGTAAATGAAACCAAGCATCGAAGCTTACTTTCTTAGGAGTAGCTTCTTTTGGTTGCGTGTCAGCACGTTTCTTCATTTCCATGGCTTTGATTTCTTTCTTTAAAGCCGCCTCATCAATAGAAGGTTTTTCCTTAATAGCAGGTTTTTCTTCTACTTTTTTCTTAACTTTCTTATTCATAATCACTCCTAATTTCTGTCTAGTCTGATACCTGGTTCAGGTACAGCTACACTATCTGGATCGTTACTAATAGGTGTTACTTTATTTGGGTCTTCTTCTAATGGTACGGAAATTCCAACATCTACGTTATCTATCTCTGAGTATCCATCGTCGTCTAAGAAGTTCTGTACTGTACATCTGAAACGAACCCAACGACTCCACATA
>Ga0180431_10005287_pt1 | contig 15760 bp, 12 predicted proteins | sample SS_ome_11_FD_132459 | JGI IMG/M metagenome (GOLD analysis project Ga0180431, IMG submission 132459) | Hypersaline lake sediment archaeal communities from the Salton Sea, California, USA - SS_1_MS_1 metaG | ecosystem: Environmental > Aquatic > Non-marine Saline and Alkaline > Hypersaline >... | reverse complement strand
GTAAAGGACAAATCCACCCATCTCTTATCTCTATGCCTCAGCGTCCTCTGCGGCTATCAGATCAATTCAAAAAAACGAAGCCCATTCAGTTTGTATTGCGTACTGCGTGATGCGTATCGCGAAAACGAATTTTCAAAACAAAGCCAATTCAGCGCCGGGATCGCGGTGTGGCCGCAGAGTTTTATGGACTATCTCGAAAATCTTTGTGCCTTCGCGCCTTCGTGGCAAAAACACATTCAAAAATGCACAAATTTTTACAAATATTCACAAAAATGCGCAAAACAGTACCCATTCTTGTCAGCAAAAAACAAATACATGGTGCCTATTCGCGTTCATTCGCAGCCTCATTTGGAAAAACAAACCCAATTTGCCGGCCTGCGGCCGGAAATCCGAGATTCTAAGCTCTAAATCCTGAACAAAGAGGTGACTATGCAAAACAAAGCCAAATTCCCCCCAAAGGGGTAGAACGACGTCCGCAGGACGAACGGAAGGCGTCCAGTACTCTGGGTCTTCCTCTGGTTAGAGATCGTAGAGCTTTTCGTCCACTTCGGGCGGGCGCAGTCTGCGGGTCATGCCTTTGAGGCCGGGCTTGCCCGGGCCGAAGAGCATATCGTCATTGTCCAGAAGGTCGCCCATGTCCGCCTCGATGGCGTCCGGGTCCTCCCCGGCCTCCATGCGGCGCATGGCCTCTTCCATGCCCTCTCCCAGGGGCAGGCCGGTGCCGTCATAGAGCTTGCGCATCATGCGGGCCATCTGGCGGGGATCGTCCTCGTTGATGTTTTCGGCCTCGCCGGCCATCTCCGCCAGAACCCGCTCCATTTTGGCCTCGTCCAGGCCGGGGGGCAAGTCCAGACCGTCCGGGCCTTCCGACGGCTCCGTCAGGCCTTTGGAGATGGCGAATCGGGATATCTTACGCTCCAGCTTGGGGCGTGAACACCGCGGACAGCTCGGCCGCTTGGTTACATTGGGCCGGCGGGCCAGGAAATTATAGACCCGATGACAGTCCGGGCAGTAAAATTCATGAATCGGCATATCGTTTCATTCCCCTACGCATTCATAAAATCCATCGTGTCGGTACGGCACCGGACGATGGCTGTCAAGACCGCTCATATTACGGGAGATTATCATACTATAGTTTGGGTAAAAGATTCAATTCAGAAATGCCGATACTTGCTTTGATCGCGGCCTTTCGCTACGATCATCAAGATCCGTAATGGTCTGAGATGGGATTCGTACATGATATCCTTTTCCAGTATTCTTTATATTGCCGAATGGATTGTTTGCCTTGTCGCTCTTTTTGTTGTGGTCCATAATCGGCGGCCCACGGCCGCACTGGCCTGGTTGGCGGTCATCTTTTTTCAGCCCTGGGTCGGTCTCGTGTTGTATCTTCTGATCGGCCGGCACCGTCTGCCCCGACGTCGAACCCGGCAATACAGACGGCTTATCCGGCGGCTGGAGCATCTGAAGAAACAATTCGACGGGCATCCTCATGTGATCCACCCCGAATTGGGGCCTCAATGTAAGACGGCCATCACGTTAGCCGCACGGTATGGATCCATGCCGATTCTCGACGGTAATTCCATCACGTTGATCTCGGATACAAACCACGTCATTCAACGGCTCATCGCGGATATCGAACAGGCGAAACAGCACGTGCACATGCTGTTCTTCATTTTTCGAAACGACGACACCGGTCTTATGATTGCGAACGCCTTGAAACAAGCCGCCCAGCGCGGCGTCAAATGCCGATTATTGCTCGATGCCGTGGGTTCCTGGGGTACACTACGATCCATCGGCGACGACTTGAGGAAAGCCGGCGTTGAAGTCTATGACACGTTGCCCGTCGGCTTCCTCCGGCGCCGGGCCTCGCGGATCGATCTTCGCAATCACCGCAAGATCGTTGTGATCGACGGCATGACCGCGTACACGGGATCTCAAAATATCGTTGATGACAACTATGGATACAAGGACCTGGTGTGGTACGATCTGACGGCCCGGCTCAATGGGCCTATTGTCCAGGAGCTTCAGACCGTCTTCCTGGAGGACTGGCATTTTCGTACGGACCGACTCCTCGATGAACCGGGCATCTTCCCCCCGCCGGAACCGTCCGGCACCGTCCCGGCACAAGTTCTTCCCAGCGGTCCCGACGACCCGATCGAAAGTTATCAACGCTTGGTGGTGGCCGTCCTGTATTCGGCGCGGGAACGCGTGGTTATTACCACGCCGTATTTTGTTCCCGACGAGCCTTTTCTACAGGCCATGCAGGTGGTCGCCCAAAGGGATATCGTGGTCAATTTGATTGTACCGGTCAAAACGGATCATCCGCTGATTGACATGGCCGGCCAGGCGTATTTTGAAGAATTGCTGGAGGCGGGAGTGCGCATTTTCACCTACGAGAACGGGCTTCTGCACGCCAAGACGATTACGGTCGATGATTCGATTGCGTTCCTGGGCTCGAGCAATTTCGATATTCGCTCGTTTTCACTCAATTTCGAAATTAACTTGTTGCTCTACGGCACGGAGGCGACTCAAAATCTTCGCGAACGTCAGATGGAATATCTTCACAATAGTCGTGCGATTGATCGGTCTCAGTGGAAAAAGCGCGGTTCTTTCAAGCGTTTAGGACACGACATCGCCAAATTATTCAGCCCGCTATTGTGAGGCGGAAATGGAAACGCCCGTCGACTCATGATCCGGATGAGGCTTTTTCCGAACATCCCGCTTGTGCGGACCGTACAAAAAGATTATTTTGTGTCGTATGCGTGAAAACATGAAGCCAATATCCGATGATACCGAGTCCTATAAGGCAAGTGATTATTTGAAGGGCGCCATTCTCGGGACGCTGGGTTTCTGTACGCGCTGGGCGGTGGATGCCCAGGGAAACGGGCCGGAGTGGATTGAAGTGGTCGAAATCGATCTGCATCTGCACAATCATCACAAACGCTTGCAGGGGACACGGATCGCCCACATCAGCGATATTCATCACAGCCGGACCACCAGCAGCGGCTATTTACGCCGTTGCGTCGAGCGGATTAATCGCCTCGAAGTCGATTTAGTCGTGCTGACGGGAGATTACATTACGTACGATTTTCGAGGCACCTATCGTGAGAAGGTGGTCGCGTTGCTCGGCGATATTGAAAGCCGGTTCGGCACCTATGCCTGTCTGGGCAATCACGATTATGGTATTCGCGGCCTCCCGGACGACAAGCGAGAGCATTTGCTTCGCCGGCTGATCCGGGGCATGGAAACCAATGGAATCACCGTCCTGCGAAACGAATCCACGGTATTGAACATCAACGGTCATCCCCTGTGGTTCGTCGGATTAGGTGATCTGAGGATCGGCGATTTCCAGCCGGAGAAGGCCTTTGCCGACGTACCCACGGATCAGGTGACGATCGCATTGGTTCATAATCCCCGCGGCATTGAACACTTAGGTGAATTCCCCTCTCACGCCGTCGTGAGCGGACATACGCATGGGAGTAAAACCAAGCCGATCACAAGCCGAACGTGGAAAACCCGGACCCGGCGGTTTCACGCGGGCCTGTACGAGGTTGGAGGTAAGAAACTGTACGTCAACCGAGGACTTGGCCGGGTCGGCAGAGCACGCCTGAAAACAAGGCCCGAAATCACGGTCTTCACGCTGCGTTGATTCGTCGCCCACAGTTTGCCCCTTTTTCATGAGCAGAAGGCGCTTTGCATAGAGATATTCGATGAGTATAATGATTTTCTATGGCGCCACGTAAGTAAATCGCATTTGGGAGACATGTCATGACAAACGTATCGAATTCTTCACTTAAGCGAACCATTGCTATGATCATCGTACTCACGATCCCTTTTTCATGGGCGGTTTCGCCTTCACACGCGGCGAATCGCGCCGGGACGCTGCGGGCCGGGATTGCGAAGATTGATATTACGCCGGACAAGCCTGTGAAAATGGCCGGTTACGGGGCGCGCACGGCGCTATCCGATGGTGTCCACGATCCACTCTCGGCGCGGATCGTGGCATTCGAAAACGACGGCCGGCGGCTCGTGGTGGTCTCAAGCGATGTTTTGGGTTACTATGGAGGCACTGCCGAGCAATTCCGCAAGATTATTTCAAGCGAATTCGGACTTCAGCCGTCCGAGCTTTTGTTGAGTGCGATACATAACCATGCGGGACCAACGTTAACACTCGACGAGGAGAAAGTGCATCCGAACAATTATGATTATACGAAAGACCTGGAGAGAAAGCTCGTCGAAGTGATTCACGAAGCGTTCGATAGTATGGAGCCGGTCCGTATTGGAGCGGGTGTGGGGTATTCGCCGGTTGGTATGAATCGGCGCGAGCTAAGATTTGATCAAACCGGTAATAGTTCGATCCGTCTCGGGCGGAATCCCTACGGGCCGACGGACAAAGAGGTCCTCGTGATGAAATTAGCGAAACCCGATGGAGCAACTTATGCTGCATTGTTCGATTACGCGACCCACGCGACCTGCCTGGGCGGCAGGAATCTGACAATCAGCGGGGACGTCCTGGGTCTGGCCGAGCAGTTCGTCGAGAGGATTTTAGGTGAACAGGTGATTGCCGGGGCGTTTGCCGGGGCGTCCGGGAATATCGATCCGTGGTTCCGGGTGCTTCCCGCCATCAACACGGAGCCGGGCTGGATTCCGGAGCCGGTGCTGCTCGGGACATTGCTGGGCGAGGAAGTCGTACACGTATTTCGGGATATCGAGGAACTGTCCGGCGGCGGGGAGATTCGCAGTTCCATGGTCACGCTCGAACTGCCCGGGAAACCGCGAGGCTCGCTTGAGATCAAGAAGGACACCCCGCCGACGTCGCTGTGTATCAGCGCCGCACGCGTGGGTGACATTGCGTTCGTAGGTCTCGGGGCCGAAGTTCTGACGGAGATCGGTATGTCCATCAAGGCCGCCTCGCCATATAAACATACGTTTGTGATTACACATTGCAACGGTGCGGCCGGATACATTGCGCCCGAGCATCTATACGTCGAAGGCGGCTACGAAATCACGAGCAGCCCCTTCGCACCCAAAGCGGCCGAGATGGCGATCAAGCAAGCGGTTAAAATGCTTCACGAACTTTAGAGATACCTCACACGATTGGATAGCGGAGTGTACATCGCGGTGTTCTATCTGCCCATAGGCCGACACATTACCGTGGGCAAACTCGGACGGTTCGCTTTCCGAAAAGGCTTCTATTTCTATGTGGGCAGCGCCCAGCGAAATCTCTCAGCCCGGCTCGAACGCCACAGCAAGAAGATCAAGCCTTTGCGATGGCACATCGATTACCTCTCGACGAAAGCCAGGATGCTCGGAGCGATGACGACGGCCGGGCCGCGCCGGCGAGAATGTGAACTGGCAGAAAAGCTGGCCGGGATGTATGAATTAGCCATACCCCGCTTCGGAGCTTCCGACTGTCGATGCGGAGGGCATCTGTTCTATTCGCCGATAATTTAGATCAACAAGCGGAATCTGCTGCGTACAGTGCAATTTTATTGGCGCCATCGACGATTGTAATTTTGACGTCCGGCTGCTCGGCAAGCCAGCCATCCACAACGGCCTGCGGGTCATTGGTAGGATACAGATGAGCCGCCTCGATGAGATCATCGGGTATTTCCGTATGCATCCAGATGCGACGCAATCGACGAATCATCCGGGCAAACTTGTACGGTTTATGACTATACAGCTTGTATGCATTCTCAATGGACTGAAGAACCTCATCCAGTGGGAGGATCAAACGGTTATAGAAGTTTTCCAGCGTCTTTTGCTCGCCAATGCCGTTCGGGCACGCCGACAAAAACAGTACTTCGCCGTCATCCGTCACGGCGTTCTTCGTCAATTCAAGCGCCCTTTGAGCGATATAGAGATCGACATCGTTCGGCAAACCGCCCGGCGAGACGATCAGCCGCCCGTGCGGTGTCACCGTATGGGTATTCTTTTGATCGACCGCGGAAAAAGCGTCACGTGTTACCCGCTCGACAGATCCGAACTGCGCCCATTGTATCTGCCGGGAGGTTGTAATCGTTGTCAAGGTGTAAACGGGCCGATGCTTCGCGATAAGCCGCATCCCTTCAAGCTGGTCGGCGGCAAGCGGATTGGCTCGTCTGCTTTCGTCTTGATGCCACGGGTGAAGACCGAACGTGGACTTTTCCTTCAGCGCCAAACTGTGGTTTTGCTCGGCCGTTTCGAAGGCGCATATGCCGGGCACGAAATTCTTGACCGAATTCGAATAACCTGCGAAGTAGTGGACTTTAACGTCCGAGAGCGTGAGAAAAACATCTACATCGTCGTTCAGGACATTATACAGGACCCGTGTACCGTATGATGTCGTACCCGCATCCACGAACTGATCGTGCTGGCAATCATGGGCATGAATCTCGAAATTGCCGATTCCGTTTTCTTCGGCCGCTTTGACGATTTGCCCTTTGATGATCTCGTTCTCCGGCGTGTCGGGATCGTGGGTTCCCGTGCAAATCAGGAAGCCCACGAATGAGCTTGTTTGCAGGGCACCGAATAACGGTCCCAAGATATCCCCAAAAGGATTATCGCGCGTGCCATCGTCCAGCAGCACACACAAACGCTTACCGGCTATCTCGTTTTGAAAATGGTTGACCTCGTCACCCGCCATCGCTTGTTGCATCATGGTCTGATTGTCCGGGCCTCCTTCGTTCTGCCAGGGCCGGATAATGGAGGACAGGTTGTTTTCGGGAATTTGAAGGGATAGAAACCCTTTACCGTAGTGAAGATCAATGTTCATAGCAATGATGTATCCTTCTGTAAAAACATAATACGATTTGTCATTCCCGCGAAGGCGGGAATTCACTCTATACGTTACGTTCCTGGATCCCTGCCTTCGCAGGGATGACAATAAAAATTCGGCTCGTATGAGTTATTGGATCTGGCTGCAGGCCGTTTTCAGGATTCCGATCAATTCACTCTCGGTAAGCTCGATCGGGTTGCCTTTCATACTGCTCGATTTTTGCGCTTTCGTCACGACCCTTGGAAATTCCCGCTCGCTCAATCCGAACTCGGTCAGTGAAGGAACGTTCAACGTCGCACATAAATCCTGCACCCATTTCACGCCGTCGTTTGCCTGCGCCGTCGTTCGTCCGGTTAACAGTTGAGCCACTTCGTCGTATCGAGAGAGAAACTCAGAGTCCGGTTTTCGGCTTCGTAACGCCCGCACGTTCGTTTCCATGACGAACGGTAGAAGGCGCGCGCACACGGCTCCGTGCGGAGCAGACAACATCCCGCCCAGCGGGCCCGCAAAGCCGTGCACGGCCCCCAGCTTGGCATTGGCCAGCCCCAGTCCGCTAAAGAGGCTCGCTACGGCCATATCCTCGCGAGCGAGCGAATTGGCGCCGTCTTGATACGCTCGACGGAGAGAACGCCCCGCGCGTTTGAGACCTTCCCGGCAAAGGCCGTCCGTCAACGGGTTCGCTTTGTTGGAGACATAGACCTCGATGAGTTGCGTTAATGCGTCCAGGCCCGTCGTGGCGGTAATGGAAGCCGGCACCGAATGTGTCACGTCGGGATCGACCAAAGCGATACGAGGCAGCATCAATGGGCTTCGCATGCTCACCTTGACCTGATGCTCGGGCACACCCAGGACGGCGTTGCGCGTCACCTCGGCGCCGGTCCCGGCCGTGGTTGGGATCGCGATGTGCGGTGCGGCGACCTGCGTCAGCGCTTCGCCGGGGCCGACGACTTCCAGATAATTCTCCAGTTTGCCGGTATTGGTCAGCATGGCGGCTATGACCTTGCCCGTATCGAGAACGCTGCCGCCGCCCATACTGATCACGAGATCGCATTGCCCCTGTCGAGCTATCTCTACTGCCGCTTTTGCCGATTCGGTCGTCGGTTCCCCCTCCACGTGACAGGTCAGAGATTCGATGCCACGTGCTTTAAGTTGCCCAAGCAATGATTGGGCCCGCTCACCGCTTCGGCCGGTGACGACACAGGCTCGTCTTCCAAATTCGACCGATAAAGAGGGAACGTCACGGACCCTTCCGGAGCCGAACAAAATACGTGTTGCCGTCGCAAATTCGAATTTCATAAATGTCGCCATCAATCCCAACCTTGCTCGTCGGGAAAAACGTTCTCATATTTGATGCTCGACCGCGGCTCGGCCATCATATCGGCCACGGTATCGCGCCATCGCTGATAGTGTGCGGTTTCTTTGTGCCGTCCCGGGTCCTCCGGCGTACGATACACTTCGACCAGAACGAAACGTGTGGGATCGTCCTTCTGTCGGATCACGTCGAACCGGGCGATGCCCGGTTCCCGGACGCTATTCCTCGCGTTTTCAAGCGTCGCCGTTATGAAGGCGTTCACTTGATCGGACTTAACATGAACGAAAACATGAACAATAAGCATCATACTCTCCTTACTCATCGCCAATATTACGGGCGGAGTTTATCAAAAATACGACTCATACGCAAATGATTCCATCCGCGTTAGAAACGATCTTTTCGTTGTCGCAATTCGGCAAACACCTCTCCGGCCGGAGCTTTTCTCATGCCCAGAGCGACCTTCAATTCAGGTGAATCGGCACGCAAAAATACATTCGTCATTTTCTCTTGCGATATACTCGAAGGTACCGATAGCCCTCCCTGCTTTGACATTTGCCTGATTTCATCCAGACGCTTTTTGACAGTTTCATTATCAGGCTCGATACTCAAGGCGAATTCGTAATTCTCCACCGTGTAATCATGGCCGCAGTACACGAGCGTATCATCAGGCAGCAGGGCCAGCTTGAGCAGCGAGTGCCACATCGTTTGCGGATCGCACTCAAATAATCGTCCACACCCCCCGACGAACAATGTGTCTCCCGTCCAGAGCATTCCCTTTGGAATCGTGTTGGACGGCTGCATATAATAACAGACGGACGACCGTGTATGCCCCGGCGTTGCAAGCACCTTGATTTTCGCCTCGCCCATCGACAGAATCTGGCCGTCCTCAACAACCTCATTCACATCGCGTGAATGCCCCTTATAGCCGGCAACGATCTCACAGCCGGTTTTTCGTTTCAGTTCCGAAGCCCCGCCCACATGGTCCCCGTGATGATGGGTCAGGAGAATCGTCGTGAGCGACAAACCGTGCTTTTTCAGAATCATCAGGACCGCTGAAGCCTCGCCGGGATCGACCACAAAGGAATCCTTTGCATCGTATCGAACTATATAAATGAAATTATCACCCAGCGCGGGTATCGTAATGACTGTATCCATACGCTTCCAATCAAAAACAGAGGCTCTTATTCGAGTTCTTCCAGTATCCTTTTATATTGTGCGACAGGACGCGGCTTTCCTCTCACGCCGTTAATATCTTTGTTTGTTGCACTCAACGTATCGTATTGATATAACTCATTGGAAACAATATAATATATCTCACCTTTTAATAAAGGGTGGCTTTTTATGCATACGACGGTTGACATGCGAGCACAAAGTGACAACGGGTTTTCGCACATCTTTCAATGGAAAGGGAAAGGCTCATGAAGAAGGCACGTCTATTGACTCATCCAAGTATTTATCTCCTGATGGCGTCCCTGATGGCGTCAGCGGCATACGCCGGGCAGATCGAGCAACAGGCCAAGAAGATTCTCGACGCGACAGGTATCCAGGGCGGTTTTATCGTCCATATCGGCTGCGGGGATGGCCGTCTGACTGCGGCGTTGCGCGCGAACGACAGTTTTATGGTGCACGGCCTGGATAAAGCCGCAAAGAATGTCGAAAAAGCCCGCAGACATATCTTCTCGCTCCATCTTTATGGCCGGGTATCCATAGACCAACTCACCGGCAGCCAACTCCCCTACATTGACAACCTTGTTAACCTCGTTGTCTCTGAGGATCTCGGCGGGATTCCTATGAGCGAAGTGATGCGCGTCCTGGTTCCCAATGGCGCGGCCTATATCAAGCAGGCCGGCACATGGCGGAAAACGGTCAAGCCGCGCCCGAAGAACATAGATGAATGGACGCATTACTTATACAACGCCAGCGGCAATGCCGTATCCCATGACACGGTCGTCGGCCCGCCCCGGCGGATGCAGTGGGTCGGCAGCCCGCGCTGGGCGCGGAGTCACGAGCACTCGGCGAGCCTCAACACACTCGTTTCGACAGATGGTCGGATATTCTACATTATGGACGAAGGCCCCAGGGACTCTATCCAACTTCCGCCCCAATGGTTTTTGACCGCGCGAGACGCCTTTAACGGGACTATTCTCTGGAAGCGAGAATTGCCCCAGTGGTATAACCATCTGTTCCCGCTCAAGAGTGGACCGACGAGACTGACACGCCGGCTGGTCGCCGTCGGCGATGAAGTCTATACCACACTTGGCATTAACGCCCCGCTGAGCGCCCTCGATGCCGCCACCGGCAAACTCCTTCGCACCTATGCAGACACCCAAACCGTAGAGGAATTCGTCTGTGAAAAAGGTGTATTGTTTGTCGTCGTCAATCCCGACCGCGAGGCGGTCGGATACAAGCAAGAGAACGCAAACTGTTGGACAGAACGCGACCGCGCCAGTAAGCGATGGGGCTGGGACGAAACGGCTGATGAACTGATGGCCCTCAATGCTCAAACAGGCGATACACTATGGAGGATCGAGAGCAAGATCGTGCCGCTCTCGCTGGCCACGGACGGGCGGCGTGTGGTGTACCACGACGGCGAGGCCGTGGTGTGCGTCGAATATGACTCGGGCCGGAGATTGTGGCGAACGCCCGTCGAGCGCAGCAAGCTCATCCCCACGGGATGGTCGCCGTCGATGATCATGTATAAGAACCTGGTCTTATTCTCCGGCCGGAAACGCGAATTAGTCGTCCTCTCGGCCGAGGAAGGCAAAGAGCTTTGGACCTCGAAGCTCCATCCCTCCGGGCACTTTTGTCCCGAGGACATCTTCGTCATTGACGGCTTGGTCTGGTCGGGCGATATCGCCAGCGCCCGGCCGCGGTCCTCAGGCGTCTTTACCGGCCGCAATCCGCTGACGGGCAATGTCGAGCGCGAGTTTCCCCCGGATGTGAACCCCTTCGCCGTCATGCACCAACGCTGTTACCCGAGCAAAGCCACGGACAGATACATCATCCCCTCGTGGATCGGTACGGAATTTATCGATCCGCGCACAAAAGAGTGGGAGATCCATCACTGGGTCCGCGGCGGCTGTTTCTACGGTGTGATGCCCAGCAACGGCCTGCTCTACGCCACACCGAACGCCTGTGCCTGCTATTATCAATCCAAATTAGCCGGATTCAATGTCCTGGCTCCGGCTCAGCAGAGGACAGATGACAGAAAACAGACGACAGAAAGACTGGTGAAAGGTCCTGCGTACGATCAAATCGAAAATCAGAAATTGAAAATCGAAACTCAAAATGACTGGCCCATGTATCGTTGCGACCCGGCCCGCAGCGGACATACGGAGACGAAAGTTCCCACGCGGCTAAAGCAAGCCTGGGAAGCCAAACTCGGCGGACGCATCACCCAACCTGTGATCGCGGACGGTAAACTGTTTATTGCATCTATTGATACCCATACCGTCCATGCCCTGGACGCAATCTCCGGCACCAGGCTTTGGAGCTATACCGCCGGTGGACGCGTGGATTCGGTGCCCACGACTTACCGGGGACGCGTGCTGTTCGGTTCGGCGGACGGGTGGGTCTATTGCCTCCGCGCTTCGGACGGGGCGCTCGCCTGGCGGTTCCGCGCGGCCCCGCACGATCTGCGAGTGATGTCCTACGAACAACTCGAGTCCGTCTGGCCCGTCTCGGGTAGCGTACTCATTCAGAACGACGTCGCGTATGTCCTCGCGGGGCGTTCGGTCTTTCTCGATGGGGGTATGCGGATGATCCTGCTCAATCCACTAACTGGGCGGAAACTTTCCGAGACCGTCATGGACGACCGCGATCCGAGAACGGGCGAGAACCTGCAAGCGAAAATTAAAGGCAAGAAAATGCCCGTCGGGCTGCCGGACCTTCTTTCCAGCGATGGTCAATTCGTGTACATGCGGTCCCAGCGATTCAATCTGGACGGACAAAGAGCGGTTATCGATCCGGAACACCAGACCGACCAGGAAGGCGAAGGGATCCATCTGTTCTGTCCGACGGGATTTCTGGACGATTCCTGGTTCCATCGCACCTACTGGATTTACGGCAAGAACGCGGGCGAAGGATGGGGCGAATGGTTCGTCCCGGCCCGGATCGTCCCTTCCGGCCGCATTCTGACATTCGACGATTCTTATGTTTACGGTTATGGCCGGCATCCCAAATACCTGACCAACTCGTCCGTGCTGGAATACCGCCTCTTCGCCGCCGACAAGACGCTCGACCCCGGGCGGCTCGCGCGGGTGAATAAAACAAAAATCGCACAGAACACCGTGAACTGGAAGAACCGCGCCAAATTCCCGGAATCGCAGCTCAGCGCGGTTCATCGCAAATGGATGATCGAAAAGCCCGACCTGTTGGCCCGGGCGATGGTCTTGGCGGATCGAACGTTATTCGTGGCGGGTCCGCCCGATGTCGTCGATGAAGAAGAAATCTGGGGACGGACCCTCGAAGCGGGCGTCCAGGCAAAACTCCACGCTCAAAGTGACGCTCTCGCAGGGCAAAAAGGTGCAATGTTGTGGGCCCTCTCGGCCTCGGATGGCGAGAGACTCGCCGAGTACAAACTCGACCACGTGCCGATCATGGATGGCATGTCCGCCGCGAACGGTCGGCTTTATCTGGCGACTAAAAACGGGCGCGTTTTATGTATGGCGGGCATGTAAGTAAAACCGGAGGAAGCAAATTATGAATAAAACAATTACGCGACGACAATTTCTTAGCGCAGCCGCCGCGGCCGGAGCAACTGTTGTTGGACACCGGGTAGCCGGTAATGTACCCATACAAGAGCCCATCTTACCTGCGGTGCACGGCGCTCACGTTAAAAGAAACGTTCTGTTCATCACCGTTGACGATCTGAATCATTCCCTCGGATGTTATGGGCATACAATCGTCAAATCGCCCCATATCGATCAGTTGGCTTCGCGGGGTATTGGCTTCGATCGTGCCTATTGTCAGTTCACCGTATGCAATCCGAGCCGGACGTCTTTTCTCACGGGGCTTCGACCGGATGTGACCGGCGTTTTAGACAACAGGACACCCTTCCGCGCCAAGCTGCCGGATGTCATTACCCTGCCGCAATTGTTTCGTAGCCACGGGTATTTCACCGCGCGCGTAGGCAAGATTTTCCACGGCCGTACAGACACGGACGATCCGAAAGCGTGGGATGTCACCTGTGATCCGAAGGGAACACCACGGGGCCAAAAAGGACAGGGCAGAAATCTGACCGGCGGTCGCGTCAAGTGGTGCCGATGGCTGGCGGCCGAGGGAGGCGACGAGGCCCAGCCGGACGGCCAGGTGGCCGCCGAAGCCATCCGCCTGCTGGAGCAACGGGGACAAAGTCCATTTTTCCTGGCCGTCGGATTTCACAAACCACACGATCCGTTTATCGCGCCGAAACGCTATTTCGATCTCTATCCGCTCGAGCGCCTCAAACTCCCCCGAGAACCAGCCGACCGCTCCGCCGAACTGCCCCAGGCCATTGGAAGTGGCTGGAAAACGGTATTCGACCGCTTCACGGACCGGGAGCGGCGTGAGTTCATGCGGGCCTATTACGCCGGTATTTCTTTTATGGACGCCCAGTTGGGTAAGATTATGGCGGCGATGGATCGTCTCGGACTCTGGCAAAATACGACGGTTGTGTTTTTCGGCGACCACGGCTACCATCTCGGCGACCACGGCTGGTGGAATAAGAACACCCTCTTCGAACTTTCGGCCCGCGCCCCGTTGATCGTTGTCACGCCGGAGATGAAGAACCGAGGCGCCCATTGCTCGGGGATGGTCGAGTTTCTGGATATCTACCCGACGTTGGTCGATCTGCACGGTCTGCCTGCGCCCGGCCATCTCGCCGGCACGAGTTTCATATCTCTGCTGAACGATCCGACCCTTCCCGGCAAAAAGACGGCGTTCACGCAAGTCCAGCGAGGCCGCATTGCGGGGCGCTCCGTTCGTACCGAACGCTGGCGTTACACCGAGTGGGACGAGGGCCGAGAAGGCGTTGAACTCTATGACCACGAGAACGATCCCGGCGAGTACTATAATCTCGCACAAAATCCGCAGCACATCCGGACCGTGGAAAAGCTCAAGAAGCTATTACGATGAGCCTTGAAATATGCAGAAAGGTGGTTCCATGAGGTACCTGACTTTCGCTCTAATCATGACGGTAGTCTTCGTCGCCGGAGGATGCACAATGCCATTATCCGAAAGGAATGAGCAGGCCGAAAAACAGTTTGCGCTCCATCCCATAGGTAAAGTGGCCCGGGATAACGGCAAAACGTTGATTGTTCTGGACAAGAAGTACGAAGCGGGACTTTCGGGCCTGGAGAAACACGCCCACGTTACCGTCGTGTACTGGTTCGACAAAAACGATACACCGGAGAAACGAGCTATCTTGAAGGTTCACCCTCGCGGGCGCAAGGAAAACCCGCTGACGGGTGTGTTTGCCACCCATTCACCGGTCCGTCCGAACCTCATCGCCATTAGCCGGTGCAAAATCATCTCGGTAGAAGAAAACGTCATTGAAATCGAAGAGATTGATGCCTTCGACGATTCACCGGTGCTCGATCTCAAAAGCGGTTGACTTTAATCCGGATCATTAATCATTGTCTCAGGTATATTATCTTCGCTCAGATAAAGGAAAACCGTGCGACTCTACACGATAACTTCATATCGATAGACAAATTATCATAGAGAGGTCCTGAAGATGGATACAAAGAACTACACACGGCGAAGTTTTTTGCAGACGGCGGGAATGGGCATTTCAGTAGCATGTCTGACCGATATGACACGTTTGGCCAGGGCGGCATCGAGCAAACAACCCAATATACTCTATATTATGTCGGATGACCATACGGCCCATGCGATCAGCGCGTATCGCAGCCGCCTGGCGAAAGTCGCGCCGACGCCCAATATCGACCGACTGGCGAACGAGGGGATTCTCTTCGAGAATTGCTTCTGCACGAATTCGATCTGCGTGCCCAGCCGGGCGACGATCCTAACCGGTCAATACAGCCAGACCAACGGCGCGCTTGACCTCGGCGGCAAACTCGAACCGGAAAAGCAAACGCTGCCCCGGCTGATGAGACAGGCCGGCTACGAAACCGCCATGATCGGCAAGTGGCACCTCAAAACAGAACCGGCATTTGATTATTACTGTGTGCTGCCGGGGCAAGGCTCTTATTTCAATCCGATTTTACGCGAATCGGGCGGACAATGGCCCAAGAACGAGAGACGGTTCGCACGTTACGACTCGTGCCACTCGTCGGACGTGATTGCCGACCTGTCGCTCAAATGGCTCAAAGGCAGGGACCGGTCGAAGCCGTTCTTCCTGATGCACCACTTCAAGGCGCCGCATGATAATTTCGAGAACGCCGAGCGCTACGACTGGCTTTTCGACGATGTCAATATCCCGGAGCCTGAAAGCCTCTGGGATTCCGGCCGGCACGGCTCGCAAGCGACCCAAGGCATGGGTACGTCCATCGGAAAGCGCAACAAACGACGGAACATGGGACACCACATGTTCGTCGATCCATCGCTACCGGACGACCAATACAAACGCACGGCCTATCAGCGCTACCTGAAAAAGTACCTGCGATGCGTTCGCGGCGTCGATGACAATATCGGCCGGCTGTTCGCCTATCTCGAAAGCAGCGGACAGATGGATAACACGATCATCATGT
>Ga0180431_10005286_pt1 | contig 15762 bp, 13 predicted proteins | sample SS_ome_11_FD_132459 | JGI IMG/M metagenome (GOLD analysis project Ga0180431, IMG submission 132459) | Hypersaline lake sediment archaeal communities from the Salton Sea, California, USA - SS_1_MS_1 metaG | ecosystem: Environmental > Aquatic > Non-marine Saline and Alkaline > Hypersaline >... | reverse complement strand
GCTTTAATTTCTTCTTGATAGCTATAGGTGTGATTATAAGGTGAAAATGGTTCATATATACCATCGGTAGTGGTAGTATCCCAAAGTGGTGGTACAGCGGTGTTATCTGTGGTTATGGTATCTGTAACTGTGACATTATCTAAATCGATTTCAAACCCATCGGGTAATTGAACAGTATGTTTACTCATCTTCAGCCTCTTTGAGTTTGTTCTCTATATCCTGATCTGATGGTCCTTCTGGTAGAACATCTTCGGATGATATATTGTTTGAATTGTAATGACGTAATCTGTGACAATTAGCACATAATAAATTACATTTATCTATTTCACTTTTAATTACATCGATATCATGTAGTTGTAATTCGTTGCAAATATTGAAACTTTTTATCAATGGGTTTAAATGATGAAATTCAAATACTGGTGAATTTTCTACTGTATAAATGAGGCCACAATCTTTACATTTACCGCCTGCATATTGAGCCATTTGCTGTTTTAATTGTAACTTTGATTTGCCACCTTTCCAATTTGGGTTATTACTACCAGTTTTATCTCTTTTACTTTCGGATAAGGCAATACCATCTTTCTGGCTTCTACGTGGCAACTTATTTTTATCAAAGTGATATCTAATATTAGAGGCATCGTATCCTAAGATAGTACCAATTTCACGAAAACTTAAGCCTTGATTGTATAATTTATGACTATCATATAAATCATCATCGGTGAATTTTCTATTATATGATATATTTGACCAAAAAGCTCTTTTGCCTTCGCGTACATCAACATGTAAAAAATTATCATATAATCCCAACCCTGTAAACAACCATTTTGCAACTTTGTGTACTTCATCTGGGGTTAATCCAGGTACTTGAATATCAGCAGCTTTACCTAATACATGTTGACTATTAGGAACTCCACCAACTGCTGCATTATGTGCCATACATCGATATGCAGAAGTAATAATGATTGGTTTTCCTAAAAGCCGCCTTAGGACTTCAAGTCCGTAAACAAGCTGTCTGTCAATTACAAGCTGACCACAGCAACTACACTGAAGTTCACTAGCCTTGAAATGTTCTGTTAACATATATCACCTATATCATAGTAATATTAGAATTAATCGTTTTATATATTTTAACACGATTATCGCAATGACGAGCCAACATCTTAGAATTAGCAATTTTATAATCTAATATAATCACTTTACTTTTTGTATTCGTCTTGCGTAATCCCCGCCCGAGGCATTGAATCACTGGCCCTTTGCTCGCAACAAAATTAGCCAATATCAAGACATCCACCTGTTTCGTGTCTGTGCCTTCGCCTATAAAGCTATCTGTACCAATAAGCCCAAGCGTTTTACCACTATTTAGCTCGTCAATATATGAGGCGGATTTCTTATCTTTGCCAGTTGCAAAGGGGACCCCAAGTGCCTGAGATAATTCTTCGCCATGAGCAACTTCTGATACCAAACACAATACTGATTTGCCCATATTTATAAAATTACGACAATCATTCTCAATTTGCTTTTTGGTGACTTCACAATTCAAAATATGAGATTTGTAATTCTTGAGCTTGTCACCAGGAAATTCACGTTGTCCAGAGTAAATATTACGGATAAAGAAATGTGGTTCCGCAAGCCAGCCATTTTGAACTCCCCAAACCACATCTTTTTTGATTACAACAGGGCCAACACCGGCAGTAATCATGACATCTTTACCATCAGAACGAAAGTCTGTAGCAGTCAATCCAAACATCTTCCCTATGTCTCCCAGATTCTCCGCTATCGAGAAGAATGTATCAGCACTAATATGATGCGTCTCATCAAATATAACCAATCCTAGACCATGTTTGGAGACCGTATCGATGTTATTATTGATGGTTCCCACTATACCAACTGTGATATCCTTGAGCTGCTTTTTTCCACCGCCCATATAACCTATACGATGACTTCCAAATGCTTCACATAGCTGTAAATAGAATTGATCTGCAATAGATTTACCAGGACATACGATAAGCGTTTTTCGCTTTATTTTTCTAATAGCATGGATGGCTGTGAGTGTTTTACCAAGGCCTGTTGCCATATTAATTAATCCACGATATTCACTATCCATTAGCTCTACAGCTTCTTGTTGATAAGGACGTAAATCAAATGGCTTCTTTTTCCAAGGGAGGGCAATTTTATCACCGGTTGAAGATCTGAGATCTTCAATATCCATATCATTATTTAATGTATATGCAAATCCTGAGGGTATAATAATTTTATTATCTTGCTTAACTACTAGGCAACCTGTGGACTCTGCTTTTATCTTGTGATAATGTGGTGAATTCTTTTGCCATGGGTTTTTCTCCATGCGCCGTAACTGGTACTGCTTAGATTTATCAACAAAAGATAAAATATCTGTAATATATTGTTCATATTTTGGAGTAGCATCCAAAATAGTGATTGTTTTATTTGTTACAATAGCTTTCATAAGATTATTATACAAAGTATAGCTTTGCATACATATTTTATAAATTCATGTGTATAATAAAAATATATTGGTAAGTATTTATATTTGTGGAGATTTTTGGATGAAGCAATTTGCTAATAAGCTTAAAAACCAGTTATACTGGTGGTTAAATGCCTCACGACCCTTCGTAATCAACAATGAGTACAAATTAGAGCTTCTTCACATTGATCGGGAATACAATTCTGCTAAAATCTTAATCACAAACCTTAAAAGCGGTGATACGCAGGAGGTTGAATGTGAGCAAAAAGACTAAAGCAAATCGTATTTTTGAAAAATGGAAAGTTGATTTTGTCAAAATGGATAAAAAGCGCGAGAATATGCGTGAAAATTTTGACCAACTCTTTTATTCACTGTATGCGGCATCAATTCCATATGATATAGCTCGTGAAATTGTTGATGATGCTGTGGGATATTCTCTTCCATCACACAGCACAGCTAAGTATGTATGGAAAGTCAAAAAGCCATATGTAAAAACTTCTTATAAAGAGTGGCTTGATGGGTGGAAAGATGATATTCGTAATAAAGCATTAGCTGCCTATTATGAGCTATATCCTATTGAAGAGAAAGATATTCTGCCCCCGCCTTTACCCACTAAAAAAACTAGGAAAACACAAAAAGGCATAGCTACAGATGATGAATTAAATGAAGAAGATTTTTATAATTCATCCAAGAAAGTTACCCGAGAAAATCCTTTTTTCTTTACTGAGCGAGGTGATTCTTGAGTGATGATAATACAAAATTTGAAGAATTAGCCCGTAAAGAACAGAAAAAAGAAGAGTTACGTACTCTACAAGATGCTGTTCGCAAGCATGAGGCTAAGAATAAACTCAAGCGTATATTTGATAATCAACAAATACAAAAAACACTTGAGACAGCTGATTTAGATACTGATTGGGATGAGGTTGCAGAAAAAGCACGTAAGAAAGCAGAGCAACGTGAAGATTGCATTCCTTTTCTTTATGATGAATTGAAGGATTTTGTTCAATTAGCCGCTGGTAGTTTAGCTTTGTTTTGTGCTAGTACAGGTACAGGTAAAAGTACTCTTACAGCTAATATTGCAAAAGAGCTAATAAAACAAGGCAAACGTGTTCTTATTATTGTTAATGAAGAAGAGAATGATGATGTAGGTGTTAGGGTATCTTGTTTAGATTTAGATATCTCTATTCATAAGTATAAGATTAAGGGCGGACTTACAGACCAAGAGCGTGAGAATGTAATTAACAATATGGTTGCACTCTCTAAAAATAGTGTTACAATATGTGGGCTTGATTTTAAAGGCGACTCTAGGATTACGACATCTCCTGAGGGTATGAAAGCCCTACTTACACGAGCATCTGGTAAGTTTGATGCTATATTGATTGATTATTATCAAAATGTCAATTATAGTATTGCTCAACCTGGTCTTCGCCCGCATGAAGCCAATGAGATGTTCGCAAATGATTTGGATTACTTCAAAAATTCAGTTGGCTGTCCAATTATCCTAATGGCTCAAATACGTCGTGGTGAAAGTGACTATAAAGAGAGGCTTGAGGGCAGACGACTAATACTCAACAAAGCAACTGATATATTCGAATTGAAAACCGATAAACAATATTCACGAAGTATCTTGATAGTACATAAAGATCGTTGGCTAGGAAACCAGGGTGAGGAAATGCCAATTGGCTATCGTGGTGGTAAATATGTTCCATATACACAGCAGTTTGAAGAAGAAGTGGTTAAACAAAAAGCAAGGATGGTTGAGAAGCAATCTGAAATAAAAGATGAAGATTTTAATATTGACAAAATGGTAGAAGATACACTTGGTAAAGATCAAAGCGATATGCTAGATAGAGCTCGTGCTAAAATGGAGGCACAAAATGATTAATACCAAAAGATGTGCTATATGTCAACGGCCCAGGGACACGCTGTACTGGCATAAAGATCCTGATAATGGAAGCCTTTGGGTATACTGCAAGGGCAAATGTCAACGGGGCTATAGTCTTTATGCTTACTGTGCAGCCGCAGGTGTATCTGTTTCTGACTTTCTAAAGAATAAAATTGATTTCAAAGAAGCAACTCCCAATGAAGTTACTCAGCAAGAGTGGCCAAAGCATTTTATACCACTTTCTGATCCTAGGGCACAAGAAGGGGTTGATTATATTCGCAAGCAGCGAGGATTAGAGCCTGCTGAAGGTATGTATTATGATATGGAACGTAAAGGGATAGTATTCCCTTATTTCTTTGGTAGTGTGTTTGTAGGGGCTCAAACTCGTTTTTTAGAGCCATTTGTGGATGCCAATGGCAATGATCGCAAGATTGACACAATGTCAGGTACACGTCTTGGGCTTTTGTTCTATAATTGGAATCAAGATGTATTGATGTCTAATATTAAAGGTGTGATTGCGGTCGAAGGTGCTTTTGATGCCCAAGCAATACAGCAGGCTTTGAATGCAACATATGGAAGTGCAATCACCACACCATGGCGAGCCATTGCCTGTAGTGGTTCTGGCGCCACTAAACATCAATTAGAACAAATGAATGAGCTTGTTAATAAAGGCTATAAGGTAATTGTTGCCCCTGACTCCGATGAGGCTGGTCTTGATATGCTGAAGAAATTTAAAAATGCCAAAGCTTGCACTCACTATGCATTTACTGGCAAAACTGGGGTGGATTGGAATGATGTGTTCATGGAGGAAAACGATCCTAAAGAATATTTGAAATGGTTCTTTTCAAAGGTGAACAATGTCTAAAAAATCCAAAAAACAAATTTATGATTTAATCAATAAAAAAGCCCAAAAATATAAAGAATTACGTACTAATTCTCAGCGATCTATGTCACCCGAGCAGGTAATGATGCGTTATGTAGATGCTGTTGAAGAAGTACGTAAGAGCTCGGATGATTTTTGGGATTTTATTGCTGGACTAGAGAAGACTACTACCTTGATGGAAAATCGACTCAAGGCTTTTGATCCTAATGTCCATATTGATGTTGATTGGAGTAACAATATGGAGAAATGGGAAGATTTGCAAGTATTGGGTTTGACCATTACTTGGAGTGATAATTGGGTAGATAAAAATCCTGGAAAAGAAAAACAGCAAGTGATAGATATGGGTCACTTGCTGCTTGAAGGAATGTTTGATTGATTACATTACGCCACCAATGCGTTTGATACACATATAACTGGCATTATTAACAGTCCATCCCCCTGTGTTGTCATCAATATAGCCATTAAGACGTACAGTTTGTCCGGCTTTTAGGTTTTTAATTACTGAACCTTGCATTTGTGATTTTTTTGCAGTATTTGCTGCAGATTCTTCAGTAAACCATAAATAGTCATCAGTAACCCCATCGATATTTAGGTGTAATCGACTGGCGCTATTTGTTCCCATATTTATTGATCCACCATAAACCCAAGCAGTTATTTCATATATTCCATTTACAGGTATAGTGTAGGTATCTGTACCATCCCAGGCTCCATGTGTATCAATCTCAACAGCACCTGCAAACTCAATAAATCCACCAGCAGTAGTATCTGGTCCTGATTGTGATCCAGCTGCATTGGCCTTAAAGGCAACCACTTCACTCGCCGCAATTTGAGCTGGACCAGATATACGTTCTACTTCAAACCAGCTCGTATCAGCGTTACCCACAACGGCCTTATTACTACCTGAGGTTTGGTATGCTACAATTTGTACTGTGTCACCTACATTTAAATCCAAGACTCTTGATAAAACTATAACTGGTGTATACGTACCTGTACTTGGAGCATTAAAGGTTTGTTGCGCTACTGGAGAGTTATTAACATAAATATATGTGTATGCTAAATCCCCTGCTGACCAAGCACTCGCGGCCTGTATTCCTATTTGTGCATTAACGCTATATTTACCAGCTACAGGAACAGTATATATAGATCCATCAGCGGAAGTTGATCCGGAACCGGCATTTACCATCCCACCATGAGTATCAAATACCGTAGTATTAAATCCAATTCGCCCAACGGTTGATCCAGATGTTAAGGTGATTCCAAGAATATCTGCACTTTGTGCTGCAACAACTCGTGTATCCGCATCTGAAGAAACAAGTGTGTTTGAGCTCCAGCCAGCGATTGGGACTTTAAATTCAGCACCTAATCTTATAATTGTAGTGTTTAAATCAAGACGAGTAGATGATACATTCTCAACAGCAGCAGTATCATTTCCCAATTTTAAAATAACATAATCTGTATCCACATCTGGTTGCACACTTGCTGTTCCAGTAAAAGCCTTAGAGGTACTACTAGAATATCCATAGGCAGCACCTACAGTAACTTGGCCACTAGGATCATTTGCTATTTTATTAGAATCTATTTGCCACCCATTGGGTAGGACAAATTCATAATTACCAGAACCAGCAGAGCCAGCAGAGCTTTGTTCATAGGCAAAATTAACTTCTAAACTATCTCCTACTCTTCTATAGTAAAATTTATCCTCTACAACAGTACCCTTAGTGGGATTTGATGTTGAGCCACGTATAGTGACAGTTCCACCATAGGTCCAATCACTCATCGCAGGACCAAAACTTTTAGTTTGGGGACCAACAAATACATTATCGATGTTCATTGTCCAGTCATCGGTATTATCACCTGAGATATGGAGAATCAGTCTATAATTTGTAGATGTTGCTTTTGTTTGAAATACACCATAGAACTTACCACTTCCATCTAATGTATATGGAGCAAGTTGAATAAGCTCAGATTCATTAACATTATAAACCCAAACAGTAACGTCACTGGGATCAGAAGGGTCACCATTTGTACCATATAGGAAATCAGCTGAGACTGAATAGTCAAAACTTACTGCAAGCATAGTTGCTTTATCAGCAGAATCGATAGTGAAATCATAACTCCAACCTTCACCTTGTCGATCAGCAGCATCTTTAGATAGAAGGGCATCATATGTTCCACGAAGCGGTGTCGTTAAGTTAGACGTGATAGTAACATTAGCAGAAGCTACACTTGTTCCATCTTCTGGATCGATTTGTGCAGTATCTACATATGTTTCCCAACCAGTAACACTGGCATCTTCAAAATCATAATTATCAATATAATTGATTCCAAGTCCGCCGCTTCCACCAGTACCAGCATCAACCTGATCCTTCAGGGGTCTTAATGGGATATTCTGCTTAACCATTGTTTAATCCTTATTTAAGTTCGTGTATTCTCATACTTCGATTTCCACCACCAGTCTTACCAGAACCACTAGTATATCCATGAATTTGTATTGTATGCTCACCAGGCGATACGTTAACTAGCCATGATTTAGAAGTGTATATCCATAGTGTATCAGATACAGAATTTATTTCCGTATCTTGTTCTACACCATCAATATACAAATACATTGCAGCAGTACCATATAATCTATCTGTATACTCAATCCACAATTTGCCACTAGTGGTGTAAATAGTAGTCATCATATCTTCGAGTGGAGCTTTTGCACCTAAAGTAATATCTCCCGATACAACAAATTTATTTTTTGAAGTTCCATTAGGATCTAAATATTCTTGTGGCAATGGCCTTGTATCTAAAACCCCTTGACTTCCAACTAATAGTGTATTTTGGACAACATGTGGGCCATTATTTTTATGAGTATGAATTGGAGTAATAATATCAAGAGCCATGGGGATATATGTACTACCTGCTGCATATTCTATTTCAACTGTATATAGTCCAAGAGGCATATCGTAAACATAAATACCACCACCTGGATCCATCGAGGCTGTCCCTACATATACCCCTGTAGAAGCTGTAAATGTCGCATTAGTACTTCCATAAAATCCAGTTGTATAACTAGATAAATTTGAAGAACCATTGATAGTAAAATTCAATGTTGTATTGGCGTTATCATCCAACCGATGTTCGAAACCAGTACCAAAGAAAGTATAAGATACAGTTTGATTACTAGCTGTTGTGGCATATGTGGATCCACCGCAAATATAAGTTGGTGTAATTGTCGCTGATTGCCAAGTTCCAGTATAAATATGTTCTCTTAGTTGACACTTACGCAAAACTCCAGTAGCAATAGTTTCTAAACCTGCGGTATCATTTGTAACAAAGTCAGCCATCACATTATAATCACCTAATTCTATAGTATTAGCTGGCAATGTGGGCTTTTTAGGTCCATATATAATAAATTTATTCCAAATCACATCAACACCGGTTGAGCCTGTTTGTATAACCTTTACAGTATGTGTACCATATGGAAGATTGGAAGCAATTTGAAGATTTTTAATAGCAGTAGTTCCAAATACTGCATCATTAGTTGCTATATTGGTGCCATTAATCGCAATTGTGAAAGTTTCTGTACTAACAGCTCCGTTATTGCCACCGCCATATATATCGAGACCAGTTCCAACAAAAGTAAAAGTGAAAGTATCACCTGTTGCAACCAACCGAAGCCCTTCTCCACTGGCACCCGTAAGATTATATACATCATCCCCAACTAATGTAGTTGTACCATCGTCTAAAGTAAATGCCACGTCAGAGCTAGAGGTTACTAAACTAAAATCATCACTCCTAGAGGCACCAAACTCGCGCCAATAATAAGTTCTAATAACCTCTTCATTGGAATGATCTACATTAGCTAAAGTAGTAGAGGCTGTTCCCACTTCGGTATATGTTTGGGCAGCTATACCATTTTGTGGTAAATATGTAATTACTCTACCACCATTAGAACCAGTGAGCGGATTATAAGCCAATGATTGCGTAGAAGCAGTGGTTACTAGCTTACCATCAATTACAGCCGAACCAGCAGGGATGTCGATCGTGGAAGATTCATTAAGAATTTCAAAGCCAGAAAATTCCGTATCAAAATCTGTAGTTTTTGTTAATATAGCAGTATGCCATCCTGCACTTAACCCACTGACAATATTTACAACATGGTGTGGAGAATAATTTCTATTTATTAACACATTAGACAATGATGATAAATCAACAGCAGGTTGAGATATTCCGTCTACTGTAACATTAAAACCACGGTTATCAGATGTTACATAAGATATAAGAGCATTTAAGCCTGTGCCCCAAAAAACTATTTCTACAAAATCGCCTGTAGTAGAAATATTTATTAATTGTCCACGTGCAACATTATATGATGTTACTGTACCAACAAATCTAATCTGTCCCCATTTATCATTCACAACACCATAAACAGGCTCACCGTTAGGGCCTGATTCTTCATCAATCTTAAATACTTCTTGTGTCTGTATGCGATTAATACCCATCATCGGGCAGAGAGCTGCATAGTTTACCATCTGAGCACGGTTATTAATAGTAGTATATGGAGCATCCATCTTCTCAAGAATAACCTGATTATCAGTAATATACTGAAGGCCATCAGTTGTATTCTCTATACTGTCAATTCTAGGAGCTAATGTCATTATTTATATCCTTTTATTTTAAAATTCTGCGTCTAATGCCATAACCGCTGATGATAAGAATAAACTGTATGCTTGACCACCAACTATTCCTGATAATGTTTCATAATTCCACGCTACGTCTCCACAGCTTAGAAGTTCAATATTAGCTGCTGGTCTTCCAGAAACATTAACCCCTGTAGTGCCACTAGTGGGGTAAATGGCAAAAGAAGATGTCGCTGACTGGGAATATGTGGGGACTGAGCGGAATGGTACAATTGAACTATACCATACATTTACAACCGAAGTGCTGGCACCTCGTATATTAACCCTAGGACAATGCCCTATTATTGCATTATCCTCAATTCTTTGATAATATCTTTGACACAACGCTAATTCACCACCTATTGTACCACCTGCACGTTGAAATGGGGCAGCAATAGGCCCCTCATTGAGCATAACATCTGCAATATCTATGGTAAAGGTACCTAAACCATCAGTCCCAAATGTAATGGCAAAATTACTATCAGTCCCAATTGTTTTACCGGACAAATCCGGTATATCCCATGTGAAGCTAAACTGTTGCCATGATGTAGATGGTGTAAATGTTGGAATTGAGCTAAATACATTCGACGATCCACCGCTACCAAAATCCTGTTTAGTATATACTTTAAATTCTTCACTTCCAGACTGTTTTGCCCAAAATGATAGTGTAATTGTTTTACCAGCTAAAGTTCTAACGTCTTCAATTGGGATTTGCAATGCGGGAGAAGAGGCTGTAACAGCCACAGTTTGATCCCACCGAAGGTAATATTGCGAATTGCTTGATATATCTCCTGGTGTTAGTGTTTGGCGTGAGATAGAGCCTGTTCCACCACCACCAGCACTTGTGTAAAATCTCCATCTATCTGCTTGATATTGCCAACCCGAAGACGTTACAGAGCCAGAATCTGTTCCACGTTGCCAAAAATCAAAACCACCATTTATAATATAGTTTTGAGTACCAACCGTGGGTGCACTAGCTAAATCATCATATATCGCCCTACCCTGGATATCATTTTTAGGTTTGCCATGTTGACCGTATATCGAGTATATAAAATCAACTTCAGCAGCACCTGGTTTAGTTCCAAAAGCTCCAATTAGCTTCCATACTGAGAATCCAGTAGGTCCAGTGGTATCAGGGTTTAAACTAGCAACAATTGCCATACTTCCGCTACTCACAACCGCATATACGAAATAAGTCGAGTCAGAAGCAAGTGATCCTGTATCTAAACCATTTGCTCCAGTTGTAGAAAGATCGCAGGTTAGGGTTGAGCTATTACGATATTGCTGACCGCCAATAGTTACAATAGAGGATGGAAACGATATGCTTGTAGTTGAAGCAATTGAGAGTTCTTCTATCTTATCGGGTACTAGTACTTGTGGCATATTTAATTCCTATTTAAAGGTTATTTAAAATTATATTCAATCTATAATCGCTATGATGTGTATCATTACCATCCTGATATTTGTATTCTGAAATTTATATTGATTATATCTCCAGAAACAGCTTCGAACGGATTAGAAGTGGTATCCATATCCACACCTGCGTTAGTTGTATAGGTTCCTCCAGAGCCAAGACTCGATATATAAATCCTACTATTTGATGTTACAAGGTAAGCTGTTCCTGCATAGACAGTTCCTGTTACATCATAGAAAGTAACATCTCCAACCTTCGTATAATCCCCATAATCAGAAACATCTATAGTTTGACCAGCTGGTGTTTCTATATACATGCTACCGCCTGTTTCATTTCCATCGCATGTATAAGTGATTCTCCCCAACAAATCTGGTCCATCTCTTCTATATTTTGCTGAAGTGAATGTTCCAGTAAATCCAGTTGAGTTTGGAGTGAAGTCAGACCATGCACTCTGATAAACAAGCCCCGGCCGATCCTCTGTAGCTTGGCTGAACGTGAGCGCGGCGTTTGCCACTTCTTGTGGGGATGGGATTTTTACGATAGAAACATAATTTTGCTGACCAGTAGCTGATAAAGTTTTGTTAACTCCGCTCGATTGTCTGGCCTCTATTTGTATGTAGCTATCTTTGTCTACATAAACTGTAACTGACCCATTAACTGTAGGATAATCACTTGCTGCAGGTGGTATAAACCTAGATAAAGCATATTTTTCTGTACCATCGATTACGGCATAGTGTCTGAAGTATTCGGCATTACCGTCAAAATCGCCTGCCGTTTCGTTCAATTGCAAACTTGAGCTTATCGTATAATACCCTGATACTGGCGCAGTAAATTTCCAGGATGCACCAGTTGTAACTGCGTTATGTGTGTCTTTAACGACGTCTTCGAAATCAACAACAGCATCGGAGTTAGCTATAGTGTTTCCTGCGTCGGTTGTGTAGACAGCAGCCACCTCATCAACATTCACCTTCCCAGCAAGGTAAACATCCGGCGCGGTCTTGGTGGCCCATGTTGGTTTGGATTCAAGTAATACGTCGCCTGATATATTCCATCTTGACCGTGTTGTTGCCGAATCTAAGTAAATATTACCTGTATTCGGTAAGCACATACCGTATGATCTGTTAGCGTCTGTAGGAGATGTCCCGTTTACAGCGAGAGCTTGGTAGAAAAATGTATCTTCATTCGCAAAAGTTGTATTAGCTAAGTTAATGTTCCATGGAGTCCCACCACCCGGACTGCCAGATAAATCCATATATATATTGAATTTTAATCTCCATTTACTATCTGCTGTTTCATACGGTATTAAATTAGCTTTTACCGCATCTATAGTAAATGCTGTATCTTCCGTTATTGTAACCTCACTCTCGTCATAGCTCGGCCATCTCGGATCTGGGATTGCAATTACATCTTGAGGTCCAACAACAATATTATCTATTTTTAAATCCCATAACTCATCATTTATACTAGATGTATGGAGTATTAATCTGTAGTTTGAACTATCAGTTGCAAGGAAAGAACCAGAAAATTTACCACTTCCGCCTAGTTTATTAGGTGCTAAAGCTATTAACTCAGTATTATCAACATCATATATCCAGGGCATAACATCGCCATTAACTGCACTATCATCTCGTGTATATATTTTATAATCCAATTGCTGACTAGATTGAAGTTCATATGAATCACCAATATATCTTAGATAAATTGATGTTTCATTGGTGGTTGATGCATTATTAGATTGTATTTCTACAGTATTATTCGTAGTGGTTATATCAATTTCAATACCCCACCAATATTTATCGCCATTTGTTGTATCAATAGGGGTTGTAAGAGGAAACACAAATTCTTCTCGTAATGTGCCTACTCCAGAAAGACTAATCCAACTAGAGGCAACTGTTGGTGCCCCAGATGGGACATCTGCCTGAATATATATAAGCCGCGCATTGCCAACTGTACCTGCCCCCTTAGCTAGCCAAAAACTAACAGCTTCTACAGTACTACCATCTGCTACCCAATCATCTAAGTAGCTATTAATAATAATATCTCCAGAGGTATAATCCCAAATAGATTTTTCATTAAGGCCACCAGAATAAAAATCAACAACTTCTTCTAAAGCATTATTCCTGGCATATCTAAAATTTTCAGAGCCTGAATAATCAAATGATACTGTTAACATTTGATTCTTATCAGCATCATCGATTGTAAAATCTATACCAACACCTTCACCTAATAAATTTGATGCCCCCTTAGAGAGGATACCGGAGTAAGTATTTCTAAGTGGAGATGAGTTAGAGGCTGCAAACGTCACACTAGGGCTTCCACCTGTACCGTCTTCAGGTGTCGATTGTTCTGCATCTTTGTATAGGGTCCAGTCGCCTACTGTTCCATTCTCAAAAGATGTATTGTCACCTTCTAAATAGTTAATACCACCAGCATTGCCACCGATAGCATCTATGTTAACAGTGCCATTGAATGTAACGTCATCATCAAAGGTTTTTGTACCTTTGATAACTTGCGGGTTATCACTATCTAGTTCACCGCCGTTATTGGCACCTGCTGTTTTTCTAATTAAGTCAACCATGTTCTATCCTTAAGGTAATACAAGTTTTGTACATGAAATACTTAACATTCCATTTGTGGCATTGTAGCTTCCACCACCAGTATTTTCTTCCCATGCTTCAATAGTATATGTTGTGCCTGTTACTGGTGGTGCAATACATGTAACAGTTCTCAAAATTTTATCATCAAAACCAGTTACCACTCCAATATTTTGAACTTCATTGTTAATGGTATCTGTGGACGTTGTATCATATATATGAATTCTAGGTCTAGTGGTTAATGCTGTACCATTATTATTATCATATCTATACATAAAAGTTACAGTAATAATAGCAGCATGGTCTGAAAATCCATTAACTGTGCGCGTGTATACATTTCCATATCCCTCCACATTGGCTTGAAGTCCTGTGCTGGTATCTGTCGAAGTAGATACATCTTGTATATTTGCCTTTAACAAACCAGGATTTGAGGCATCGGCTGCAAATGTATCATCTAACTGTATTAAGCCAGTTTCAGAATCAGTAGCATCTGGTATTGTTGCTTGTGCTTGTGTTGCTTTCTTATCTTCGTAAGTTGCCATTATATCCTCACTACCCAACCACGGGTTGAATCGACATAAATGAATTCTGCCCAAGCGTCATCGGTACTTATAGTAAAATTTGCCGCTGAACCATCTATGTTATTGCCATTTCTATCTATTGTTAAACTTGTTGTTCCAAAGTTACTATGACTATCCATAACTATTATACGATCACCTATACTTGGTGACGCTGGAAGAGTTACTGTAACTGCTGCCGTTGTTGTATCCACTAAAAGCAATTCTACAGGAGATATGGCTGAATATGGACTATCAGAGTTGCTTATCTGCTTATATCTTTGAAGTGAGTTAACTTTACTCCCAAAAGCTTTTAAATCTACATTGCTAGGTGCAGCTTGAAAATCATCTTCAGGGACACCAGCAACGCTTGCAAGTGTTGGAATCATAGCATCTACTTGACCAGCAAGTGACTCAAGAGCTTGATCTCTAGAGTTATCAGGGGCATTGACCAAAAGGCCATTGCTGACTACCATCACTGTTTGATTAGAAGCATTGGAATTATTGAATTTGATTATGCTTCCAGTCCCATCACCGGAATCTATCTCTTGGTAGTTACCATCGGCTCCAGGGGCTGCAGCTGCATTGCCTGAATTTCTGGTTTGGAGAACACCCTCTAGATATACAAGAACAGCACCAATTTGCTGAGTAGAGTATTTATTAACTTCAAATGCTTGACCAACATTGTATTCTGTCTCAGTAGCAAGCAAAGTTCCTGTAGAAATAAGAGGAGCTGCATCAACAACCTGAACACTAGAGGCAGGTTGATGAGTAATAGTACATATAAATATCTCATCTGCATCTGCTGTAAAACCGTTAAAATTTATCTGAGTAGAGGTTGCGACATCGTACGATATATAGTCTTGTAATTGCCCCTTAGAACTAGATACAATCTCAAGATTTTTTCTAGCAAACTTAAGATGTGCAGCCTGAAGTACCGAAGTACTTGGTTGAGAGAATCCTCTAGATGTCATCTCTGAAGGAGCATTTAGAGCAAGTAAATTAATACCGGTCTCACCTGCAGTTGCCTTATGGGCAAACACAATTCTTCTATACGTAGTGGGCAGGTTTCGCTGTTGGGCTACATCTGCCTTTCGTATCGAGAGTGTTCCTGTTCCTGTTACTGACATATTTAATTCCTATTTAAAGGTTGTTTTATTATTTTACCAAATAAGTAAAACTTACTGTTATATTCATTGAAAGGGTAGTTGGTGCGTTATATCTAAACTGAATCTCATCATTGCTTGTATCAGCAAAAACGCCAACACCGGGAGTTCCTG
>Ga0180431_10005285_pt1 | contig 15764 bp, 12 predicted proteins | sample SS_ome_11_FD_132459 | JGI IMG/M metagenome (GOLD analysis project Ga0180431, IMG submission 132459) | Hypersaline lake sediment archaeal communities from the Salton Sea, California, USA - SS_1_MS_1 metaG | ecosystem: Environmental > Aquatic > Non-marine Saline and Alkaline > Hypersaline >... | reverse complement strand
TTTCATTAACTACTGAAGTTCACCGGAACCGGAACCGGAACCGGAAATAGTATGTCTTATTTATGTGAAAGCTCTTCATTCTTCATATTTCTTGAAACTCGAAATTCGTTCTACTATAATAAAAAAATCCTGAATAATAAACCATAATTTTATTGGAAAAACCATAAGGGATATTTAACAGGGCTTTAAGCATTTTATTTACCCGTCGTTCCGGATTTTCCGGGGGAAAAGGATACCTTACGGTCATTCCCTGAAGAGGGGCGCCACCCGGTCCCTTATCTCTTTATAACGTTCGAACAGGGCCGAGTACCGGGCGTGCTTCTCACCGTCCGGTTCGAAAACCCGTTCGACTTTAACGATCTTTTCCGCGGCCCGGGCGATATCGTTGAAAAAACCGGCGGATTTCGCCTGTATGACCGCCGTTCCGAGAAGCTCCGCGTCATCCACCTGTATCTTCCCGAACGGTTTTCCCGTACAGTCGGCCTTCATCTGCATGAAACCGGGATCGCTCGAGCCGCCTCCGGTTGAGATCACGGGGCCTTCAAATTCACATCCGTTCTCCTCCATGATCTCCATGGATTCGCGCACGTTCATCGCGATGCCGCCAAGGACCGCGCGCATCATGTGGCTCCTGTCGTGATCGAGGCGCAGGCCGTAAAAAACTCCCCGCGCGGATGGGTTCCACAGGGGTGTTCGCTCCCCCTTGAGGTAGGGGAGGAAGATGATATCGGGAACGGCGTCCTCGATCGCGATTTCTTCGCCGTCGGCCGGGGGGGCGAAGAGGCTGCCTGCCCACTCATAGGCCTTGCCGTAGGTGCTCATAATGCCCGCCACATTCCAGTGGCCCGGAACGATGTGCCTGTAGCAGAGGAGCCTGGCGTCATTGACTTTTTCGCTCCAGCACAGGTTTATTCCGCCGGAAGAACCCGCGCGTTCGCAGGATTTTCCCGTTGACAGCGCTCCCGTTCCCACGAGCGCCGCGGCAAAGTCGACACCGATCGCGTACACGGGTATTCCCCGCGGGATACCGAGCTCTACGCAAAGCCGGCTGTCCGTCCTTCCGACCTCCTCTCCGAGGAAGCGGATGGGAGGGAACTTCCTCACGTCGAGTCCCGAGCCGGCCACCTTGTCCTCATCCCAGGGGAGAAGACCGTCCGCACCGGATGCGGAGGATGCGGCAACGAAGTCATTGGTCAGAAGGCTCGCGATGTAGTCGAAGGACTGCAGAAACCGGTGCGTCTTCCCGTATATTTCGGGGTGCTCCTCCTTGAAGAACAGCCCGATGGGTACATACATGGTCGAGGTGATACGATCCGACCGCTTCTCCGCAAGCTTCCCGATATAACGTGCAACGCGTTCGTCCAGGTATCCGACCCCCGGGTAGAGGGGGGTTCCGTGGGGACCGACCGGAATGAGCATGGGCCCGTGCCCCGTTATGCCGATACCCGCGATACGTTCGAACTTCACCCTCTTTTTCAGCTCTCCCGCCGCGTAGGTGAGTGATGTCTTGAAATCGTCACCCGTGTACTGATGGAAGGCCCCCTGCACCGCCTCGTAACCGCATTCGGCCCGCGCAGCAAACCGGCCGGAACCGGATACGGCCGCAGCCTTGAACCTCGAAGTCCCGGCGTCTATGCAGAGAAAGAGGTCTTCGTTTTTCATAGTTTCCTTTGTATTTCCTTACGGGTGTTTCCCGCCGGATCTATCCCGGCGAACATAATTTGTCGAAATGTATATCGCACGTTCCTTAATCCGGTAAAGCGCGGGCCGACTCAGGAATTTTTTATAAAATGGTCAAACCGCCTGCGGTTCGTCAAAAGTAAAATAAAACCCGCAAGCGCGGAAAGGGGAAAGATCACGAGTGACGTCCGGAATGAAACGGCCTTCGTCAGGAGCGAGAAAAGGAAGGGTATGAGCATGCCGCCCACCGGAATGGCGAGCTTTATGATCCCGAGAACGGTGCCCGCGTGCTCCGGGTAGAGAAGCCCGGCGAGGGTGATGATGAGCGGGAGAAGGGCGGATACCGTCATGCCCATGAAGTAGACGAGCACGTAGGTATAGCCGTGCAGGGAGGTGAAGAAGAACACGCCGATGAAAATAAGCGCGCTGCCGAAGAGCAGGAGAATGAAATGAGGTATCTGCCGGTTCTTGGAGAAAAAACCTATGAGCACGCGTCCCGTGGCGATGCCCGAAAGGAAGATTATGAGCACGAGCTTCGAGGTGATCTGGTTGAAGCCGGATTCCATGAGGTAGGTGGTCATGATGCCCACCACCCCGAGCTCCAGCCCCACCGAGCAGATAACGGCTCCGAACAGCACGGCCACGATCCGCTCCTTCATGAGTACACCGAGGCTTTCCGAGAGCTTCATGCCGGCGTCGCGTCCCCTGAGCCTTGTGAAGGCGAAGAAGACGGCCAGGACGGCCACCACGATCCCGGACTGGACCGTGGACCTGCGCCAGTTCATCTGGAGGAATACGAGGTAGAGCGTTATCATGAGGGACCCGAAGGTGACGAAGAAATGGTTAATATTGATGAAGAGGCTCTCACGTTCGGAGTGTATGTCCAGGAGCATCGCGTCGGTGACGCCCTCGTAGACACCGGTTCCGGCACCGATGAAGAACATGATGAGGAGGTTGAGCATGAAAGAGGGCCGCCCGTAAAAGGTGGCAAAAGCGGCGGCGAGCACGATGCTCCCGATGAAGAGCAGCCTCGTCTTGTCGTAACGGTCCGCGAGCGCGCCGGACGCCGTTACGGCGACCATGAATCCCAGGTTCATGACCGCCATGAGGATTCCGATCTGGTAGGGCGTGAGCCCGATGTTTCGGGCGGCCGCGCCTATGATGGTCGATCCGACGCCTATGAAGAACATGGAGATAAATGAGGAAGCGGTCAGTGCTTTCGGGCTGCGTATCATTCGGTAATTCTCCTTGATGCGATGATGTATATTTCCCTGCTTTCTTTTCTCGATGATTTCGGCTTGAACCGGTATACTCTTTGATAGTCCTCCCGCAGGGAGGACAGAAATGCGTCGAGGTCCTCGCCCTGGAATACCTTGACCACGGCCGATCCTCCCGCTTTCAGCATTTTTCGGGAGAGCGAGAACACGCTCTCCACGATGCGAAGGGATCTCTGCGCGTCCCCGAACGGGTTGCCCGTCGTATTCGGCGCGGCGTCGCTCAGCACCAGGTCGAATACACGATCAGGCCGTTCGGAGTCGGCGGCCGTGGCAACGGCGGCCGGATCGGTCGATTCAATGTGTCCTTCCAGGAAAACGAACCGCGGGTCGTTAATTTTTATACCGGGGTCGGGATCTATACCCACGACTCTGCCTGTACCTATCCGCTCGAGCGCGTACTGCGTCCACGAACCGGGTGTACACCCCACGTCGAGGATACGTATGTTGTTTTTCAGGAGCCGGTATTTTTTATCTATTTCCATGAGCTTGTACACGGAACGGGCGGGGTATTTCTCCGCACGCGCCTTTCGGGAATAGTGATCGTGGATTTTTCGCATGGGCTAAAGAGGGGCTCCGCACAAGATGGATGGAGACATTGTAGAAGATTTACCCCGATATTTCAATTGATATCTGCGGATTTAATCCGTCCAGTCATGATTATGGGTGATGTAGATATTTTTCTGTATAAATGATTAAGGAAATGGCGCAGCACGGTTAAAATGTCGGTTTGGGCTTAAACGAACGATTGAATGTTTGCGTGCCTGTATATATAATTAGGGTGAACTTCGAGTTTACCCGGCAACCGGATTTTCATTAACTCGATATTCACTATACAATATAGTCTACTCTTAACTGAAAGGAAGACCGCCCATGCATACGCCTCACTGCAGCATAAAAAAAAGTTTACCGGTGAGGTTGGAGGCTTTCACACTCCTCGAGCTCATGGTCGTGATCGTCATACTGGGTATTCTCGCGGCGTTCGTGGTGCCGCGGATTTCAAAGCGCCCGGAGGACGCCCGCGTAATCAAGGCCCGGCTGGAGATATCCAACATCGAGCAGGCGCTCGAGCTCTACTACCTGGACAACGGGGATTATCCCACGACTGAACAGGGACTCGAGGCCCTCATCCAGAAACCCACAACCGGGGACATACCGGAGACCTGGCGGTCCGGCGGATACCTCGCCAAATCGAAGCTGCCTGTAGACCCGTGGTCCCGGCCCTACGTTTACATCTCCCCCGGAATACACTCCGTGGATTACGATCTCTATTCCATGGGGAAGGACGGACAGGAGGGCGGAGAAGGCTACGATGCGGATATTACCAGCTGGGAGTAGCCCTTCCGAGTTCCCGGTATTTCGGAGCCCCGATGAATCTCCATGAAAAAAAAGAACCGGGCGGTTTCACCCTCATCGAGCTGCTCGTGGTTCTGCTCGTTCTCTCCATTGCACTGTTCGTTGTAACTCCCCGCTTCGTCGGGTTTGTCAACCCGGAACGAAACAAAAACTTCATGACCGCGCTTCAGAACACGCTCGTATATCTGGACGAGAAAGCGATATTGAAGAAACAGGTTTACCTGTTTGTCTTCGATCTTGACGAACGGATGTATTACATTACGCTCCCCGGGGATGAGGAAGCGGTCCCGGTCAGGGAAAAGTACCTGATGCCCGTACGGTTCCCCGCGAATGTCGAGGTGGCCGGCGTCAGGAGCATTCCGGGTGAAGAGATTTCGGAGGGCAGAATGGTGGTGCCTTTCACCCCCACGGGTTTCATGCTCTCATTCGAGATTATGATCCGGGAAGAGGATGAACGGCTGCTCGTTCTTCAGGGCAACGGCATAAACGGAAGGATAGAGCTGTTTAAAACGAACGAGCGGAATTTTCAGCCCTGAAGGTCAGGCCTGACCTTCAGGCATTCCCGAGCTTCAGGAAATCGGCGATTGCATCCTTCACGTTTTCCTTTCCATATATCCCGGTACCGGCGATCAGTACGTTTGCGCCCGTCTCGATTATAGCCGGGGCGGTCTTTAGATTAACGCCTCCGTCAACCGCGATGTCAAACTGCAGCCCCCTGCTTTCCCGCAGCCTGGAAGCTGCCCTCATCTTTTCAAGGGTGGATTCGATGAAAGACTGTCCACCGAATCCGGGATTTACGGAAAGCACGAGCAGGTAATCCACGGTATCGAGCAGGGGCAGTATATGATCCAGGGATCGGGGAGGGCTGATCGCGATACCCGGCCGTATCCCCGCTGCACGGATACGTTCGATGAGCGCGGGAGCGTCCGTGACAGCGTCCTCCTGAAGGACGATATAATCAGGACCGGCCTCGATGAAGTCCTCGACCCGATCCTCCGCGTTTGCTATCATGAGGTGGGCGATGAGGGGTATCGATATACGTTTTTTCAAGGCCCTGATAAGGTCGATGCCGAAGCTGATATTCGGTACGTAGTGTCCGTCCATATAATCCAGATGCAGCGATCCGGCACCCCCGTGCTCCGCCGCTGTTGCCGCGTCGGCGAGAAAACCGTAATCCGCCGCGAGCAAAGATGGACTTACAGAAAGATCAAATCCCATATTCCCTCCTCAATTCCTTCAGATATGAATCAATATCGTTTATCATCAGGTCGAGCGCGTTGTCCACCGCCTGAAGACTGGAACGGTCCCTTGTCGGACCCGCGCCCCGCGCGGATATTTCGTTTCCATATCCCGCGGCCCCGGCCGGGTCAACGAACCGGACCTGTATGTCGGCTCCGGACACGAAGAAGTCCACCTCCTGCTGTGAGATGAAACTCGTTTTAACAGTGACGAGTATAAGGGTCTCCGATCCGGACTGCCTAAGCGCGACAACGGCGTCTTCTTCGAGTGCCAGTGCCCGGCCTGTAAGTTCAGCGTCTTTTTCATACGTGCATTTTACATCGGTAAAACCGTTTTCCTCGAGAACCCGTTTCAAACCGGTACACAACTTTAAAACGTCAAGCCCGCCGTTTCGTGAGCCGATGTCTGAAACGAATACGCGGTGAGGACTGTCGAGTATGGAAATTTCGGTGAACGCGAATCGCCTGCTCATGTTCAGGATGAGGATTGTTTTCTTGCCCGTATCCAGCAGGGGTACGGCTTCAATAACCACCGAGTCTTCGAACCCGTCCACCCTTTCGACATAACACCGCGCGATTCCCATATCGTCGGTGGTCGCCCTGTCGGTCAGTATGCCGTGCCCGCGTATGAATCGAAAACGTACCTCCATGCCGGTAACGGGATTCTTTTTCTCTTCGGTCCGGTACGTGATCCGGCAGGTGAGGGGGCCGGGGATCGGTCTTCCCCTTTTTACGGTCGTTCGGTCGTAACGGATGCTGATTTCGAGACGCGATACGGTTTCTTCGTACTTGTTCCTGATTTTTTCGCTCTCAGGATCCGCGGTACGTGCCTGTATGAGCTGGTTCAACCCGCCCGCGATATCTCCTCTGTCGATCATGGCAACGGCATTTCCGTAATACTCCTCAGCCACGGGCGCCGGGCCCTGTTCCTCTTCCCTTTTTCCCGTAACGGTGGCGCAGGAAAAAAGAAAACAGATGGACAGGAGAAGCGCTATGGTTTTCATGGAGAAATCACGGGCCGTTAATAAAGCTTTTACGAGAAGAATAGCAGCGGGATTTTCAAATGTCCATGTTTAATTATGTGCCTGCTCATTTATACAATTGACGTCCGCCTCCCTTTAGCTTTCAGTTCACCTTATCATTCGATCTAGTTATGATATAATAGCCGGATGAATGAATAAGGGGTATGCACGGAGCATACGAGGGAAAGGACCGGAGGAGTGCATGGTTGTCAACGAAAAGTCGAAGCGCAAGATCATACCCATAGGAGGCGGCAAGGGGGGCGTGGGAAAAACACTGCTCGCCGCCAACCTGGCGATCGGGCTCGCCTCCTGCGGTAAGCGTACCGTTGTCGTGGACCTCGACCTCGGGGCTTCAAACCTCCATACCGCACTCGGTCTCAGGAATACGAGGGCCGGTATCGGTAATTTTCTCTCCGGAAAGGGAGCGAAATTCAAGAGCATCGTTTCACACACTCCCTTCGAGAACCTCATGTTCGTTCCGGGCGACGTGCTTGTCTCCGGAATGTCCAGTATTCAGTCCTCGCAGAGGAGCAGGCTTATCAGGAGTATACTCGAGCTGGAAGCGGACTACGTGATCCTCGACCTCGGTTCGGGCAGCTCGGCCCAGGTGCTCGATTTCTTTCTGACGGCAAACTCCGGCTGCATCGTAACCACTCCGGCCGCCACGTCCGTTGTAAACGCATACGGATTTTTAAAGAACCTCGCCTTCCGGTTCATGCAGCGTACCTTCGCCTCGGACGGAGACATTGCGGGAGTGATTAAGAAATATATGAAGGAAAAAAAGCCGGGTTCCGGCCCGACCATGAACGAACTGCTGGGCTCCATACGGAGGAAGGACCGTGCGTCCGCCCAGCGGGCTAAAAGGTACCTCTCGATGCTCAGGCCCCTGTTGATCGTCAACATGGCATCGTCACCGGAAGACCTGAAGGTCGCGGACAAGCTCAGGGAGCTGGTAAGTGAGAGCCTTTCGGTCCAGATGGAATGTCTCGGTCTTGTATACAGGGAAGGGGTGGTCGAGGAGTCGACTGAGGAATCGAAGCCTCTGATGTCCGCGCACCCCGATACCCTTGCCGCGGTCGAGATAAGCCGTATGTGCCAGAAAATCGTACAGTCCGAACATTTCCCCCTGATGCCCCTCGAACTCGATCTCTACGAGGACAGCTTCGGACTGGCCCGCATCGAGGCGCATTACGACTACGAGCAGCTCACGCAAAAGGGAGGGCCCGATGAACTGTTCGACGCGGGCGACCTTCTCGAGATAATCGCCGGTCAGAAGCGGCAGATACACGAGCTGCAGGGGACCCTGCGCAATCTCACCATAAAGGGAACCGGCGGCCCCTTTTAGTCCACAGCGCCGGTCTTGAGCGTTATGCTGCGACATTAATACCGCTCTATTTTCAAGTAGGTGGAACCGGCCGTCAATTTCATTTGACTTATTTATTCTGAAAATCCATCATTCAGAAATGGAACTCCACAGAGCACTCAGTCTTCTAAAGCTTTCGTCCGGCTGCACGCTTACGAAACTCAACACGTCGTACAGAAAACTGGCAAAGGCACATCATCCCGATTCGAACAGGGGAAGGGAATCCTGGGCGCATAAGGTGATGACCGAGCTGAACCTCGCCTATGAAACGGTTCGGGCACACCTTTCCTCATCTTTTCCCGATGACGATTTATCCCGTTCAAGGGCCCATTCCCCGTCTGGGGAAACTTCGGTTCCGCGTTTTACGCAGGTTTCGAAATCAGCCATAAACAGCGTGCTTGAGGGAATCTTTACGTACTACCAGTACGGGCTCGAAAACATCGGTCTCCGGTACGAGGGAGTGAGGCGTATCCGGTACAGGGACGCGCTCCGGTATGTTCGGGACGGTACGAACAGCCTCGACGGGCTGCGGGCGGCGGCCCCCGGAGGATCGAAAAGGGTCGCCGTATTCGCGGAGTTCGCCGGGGCTTTCTTTCAGAACATGTGCATTGAACGGCAGTTCCATCCGGGAGGGCATTCAGGGCCGGATATGAAGGGGGAGGCCTGCTACCGCAGGGCAAGCGCGCATCTCGACTACGCGATAAAGGACGGACTTTTCAGGGATGAGCTGGTACAGGTCCGGAACGGGACCTACCGGGAGCACATGGTCATGGGCCGAAAGGAGTTCATGCTCCTGCTGACGAATTACAGGGATTGCGAATGTACGCGCGAAGGGCTCCTCAAGGCATATCTTTTGCAGAGCTTCGCCCGCGTGATAGAGGTACTGAACGGTCAGAACGGGTGAAAAAGCTTACCCCTCTTCCTTCTCTTCCTGATTGAGCTGGGCTATGGCCAGTTTAGCGATGGGGATGCCGTACGGCGAGCATGAAACGTAGTTCAGGCCTATGGCCTTTGCGAAAGGAATGTTTGCCGGTTCCGCCCCGTGCTCGCCGCAGATTCCCATGGTAAGGTCCGGACGGGTCAGCCTGCCGCGTTCGGCCGCCAGCTTTATCAGTTCCTTCACCTGTTCGCCGAGGACCTGGAACGGATTGGCCTCGAGAAGGTCGAATTCGTTGTAGTCGGTAAAGAAATTGTTGAAATCGTCGCGGGAGAGCCCGTTCGTGGTCTGTGTCAGGTCGTTCGTTCCGAAGGAGAAGAACTGGGCATACCGCGCGATCCTGTCCGCCTGAAGCGCGGCGGCGGGCAGCTCGATCATGGTCCCGACCTTGTACCCTATGGGGTCCGCCTTGTACTTCTCCCTGACCGAACGCTCTATGTCCCGGATCCCGGTGATTGATTTACCCTCAATACGCTTTCCGTTCCGGATCGTCTTTATCTCCATCGCGCTCATAATGAGGGGTATCATTATCTCGGGCCTGACGTCAACCCCCTCCTTTTTGAGCATATAGGCCGCTTCGAAGATGGCCTTCGTCTGCATGTTGTAGATCTCGGGATAGCTGATGGCGATCCTGATCCCCCGGTGCCCGAGCATGGGATTGAACTCCTTCAGCATGCTGCTTCGCCTGCGTATTTCATCCTCCGCAAGCTTCGGGTGGCGCTTCTTCATGAACCCGATGAACTGGGTCATGGATTCCTTCGTATGGGGGAGAAACTCGTGCAGGGGGGCATCGAGGAGCCTGATGGTAACGGGAAGCCCCTCCATGATTTTAAAGAGCTTGTAGAAGTCCGCGACCTGCATCTCCTCCAGTTGCGCGAGCGCCTTGCTGCGTTCCTCCGGCGTACCGGCGATGATCATGGACCTGAATATATTGATACGTTTCTCGTTGAAGAACATGTGCTCGGTCCGGCAGAGGCCGATGCCCTGGGCCTTGAAGAGCTTGGCGAGCTCAGCGTCCTTGGGCTGGTCCGCGTTCGCGTGAACGTCGAACTCACCCAGGTTTCGCTGTACGATCTCGAGGAACTCCAGCAGGCCGCTTCCCTCCGGCGACGGCTGTATGAGCTTCACCTGTCCGAAGTAGATCGTGGGTTCCTCATAATAGGGCACGTTGAGGGAGATATAGTCTCCCTCCTTGACGAGCTTCTTGCCGATACGCATGCCGTTCTTCTCGAACTTGATTCCGGGATAAACGAGCGCGACTTTTCCGAGACTCCGCGCCACGACCGGGGCGTGCGAAGCATAGCCTCCTTCGGCCGAGAGCACGCCGGTACCGATCTCGATGGCCTTGACGTCCTCTGCAAAGGTGGCGGGCATGGCCAGGATGAAATTCTTGTCCTCGTTCGTCTGCGTAGCCCACTTGTACGCCTTGAGCAGCTTGTCCGTGGAGAAGTAGACACGGCCGATCGCCGCGCCGACCGCACCGGCGATGCCTCCCTGGACCTTGGCCATTTTTGAGGCCGATGACACGTCGATAACCGAGTGCAGGATCTCCGACAGCATACCGGGCTTGATGGTTTTTATGAGGTATGCATCGTCCACAATCTTGTCGGCATGCAGGTCGAGGAGCGTTTTTATCTCCGCCTGCGTGGATTTATTCGGGACCGGGACCTGGTCGATGATCCACAGCGTACCGCTCTCAACGGTGAACCTGACCTGCCTGATCTCCTTGAAATGCGTCTCAATATTCTGCGCGAGCTTCTTCAGCTCTTTCAGATAGACCGCATCGATCCCCCCGATCGCCTTGCCTCTCGTCTCGGTTGCATCGAATGCATTGACGAAGTACTTTCCGCTTACTTCGTTCTTGCCCGTGATGATGTCCCTCGTATAGTAGGACCCGAAGTAGCTCTCCTCACCGTAGTTGCCGAAAGTCATGGTCTGAAGCAGGAGGGCGGAGTCCACGTTGCTCGAACTGTGCTGAAAGAATTCGTGAAAGAGATGTATTATAAAGAAGAGCTGCTCGTACGCGTTTTCGAATATCTCCTTCGGATAGAGAGAGCGGTATTCCTCGATCGCCTCTTTGATTTTTACCTGCTTTTTCGCGGCCTTGAGTTTCACCGCGAAATCGGACAGCTTTTTTTCCCTGGAATCGTCCGGTTCGGACAGCTTCTCGAGCTCGATCATCTTACGGATGACGTTTCTGTATTCATGGTAGGCGAATTCCTCTCCCACGAAGGTCCCGAATCCTCCAACCGTTTTGTCGCACAGGCCGATGTTGTGTAATGAAAAGGCGTGGATCATGTTGAGCTGGGGGCTTTCCACTGCCTTGATGAGCAGAGGATTCTTTTCGTCGTTGAACCGTTTCTTCAGCAGCCGCTCCACCTTTGCTAGGGGCTCAATGAGAAACTTCATTGCACCAGCAGCGTCTTCCACCATCTCCCCGATCGTACCGTTGGGGAGCATGAATCCAGGGAGGATGGGAGCGCCGAGGGATGCAAGCTCCATGATTCGTTTACCTCGAATACCGATTATGTCCTGAAGCTCGGGGCTGTCGAGGTATTCGGTGCTGCTGAACGAATGATACTTTTTCATAGGATTCCCCGTATACGTGATAAGGATATGAAGCGAAACCGCGGTTTAAAAGAGATCGAGAACCTTGCCGATACCGCCTCTGAGAAATGCTTCAAAACGGGAACTCGCACCTTCGAAGAGATAGCGCTGGAGCTTTGACACGTCCTTGATGGTTTCACCGGCCACGCTGAACATTATGAGGCCGCCGTGTTTGACCTTGCCCCATTTGAAGAGAGCGTTGATATCGTTGATTCTCTCGTTTTCGTACCAGATGAGCACGTCGAGTCCCGGGTATTTCGTCAGGTAACTCTCGATGATCTTCTTCCACGCCTCGACGTTTCCGTTGTGAAAGAGCTCGTTCGTCACCTGAACCGAATATCGCGGAGTAACCCTTCGCTTGACGGAAGGGGCGGCCGCTTCAGCGGCCGGCTTCACGGGTTCAGGCGCCCGCTCCCCGATATACTCTTTTTTCGGCTTGACCTTTTTCCCGTAGAGTATTTTCAGGAAATCGTCGATCGCGGACTCGAGTATTTTACTCGAAATATCGGCGTCACCCGCCGGTCCCGCATATACGACGATGAGCTCATCCTTTATAAGGGGAAGAAGGGGTTCCCACATGGCCTTGGTCTTGGGGTTGATGGCCTGGAGATCGGCCTGGGGGCTGGAGTAGGCGAGGATGAGCTGTATATTCCCCCATTCCGAGAGCGCGGCGACGATATCGTCGACATCTTCAAGGTTATTCAGAACGTTGTGGGAACGATACGTATATCCGAACTTGTCGACGAGCAGAGCGCTCAGTATGGTCTTGACCTGAAAACGCTGAATCGCTTCTTCATCAAGGGACTCGGTAACGAGATCCGCGAGGTTAACACCGTCTGTGACCTCGGGTACATATCCGGTCACATTTTTAAAATGGCGCAGGGCGGTATTGAAACCCGCCCTGTTTGCCAGTACGTTCAGTTCGTTTTCCATATTAAAGCTCTTTCAGATCGTCGGTATCCGCTTTCCGCTTCCTCGGTGTTACGTTTGCCTTACCCTTTACGCCGGGCGCCGAACCGGTTACCCCGGCCATGGCCGACTCGGAGTAGGATACGGGAGATTCGGGGACCGGTTCTTCGGCCGCGAAACTCTGAGCGATATCCTCGCGCATGGTGGACCGGCGCCGTTTGAAGGATGCAAACGCCGCATCCTGGAAGCCCTTGGATATGCCGTGCAGGAACTCGTTCAGCACGTTGGCCATGCCGTTGAGCGTAAACTTCTTGCGCTTGATGCTCGTAATATCCAAATCGAGAATGAGCCCGGGCTGAATGTGGTAGGGGTTGATCAGGTAATCGAACTCGTTGAAATCCTTAATTAAAAAGTCAACCCGTCCTTCGAGAATTACCCTCGCCTTCGGATTCTTATAGCCGTAAATCAGTTCTATCTTGTCCTTGGTCTTGAGGAGCATTTTCTTGAAGAGGGTCTTCTCGTATACATAGGTCTGGTTGAGTTTTTCAACATCCGTGTCCCCGGCCTTGATGTACATGACCTCGTTCCAGGTTTTCTTCATATCCTCGTACAGGGGATCGCCCGTTGCACCCTTTATCTTTCTCTTGATCTTGTTTTTCGTCTTTTTTGCGATATCGTCAAAATCGTTTACGCCGAAAATCGATTTATTCGACTGGTACACCATTTCCACAACGTCGTAGAGATGCTCTATCTCCCTCTTGTACTCTTCCATCTGCAGGTCATACGCCTCGCGTTCCTGCAGGAGCTGGGCCTGATCGTAGTACTTGAGGCGCATGATATACCGTTCATCGGGCAGGTTGATGGGGTCCGTGTCTTCGTACTCCCTGAGCACCATGTCGCGGGCGTTTTTCAGGTTTTCAATGTACTGGTATCCCATCTTGCTCGTATCGAGTATGGAGGTTATTGAATTGATCGCCGTGTTGAAGCCGCGGTTCCTGATGTTTTCCATGTCCACGACTTTCTTGATGTTTTCCCTGACGTTGAGGGGATCGAAATCCTTCTGATCGATTTCCGCCCGCAGTCCCTCGATCTTGTCCATGAGGCTCTTTGCCATGAAGGTATAGCGGCGCGACTTCTCGTCCTCCGACTCGTCGTCGGTGTAATTCGGAATGCGTTTCATCTTTTCGAACATGATCTCGCCGTCCGAGAGCTCTTCCTTGCCCTCGTCAACGAGCTGGGCCTTGAACCGCTCGACCTCATTGTCCACGAGGTTCATGATGGCGCTTGAAATCTGGTCCTTGATGAGGTACTCGACCGTGGCCTGATACTGGAAGACGGGGCTTATGAGCTCGGCATCCAGTATGTTGACGGACAGCTTGACGTCGGTTACCGTTTTCGGGCGGGCGGCGTTGTCTTTAAAGGAGCACTTGACGATGGAGTAGGCGTTCTCACCCCTGATAAACGCTCCGACATCGGTTTTCTGACGGAGGAGCGAGTTCGTCATGTTTTCCAGATCGTTCATGCCCCGCTGTATATGCCCCTGGAGGTGGCCGTACATGTTGACGATGGATTTTTCAATCTCACCGGTGTTGAACTTGTCCGCACCGCCGATGAGGTCGAGCATCTCGGCTATCTCTTTCGGGGTATACCGGGCGAGCGCCTTGGTCTCTTCCTTGTCCACGAAGTTCCGGACCTTTTTCACCATCTCGTCTTCAGTCGTGGTCAGAAACCTGTTGAACATGTTCTGGTAATTCTGGTTGAAATAATTGTAGAGTTTCTGCTTTATTCCACCCATAACCTCGAGCTCGCTCAGTACTTCGGGGGGGAGCTTTATCCGCATCTCCTCGATGATCCTATCGGATTCTTCCTCGATGAGACGCTGGTACTCCTCGTTCTGCACTCTGCCCTCCTGGGCGAGGCTATTGCGTGAACCAACCGCCGAAGGTCTGGTCGGATGGAATGCATTCGGGCTTCTCGGTAGATCTGCGGCCATTTCCCTCTCCTTTCAAACAGATTATGGTTTATTCCCTGGAGCTACTGCATTTTGTATCGGTTATTTATATCAATAAGGTCCTATTATTTTTTTGCCGCCCTTAAAATTACCGGCTGATTACGGTAAAAACCCCGGAGTACGGAAAAAATCTTACTCACAGGTTCTACACGTTCACCTCACTTTATGTCAATTAATAAGCGTACAAATGATATAGGATTTCACGATACTTGTAAAGACAATTCTCCGTTAAAATCCGTTTTAACCGGCCGTGGTCGTTTTAAATACGTACCTCAACGACTCATCCGCCGGTCAGTTTTTCGATATAAACCTCGATTTCTCTCGTGAAATTCCTACTGTACGACCTGTCCCGCATTTCACGGAGCTCAGTGAGGAATTCATCACTATTATCCGTGTTTGCTCCCTCCCTGTCAATCTCTTTTATCATGGAGGAAAACCGGTCCCAATCCCGTTCAAGGCCCTGAATTATGAACCGATGGGCTATATACCACATCGCATCACCCTTCACGATCCGGTAGACCGATTCGTCCGGCAGCGTCAGGAGGTTGTCCGGAAAAATCCAGTCAGGGTCTTTTCCGCCGCCGCTCACGCCGTCGAGCTCGTTGTAGCCGTTGGAAGCGGCGATCCCGTTTGTCAGGATGTATATATCCAGAACCGTAATTTCAATGCGGCCCCTGTAGAGTACCGTTCTATTACTCGTGAGTGTGCTGTGGGGTATGTTCTTTTCCCTGAGAAGCCGTGCCGCCTCCTCGCGTTCATCCTCGTTCATCTCCCGGTATTGTGCCTGAACATCGGTTTCATCCGGTCCCTCCGCTTCGGGTTCGCCTTCTCCTCCCGCACCCGTATCCTGTACGGCTTCGCCGACGACTGCGGGCTCGTCCGTGCCCGTTCCCCCCGTCCCCGCCGGGGGTGTCAGGGTATGGGAGAAGAAGATGAAAAAAACGGCCGCTCCGATTACGACGATTCCGCCCAGGCAGGCCGGGAGGAGGAAGCGCCGGGCGCGGGCCCTTTCGTCTGAAGGCCCGTAATAGAGACCGTCCGTCCGCCGCTCGTCCTCGTAAGTCCCCTCGGGGGATAAGGCACCCCTTCGAGGACGAGTCCCCTCGGGGGATAAGGCGCCCCGTCGAGGTGAAACATCCGCTTTTCTGATCAACGATCGTTTTTTCCCGCCCCTTCGAGGACGAGTCCTCTCGGGGGACAGTGACCTGACACGCGGTACAACGTTCCCTTGAGGGGAGCGCTCCTCTTCGGCCGTCTTCCTTTTTACGGGAATGGCCGCGGGAAGGAAGGCGAGATCGGCGAGCAGGAGGCGGAGCCGCTCCCTTTCATTCTCGTAAAACCGGGCCTTGTCCTCGTCCCCGGCTCTC